>Ga0208958_1002325_pt1 | contig 16611 bp, 23 predicted proteins | sample RifOxyB1_FD_184032 | JGI IMG/M metagenome (GOLD analysis project Ga0208958, IMG submission 184032) | Soil microbial communities from Rifle, Colorado - Rifle Oxygen_injection B1 (SPAdes) | ecosystem: Environmental > Terrestrial > Deep subsurface > Rock core/Sediment | place: Rifle, Colorado... | reverse complement strand
CTTCAAATTTTTCCTTGTCAAAAATTCCGTAAGCGCCTTCCCCATTAAGCCTTATTACATATAGTCCATAAACTCCGGAAAGATTTTTGGTGATATTTTTAAATTCTTCAATAATCTTTTTGCTTTTTTCCTCGCTTTGCTTATTGCCTTTGATAACTATGGTTTCGCCTTCAAAAAAATCAAACGAAGGCATGGAAAGTCTGGGCAGACCCGGAAGTTTGAAGTCGCGGGCAAAAAGTCCAAGAAAAGCCGAAAGAAATATGGTCGCCAAAAGCACGGATAAAACCAAAAGCCTCTCGGGCCTCCCCCATGGTTTTTGCGGCTCTTTCCTTTTCCTTTTATTCTCCGGTTTAAGATCTCTAATTCTTCCCTCACCCCGCGAAGTTTCGAACGAAGTGGGGTCGTCATCATCCTCCTCATCTCTCTTTCTATTAAAAATAGACATAAATATATTTTACTATAGAATTATGATTCTCAACTCAAACCCCGTCTCTCTTCCCTTATTTTTAATGTTTCTTCAAGGGTCATACAAATTTCAGTTGCAAGAAGGGGATTTTTACCCATAAGAAGTCTAACTTTTTCTCTCATTTGTTCAACAGTCTTGGGGGAACCATAAATTGGATAACCAGTTAATATTTCCGAAGCAATTGCAAATTCCGACTCTATAAGCTCTCTGTTTTCAAAAACAAATTCTTCATCTCCATCTTGAATTTTTTGACAGTAACTTGCAAGAGTAGAAAAACTTACATATTGCACATCACTTCCTGCTCCACCCACCTCGCTTCTGAAAGAATCTTCGAACTCGTTAGAAAGAGTACCTTGATAGATTCTTTCAAATCTTCTGTTTACCTTTTCCGTAACAAAAGAACCGTCAAGATCCAAATTACGGGGGTCATCATAAAACATTGATCCACAAATGAACAAAACTACATTACTATCTCTCAAAACAGACTCGTGTCGCTCGACAAATTTACCAAGAACTTTCCAACCCATCTTTACCTTTGTATTCCTGGCACTAATCGGATTAACTTCATAACTTTTGAGTTGCTCCTGTAAGCTTTCAACTTTACTTAAGGTGGAATTAGGAAAAAGAAGTAATTCTACGTGTCGAACTACATCCTCCGTACCCATATGAGCCGTACCTTCAGATAGACCTTTTAGATACCTCTGATAAATGCGGGGAAGTTTTTCCCAACCCGGGATAGATTCATCTTCAAATGGCATAGTGTGATTATAACCTTTATTGTATTGTTCAAAGGCTATCATATACAATCTGATGTAGATATATTATGGCCGAGGAAGACAACGACTTTTTAAAACATTTGGACGATAAAATAGAAAGAGGAGAAGATTTAACCCATGAAGAGCGAATGAGATTAAAACATGGTCCCCAAGGGGTTGAGTATATAAAAGGTCCTGAATATAAAAGGAAGTTGGGAATAATTGTGGCGGAAACCGAAAATTTACTAAGAGAAGAACAAAAAACCTCTCAAGAAGAATTTGGGAAGCCCTACGAGATTGTTGGTATTATCATTTTCGGATCATGGGCCCAAGGAGTAGTTCACAAAGAATCAGATTTGGATATTGAACCAATGGTAACCCAAGATCCAGTCGACCTTCCCCATGATTTCTCTGAAAAACTTGAAGAACGTTTAAAAGGAAGAGGTGTGAAGATAGAAATTGAATGCCACAATACACCGGTATATACAGACGACAAAGCTGAGATTGAAAAAATTGTAAGCGGTAACGAGGAGTTTACAAAACCAGGGTTTATTGTAATTTCACCCGACCAATGGGTTAAAGATCTTTTCCGAAAACCTCAAGAATAATTTTTGTAAGTTTCCGTAACTTCGTATTTTGTTTGGATGCCTTTGAAATACCAACTTCTGTAGAACATAAGAGATATTTATTACTCAAAAATTATTATTTACGCCGTCTTTTCCACACTTCTTCATTAACTAAATTTTGGGGTTTTTTGTCGGAGAAAGTATCTAAAATTGCCGAAACCGCCATTTCCCCCATTTTATTTCTTGCCTCATACGTTGCGGATGCTATATGTGGTGTAAGGACAACATTTTGCATCTTTATTAGCTCCGGACTTATGTTTGGCTCGTCGTCGTAAACATCAAGACCTGCTCCTTTTATCTTTCCGTTTTTTAAAGCCTCGACTAACGCGCCTTCTTCAACCACGGGTCCGCGTGCCGTATTAACCAAATAACTTCCAACTTTCATTTTTGCTAAAGTATCTTTATTTATCATATGTCTGGTTTCATCAGTCAAGGGTACATGCATGGAAACAAAATCGCTCTTTGCCAGCAAATCATCTAGGGAGACGAATTGCACGCCCAACTCTTTTTCAGCTTCCGGATCTGGTTCATGTTTATTATAAAGAACGGTCATGTTATAGCCCTTAGCACGCCTGGCCACCATCCCCCCAATTCTTCCGAGTCCCACTATTCCCAAAGTTTTGCCTACTAAGTTACTTCCAAGAAAAATATCCGGCTCCCAACCTTTATAGCCTGTTCTACGAATTGACTCATCCGCCTCAACAATATGTCGTGCAAGGGCCAAAATTAAAGCCCATGTATGCTCTGCAACTGCTTCGTTGACTTCATCGCTAGGTGTATTACAAACAGGAATTTGTCTATCGGTTGCAGCCTTTACGTCAATGTTGTCAAACCCAACCGCATAGTTTGAAATGATTTTAAGCTGCGGTCCAGCCGCGTCCATCAAATCCCCATCAATCCTGTCGGTTAATAGACAAAGAAGTCCGTCAATTCCCTTAACTTTCTCCACCAGCTCCGCTCCACTTAGGGGTCGGTCAACGTCTGAAACCAAAACTTCGTGGCCAGCTGCCTTTAATTTTTCGAGATGTTCTCCAGGAATTTTACGAGTTACAAATATTTTAGCCATTAAAACTCCTCCACCTTCACTCCGCTACTTTTGCACCTTTCCAGCCACTCTGGCATGTCTGACTCTTTAACAAGTCCTTTTTGCGGACCAACATAGCCAATAACCGAAGCCGAATTTACCGTTCCCCAAAGAAGAGCTTCTTCAAGACTCTTCCCTTTAATAATAGCAGCCAAACTTCCGGAACCAAAAGCATCTCCCGCCCCCGTTCTTTCGTAAGCATCCACTGGCAAAATTCCAGCCCTTATAAACCTTTGGCCGTCAAAAACATACGAACCGCCTCCGCCGTTTGTAATAATTACAACTTTGGGTCCAAGTTTTGAAACAGCAGTTAGTAAGTCTCTCTCTTTTCCTTCCGACTGGGTAAAACCGGACAACTTTTCTGCCTCTTCTCTATTAATATAGATAACATAAGTTAAACTCAAAACATCTTTCATTGCTTCAAGTCCTGACTTTAGTTGCCAAGTACCGGGGTTAAAAGCTAACTTAATTGATGAGTTCTTTCTTAGCCATTCAACAAAGTGATTATAAAAAGGCTTAAAACTTTCTCCCATTGAAGTCAGATAAATCCAAGGGGTCACCGGAAGTTGTACCGGAAACTCGTAAGAACGAGGAGCGTGGTAAGTAAGAATAGTTCTTTCCCCTGTGTAGTTAATAATCGTTGAATAGTTTGAAGAAGTTCCCACTTGTTGAATCACATAAGTAACATCCACATTTTCTTTTTTTAATTTATCGACAATAAGATTTCCTATATTATCATCCCCCAAAGTAAGAACTATCGCAGAGTTAACTCCCAGACGCCTTACCCCGACAACATTGTTGGCAGCATTACCCCCGACGGAAAATTCAAGATTTTTAACAGGAATTTTATCGCCATACGAAAAAGCAATAAAGCATTCTTTGGTATCAATCCTACAAAGAGTCTCGCTTTCCGTGGGGGTCATAAATACATCAATTGAAGCATCTCCAATTGAAAGTAAATCAAAATTTGCCATATGTTATTCTAGCTCACCACGCCGGGCCTTCGAAATAAGACTCGCCCTTTTGTAAAAGGCCTCTTGTGCCATCCTTAAATTCTCATCTTTGCCGGCCCAAACACTCAAAGCTTCTTCCTGCAGAGCTCGAGCATACGAAAAAGAAAGCTGCCAGGAATATTCCTTCGCTTTCTTTGCTATCTCGTTTAGATTTGCCGTTGCCTCATCCGGGGTTTGCCCGCCGGAAAGAAAGAGGATTCCGGGAACTTCCGCGGGAACTCCCAATTTAAGAGCGCGCAGGGTTGCCCCCCCAACCTCAAGTGGTGCTGCGACAACACCGCTATCTTTCCCGGGCAAAACCATGCTGGTTTTAAGAATTAAATTTTCCAAAACTACCCCATTTTGTTTCAATTTATCAAAAAGCGTTTTCCATGTTTTTGTCGATATTTCTTCACATCTGGTAGTGGTGTGATTCCCGTCAAGGAGAATTTCCGGTTCGACAACCGGTACGAAATTTTTGTCTTGAGAAATTTTCGCAAATTTGGCCATTCTTTCTAAATTTTCGTTTAAAAATTCGTTTGTCGGAAAAATGGCAGATATTTTTATAACTCCCCTCCATTTGCTAAATTTCAAACCCATTTTTGAATAGTCATTAAGTCTTGCGGAAAGATTATCAAGACCTTTGGTTATTTGTTCCTCTGTTTCCTTGAAAGGCTCCAGTCCTTCATCAACCTTAATTCCCGGAACTATGCCCCTCTCGCTTAAATATTGTGGAAACGGCTTGCCCTGAGCAGTCTTCTGGCGAAGGGTTTCGTCATACATGATTACCCCGCTTATAAATTCCTCAATGCCTGCTGTTGTAAATAGCATATTCCGATACTTTCTATTTAATTCAGGGGTGGAAATTATACCAATTGTGCTAAATCTTTTTGTAATTGTTTTTGTACTCTCATCGGCTGCCAACAGGCCCTTACCGGGTGCGATAAGTTGTTTAACAATGTCGGACAGGTTGGTCATCACATGTCATGATACAATAAAAATGTGAAGAGAAACAAAGGCCATGCCCGCCGGCAGGCAGGCTTCTCCCCGATTTTAATAATCGTAATGATCACCGTTGTGGGGGTAATTGCTTTTTTTCTGGGTAAGCAACTATCCTCGCCAAAGACCCAAACCCCATCCGCTTCCCCGACGCCAACTCCTGAAATAACTTCCACCCCAACATCAACGTCAATACCTAACCCAACAAAACCCGGCTGGAAAATTTATAAAAATGAACAATATGGCTTTGAATTTTCTTATCCTGCCAGTTACAAAGTCCTAACCGACAGCGAAAATCTCTACGGCTGGCCAAAAGCAATATTACTTTTGTATAAAGGCGGGCAATCTTACGATATGGCTGTAGAAATTTGGAATACGGAGGCGGAATACAAAGCAAAATACCTAGACACCTCTACTTTTTCGGTTTTTGAAACTAAGGACGGTAAATTTATAACGCTTCTTAATGCAAATAAGGAAAGCCAAGTTTCGGAAATTGTCGCTACCTTCAAATTCGCCAACTAGGAGTTTTTGCGAGATATTACATTCCTTACGGCCTCGATTATATCCTTAGATTTCATCTTGTATTTCTCTAAAAGTTCATCGGGGGTGCCGGATTCGCCGAAGGAGTCGGGCATGCCGATAAATTCCATAGGAACCGGAAAGTTTCTGGTCAAAACTTCGGCAATTGCACTTCCCAACCCTCCGTTTGTCTGATGTTCTTCGACTGAAACAACCGCTCCGCAGGTTTTTGCCGCCCGAATTATTGTCTGTTCATCAATCGGTTTAATTGTGTGCGAGTTTATAACCAATACCTCTATTCCTTTTTTATTCAATTCTTTGGCTGCCAATAGAGCTTCATAAACTAATGGTCCACAGCCAATAATGGCTGCTTGCGGATCTTTGGATTCCCATAAAACTTCTGCACGGCCGATTTTAAATGGAGTGTCCTCGCTGGTAAAAACAGGGCTTTTTTCTTTTGTGAAACGGATGTAAACAGGGTGCTCGGTTTTTGCAGCTTCAATGGTTGCCTTTTTTGCTTCAATTGCATCGGCCGGTGCAATTACCGTCATGTTGGGCATTACCCGCATAAGTGCAATATCTTCAAGCATCTGATGTGTTGCTCCATCCGGGCCGACATTTAAACCGGCGTGGGCTCCGGCAATTTTAACCGGAACGTCATTTAAGGCAATTGTTGTTCGAATTTGCTCCCAGTTTCTTCCCGGCGAAAAAATAGCATATGAGGAAATAAAAGGAACTTTACCGTAATTAGCCATGCCGGCTGCGATAGTTGCCATTCCCTGCTCGGAAACTCCAACTTCAATAAATCTCTCGGGAAACTTCTCTTTAAACAAAATCGACCGAGTCGATTCGGTCAAATCCGCACACAGAACAACAACCCTATCGTCTTTCTCTCCGGCAATGACAAGCCCCTCACCATAGCCTTGCCGCGTCGCCACCATATCAATTTCTTTTTTAAAAATTCTGTCTGACAATTTGGCTTTAGGGTTTACCATGCAAGTATATTAAGTTGATTCAGTTAATTGGTTAATTAAGTTTCTGCTTATGCCTCATAAGAAATTGAATATAACTATTTATTCCCTTACTAAGTCCTTGATATTCAGTGTCAAGTTCTTCAAACTTTTTGTTGTCAATATATTTAAGACCAAAAGCAACCGACAAATGACTCTGTGTTTCGGAACATTCACCTCTAGCTACATATAAAGTTCTTGCTTTATCAGCAAAATAATATCTCCCAAAAGCTTCGGCAATGCCGGCAATTACACCATTGGCCGATCTTCTTGTTTGATCGATTAGACCAAATTTTTCCTCTTTTGGATATTTATCTGTCAGGTTATAAATTTCCATTAATAACTCGTGTCCTTTCTTCCAAATATTTAAATCTCTAAAATTTCCTGCCATTTTCTTAGTTAACTTAATCTCTTAATTAACTAAATTAACTTTTACTCGTGTTCGCTCCTTATCTTCCCCCCCAAAGTTCTCAAATCATGTAAGGCTTGTTTTACTTGCTCTTCTTTCGGCGGTTCGCCGGGCATATCGGTTATTCCGGGCGGGGTTCCGTGCCACTTAAAATCGTTTTCCATGTAACTTACCCCCTTGCCGGGAATTGTGTGGGCGATAATGACCGTTGGTTTTTCGTAAACTGAGCGGGCATGATTGACCGCATTTGTAATTTCTTCAAAATTGTGCCCGTCTATATGGAGTGTGTGCCAATTGAAGGCTTTATATTTTTCCTCCAAAGGCTCAAGGGGCATAACGTCTTCGGTATATCCGTCAATCTGAATGTTGTTTCTATCAACTATGCAAGTTAAGTTTGAAAGCTTGTACTTACCGGCAAAGGCAACTGCCTCCCAATGATTTCCCTCATCGTGTTCACCGTCGGAAGTTACACAATAAACCCTGAAGCGTTTTCCATCCATTCTTGCTGCATAAGCGTATCCTGAAGCTTGTCCTAATCCGGAACCCAACGGTCCTGAAGTTGTCTCTAGCCCGGGAAGTCTTAATCTTTCGGGATGCCCCTGAAGTCTGGTTCCTAATTTTCTTAGGGTTTTAAGTTCAGAGATTGGAAAACAACCAGCATGGGCCATTGTGACATAGCGAACCGGACAAATGTGTCCATTGGAAAGAATTAATCTGTCGCGCTCGGGCCATGCAGGATTTGCGGGGTCATGATTCATAATTCCGAAGTAAAGTGCGACAAAGACATCGGCCATACCTAAAGAACCAGCCGAGTGGCCGCTTCCAGCTGCAACCAACATTTTAATTATGTCTTTACGGACATCGTTGGCAATTTTTTCGAGCTCTTGGACAGAATGCTTCATGTTTAGGCTTTCCAGTCTCCAATCTCCAGTTTCCAGTTAGTTTCTAAATTTCTAATTTGAAAATTTGTGAATTGAAAATTGATTGGAAATTGGTAATTGGTAATTGGAAATTTTCATAGTTGGAATGCTTTCTCTTCTTTGTGGGCATTATTCGTCTTTTGGAGTACGTCCTCAAAAACCAAAATAGCTTTATATGCTTCCTCCGGTGAATTTACGATTCGATAAACTTCCAACTCTTCCGGTCTTATTCTCATATTAAGTCCAAATGCCTGAATAATTTTGTTCCAAAAAGCTCCGTAAAGAACCAGGGGTTTATGGTGGCCAAAATAAAGCCTGGCCAGACCCCAGGCCATGCCGAATTCGGAAATAGTTCCCGTTCCCCCTCTAAAAATTACATAAGCATCTCCCAGTTCAAGAAGTTTTAGGGTTCTTTCCAGATAATTTCCGGTTTTTATTTCTTCATCCAAAGGATTTTGCGGGTCTCTGCCTTCAAAATTGGTTATATCTTTCGGATAAAACGTCACCCCGATTGCGCGTCCTCCCGCCGCTTTTGCTCCTTCGGAAACTGCCCTCATAGTCCCCGGACCGCCCCCATTTATGGCCACAAGGCCTTTTTCGGATAAATATTTCGCAACTTCATACGCCTCCTTATATAAAGGATCGCCTTCTTTCGCATCGGCAAAACCAAAGTATGAAATCTGTTTAATTTTAATCATTTTTTGTAAGCAGCTTTCATAAGACTGTCAATATTTTCTTTTATATTTCCTGCAAAAAGCCCTTCGCCAATTACCAACTCATCAGCACCGGCTTTTACAACATCTGAAATATTATTCGTATTTATTCCTCCGTCAACACAAATCTTAAAAGGAGTATCATCTCTTATCCTTATTTCGTCAAGCTCCTTTATCTTGGCAAGTGCGCGTCTATCAAATTCCTGTCCGCCAAAACCGGCCGGAACGCTCATCACAAGGACAACGTCGAGATTGGTTAAAATTGTAGGGTCAAGTTTTGAAATAGAAGTTGGCAAATCTATTGCAAGTCCAACCGAAAGTCCCACTTCAGAAACTTTTCCTACAAATCCTACTTGGTCAGTCATCATTTCAACTTGACCAATAATCCTGTCAGCCATTCCACGAACCGCTCTTTCTATCCAATCAATCGGCTCTTTGGTCATCAAATGAAAATCCAACTTCAAGTCTGTCTCAATAAATTCTAAAGCAGAAGGGTCAACAGTTTTATTATTGGCAAAAACCCCGTCAATAACATCTATCTGGATTTTCCCGCTGACTCCATCGACTTGCGCCAACTTCTCTCCTACCTCTTTAATATCGTTTGAAAGTATAGCTGGAATTATTTGGATCATTTTTTCTGAAAAGAAAGAGTCAAGGGATCGGTTGGTGGTGTAATATTTGAGCCCAAGGTTCTTCCTACACGAATTACCTGTTCTATCAACCGATTGGCGTAACCCCATTCGTTATCGTACCATGCAAAAACTTTTACTAAATTTCCGGCAATAACTTGGGTTAGACCCAAATCCACAATTGCCGACTCGCTTCTGCCAATAATGTCAGAGGAAACATATGGCTCATCAGTTGTCCCCAAGATTCCTTTATAAAGGGAGTTGCCACTTGCCTCCTTAAAGGCACTATTTACTTCCTCAACAGTTACGTTTTTCTTAACAAGAAAAGTAAAATCGGTAATTGAACCCGTGATAACCGGAACTCTTAATGCCCGTCCGTCAAAAAGCCCTTTAAGTTCTGGAATCGTTTCTGTGGTTGAAATTGCAGCTCCGGTTGTTGTCGGCACGATATTTTGGGCTGCTGCCCTTGCCCGGCGCATATCCTTATTAGAATTATCATGAAGGTTCTGGTCATCGGTGTAACCATGCGCGGTTGTTATGGCCGCCTTTTCTATACCGAATTTAGAATGAATGACTGCAGCAACCGGTGCTACGCAATTTGTTGTACAGGAGGAATTAGAAATAACTTCCGGCTCGCCCTTAATCTCGTTTACGCCAATAATATAAGTTCCGACGTTCCCGCCCTTAACCGGCGCCGAAATCACCACTCTTTTTGCACCTCCAACTGCGTGTTTTTTAGCGTCTTCCTCGGTTATGAACTTACCGGTTGACTCAATTACCACGTCTACTTCATACTTTGCCCAGGGAATTTTAGCCGGGTCTTTCTGTGCCAAAACCGGAATTTTTTTACCGTCGACCAATAAGTTTCCTATCTGTGGATCCTCATCCGTCACTTGTTCAGGAACTTTTAACTCTTCACTTTTAACTTTTAACTCAAATTGTCGATACGTAGTATCGAAATTCGTTAGATGGGCCCAACCAGAGGTTTCCATCGAACCTGAAGTGTTTATTGCAGCAAATTCTACTTCGCCTGAATGTTTAAGAAGCCCGATTCTAAACGCAATTCTTCCTATACGTCCGAAGCCGTTTATTCCAACTTTTACCATATCTAATAGTAATAGTAAGGGTAAGAGTAAGAGATTACAAGCTAATTTCTCATCAAGCCAGACAACATTTTTGCGATTTCCTCTGCCAAAAAATAAATATGTTCGCGATTAAATTTTTTCCAATCAATTAATTTTCTGTTATTTAAAACAACAAGAATATTGATACCTCTGGGGCAAATCCTCTGCGACACCAATCATCAGATCCACAAACTCAATAGACTTATTCCAAACTTCTAGCGTTTGAAACTTAAACATTCTTATCTTACTCTATACTCTTACTCTTACTTTTTCTTTGTAAGCATTGCGTATGCTCCCCAAAGAGCAGCTAAGCCAACTAAAGCATAAACAATTTTAACTACAAATGGCCAGCTACCCAACAAAGTTCCAACCAAGTCAAAACCCAAAACTCCCATAAGTCCCACCTCTAAAGCTCCGAGTACAACTAACCACTTTGAGACAGTTTTTAATTTCATTATTCTCACCCCCCTTTTATTAACATTAGCACATTTTGTTTCAGTGCAACAAGGCTTCAATTCCCGGTAAGGTTTTGTTGCACAGAAATTCAAGCATTGCGCCGCCGCCGACGCTCATCCAGTCAAATTTATCGTTCAATTTAAGCACTGTGATTGCCGCTTCAGTATCTCCTCCGCCGGCAACTTTAAATGCAGAAGAATTTGCAACTGCCTCAAAAATTTCTTTTGTCCCCTGTCTATGGCCTTCATCCTCATACTTCCCTAATACTCCTGCCAAAAGAATTGTTCTCGCCTTCTTAATTTCTTCTTTAAAAGCACCAATCGTATTTAAAGTGATATCTTCTTTATCTTGGGTTAAGTTTCCAATAACCAATTTTTCATTCTCGCCTCTTACTCTTACACTTACAAGTCTTTCGTCGCCCATATATTCAGGAAGTCTTCCTCCCACTAAAATCTTATCAAAAATCTTCGTCAAATCTTTTGCCATCTGAACCTTATCTTCCTTAATTCCACTTATTATCGCGAGGGTGGGTTTTTTGGGGTTTTCAAGAACTTTCTCTAAATTTTCAACTTCTTTTATAAATCTAAAGCCCGCAGCTACTGAATTCTTAGACGTAGACTTAAACTGAAGTGGCAAAGCCACGATAGATGCATGTTGTCTATGTGATACCGCGAAAGCTTCATTGACATAAATTTCTCCAAGACTTGCCAGTTTCTGCGCAAACTCCGGATCGTTTTTTTCTTCGCCGGGATCAAAACGCAGATTTTCCTCGACTTTTGCTCCCCATTTGTCAAAAATTGACTGAAAAGGTTTTAGGCTTAAAACCTCGTCAACTTTTCCTCCGGGCCGACCTTTATGGCCGATAATTATTATTTGTGCTTCATTTTCCTTTAAGAAGTTTAGAGTTTCTTCCGAAGCCTTAATTCTCAAATCGTTTAGGTTGGGTTCCGTATCCAAGTCCAGCCTTACTAAAACTCTCTTTCCGGAAATATCTAAACCTGTGAGCTTGGGCAAGTCCATAACTTAAGTCTAGCAGTTCAAATACTTGACTTCCACATCTATACTATTAGAATTGCAATCATGGCAGATAAGATTACAATTATCATACACACAGAGCGCGGAGAACAAACTATCGTTGTAGATGCGCGAGTGGCCGGTTGTTTGGCTGACGGAGCCTTTGATGCATATGAAGCCCTGTATGACGGGCATGGAAAACTGCTTAATTCAAGAAGCGAAGGTGTCGCGGGGGATCTCGCTAAGGCCGGAGATGTACTGCGTAGTGTTTTTAACGAAGTTGTATACCAGGCTCCCCAACCTCCACAAAAGCCTTAATTATTCGCCTCAATCTTTTTAATGTCTTCTATTCTTCTTTTAAAACGGGATTTGCCTGAAAACTTTGTTTCTAAAAATGCCTTTACCATTTCTTTTGCTTCTGCCTCCTTGGTAAAATCTGCTGCAATTACTAAAATATTCATGTCATCATCATTCCTACCTGCTTTTACCTGCTGGGGGCTTTTTCCAATTCCCGCCCGGACTCCGTCGAATTTATTGGTGGCAACATCCACCCCAACCCCGCTTCCGCACAAAAGAATGCCCTTGTCCGCCGAAGCCTTGGCGAAGGCGGATCGACTTACCATCGAAGCCACTTTTTCTGCATAAACCGTATAGTCATCTTCCGGGTCTAAATGGTCTGCCCCCATATCTTCAAATTCATATTTCGCATCAAATAGCCACCTGGCAACTTTTTCTTTCAATTCATAACCTCTATGATCCGCTCCTAAAAATATCTTCATTTAAATCCTTCTACCAAATCTAAAAGTTCTTTTTTGGGGTCTTCGGCTTTGACAACGTCTGTTGCAACTGCCACTCCGACCGCTCCCAATTCTAAAGATTTTTTGACATCTTCCATCGAATGAACTCCGGCACCAACTACAAGCGGAATGCCGGCTTTTTTTGAAAGTTCTGACACTTCAGAAATTACTTCCGGTTTTGCTTGGGCCACCGAAGTTTCTGTACTTCCAATTAATTCCGACGGTTCGTAAGCCGCATAAGTTGGAGTCAAGGTTAACACATTCTTAAATTCTTCAACATCACTTGCAAAAACCAAAGTTTTAAGGTCAACTTCACGGCAGCGGGCAACGGCCTTAACCAGCCCGTCCCAATCCGTGAATTTATGCTCGGAATGATTTAGAAAAACTCCTCGAACTCCGATTCTTACCGCCTCTTCGGGCAAAGTCCAGCCCGTGTTGGGGCCAAAAGAAACAGGGTCAACGTGCTGAATCCAAACTTCAAGTTTGGTTGCACTTATTATTTCTTCTGCGTCTATTACCTGAACAACCGGTATTATTTTTATTTGAGTTTCGTGGGCAATTTCCTCAATAATGCGGGTTAAATTAAGCGCCTTTTGGCCGCTTCCTTCTTCATAGGTTTTGAAGTTAACAAATATCATTCTTGTATTCCTAACACGGAATTCAATTTCCCTTTGTCAAATCCGATTATTGTTTCTTTTGAACCGCCGTCTTTAACAACCAATGTAAATGGAACTCCTAAAAATCCACCCGAAGCCGCCGCCATTTCATCACGCGCTGCTTCATCCTGATCAACCAACTTTTCGGTAAATACGATACTTTTTTCCTTCAAATAATCCTTAAGCATTTTGCAATAAGGACAAGTCGTTGTTGAATAAACCGTAATATTCATAAACTCACCCCCCTTGACTTCTCTATCTTAGCAAATTGAGGAAATTTTAGAAAGAACCTTCGAGGATACGACTTTCAACTTTTAAGTCAAAGACTTTCTCTTCAGAAACTAAAACATCTTTATAATCCGAATAGTCTTTATTTGAACTAAATTCCAGTAAATATCCTCCCTTGGCAATTCCCATTTTACCTAAAGAAAGGTTTGTTCCATCTTTAACTAACCATACTTGATAAAATGTACCGGAAGTTACATCGGGAAGATTTGCCAAAACGGTGAGAGTGAATTTGCCATTTTCAAAACCTCTGGTTGCCAGGCCCGTTCCCTCTTTGCCGGCTACGTTCCCCAAATCGGCCCTCTCAAGGTTGTCGGGAATGGTGAGATTAAAAGTTCTTTCTATTTCTTCTTCAGCTGAAGGGGTTGGCGTAGAAATTGCCGGCCTTGGCTGTTGCGACCTTCTGAACCAGTAAATAAGCCCTGCGACCATTGCCAAAATTATTATTCCAATTACTATATCTCTCCTCATTTGGTTCGAAGGCTATCATTTAATTTCAAGGTTGTCAAATTTCACAAAATCTCCGCATATTTACCGCACAATTTCTGCATTACTTTGTGTAAACCCCAAACAATCCCAAAACCGCAGCCACTAATAACCACTGTGTCGAGGCAAGCCAAATGTCATAACCCAAATACCCCACTCCCGCCAAAAGCACGGCCAAAGCCGACCCGACCATTAAAACCTTCGAAAATTCCTTTTTATCGCCTTTTCCAAAAATCATAATCTAATCACCTCCTTTTGATATCCCTTACAATTCCCGCAAGAAAAGCAGTACCCAATAAAGAAGATATACCTACAATAACAAAAACCATGTTATAACCATATGCTGCCGCCAAAAGTCCACCCAAGCCTCCTGTTAAAGCAGAGCCTAAATCGGTCGCCGTATAATAAAAACTCCATTCAAATCCCTCTCTGTGGGTATCTACATGTCTGGTAAAAATGGCCAGCCAGGCCGGATATGCCAAAGCTCCACCTAGGCCATAAACTATTTGTACTGCAATTACTTGCCAGGGATATTGAACAAAAATGTAAAGGAAAGCAGAAATACTGATTATCAAAGCTCCAGCTATCATAACCCAATAATCGTCCCACTCGCCTCTTTTGGCATCTATAAATCTCGCAATCGGAATCTGGACTATGCTTTTGGTTAAAAAGTAGACTGTCGCGGCAAGGCCGGCAAGTGCAACCGTTCCTCCTTTTACCTGTTCGGTAAAAAATACGGCCAAAATCGGGCTAATTAAACCCCAACCGGAAAGAACCATTATGTCCGAAAAGGTCAGATACTCAATTATTTTATTTATCTTTAATCCCGCAAGGACTTTTCTGACTAATGGGTCCATATTTCTCACTTTATCACTATTGATAAAAATTTTCAGTGATGATAATCTGACAAAAGAGGTTGTGTTCCCCTGCAAAGCAGGGTCCCGCTCTGCGGGAAAGGAACCGGGTGCAACTCCCGGACAGTGCCGCTACCGTTACAGTCGGAAAACTAACAACCCCAATCCCGAGCAGGAATATGAGTGAAGAAAATTTACAAACAGCAACCAGATTTATAGTAGTTTGGAATCAAAACCCCCTAAGAATAGCCCCTGAACTTGCCTCTTTTTATAACGAAACTAATCGAATACCAGATAAGTACCACTTGATGGTAGGGCCGGATGGACTCATAGATCCGGAAACAAACATGCCGGTAGAAATATTTATTACCGACAAAACTTCTGATACCGGAAAAAAAGAATTTGAAGTTTATAAAAAACTTTTTAATTGGGCCGACAAAAACGATGAAGGAATTGCTGTTTGGTTTAGCCCGGCTCTTGAAAATAAATATCCCTGCAATAAGGCAGTTGTCAGTAAAATTGCATACGATCCGGAAACAATGCAAAAAGTCATTTTAAATGGGGCTATTCTTTTTGGCAACGAAGCAGAACTTTGTATAGAAGCCTTTTCAGTTATCGCCCCTGAAATAAAAGAAATTAAAGACCCTGAACTTTTAAGGAATATGTTAATTACTTTTGATGATAATTTCGATTTAACTTCTTTGTCGGAATTCCTCGCTTCCCATACTCCCAATCAAGGAGCAGTTTATTTAGAAAATGTCAACAATAGGGTGCAAACCATTACGGTAATGATAAAACGGGGTGATAACCCAACATTGATTGCTCTAGAAATGCAAAGGCAAGGACTTATTGGCCACTACCCCGTAAGTTGTCCGCCTATGACTTTTTCTGAATACGCCTTGGCCAGAACAAATATTATCGATGCAAAATTTGTCAAAAACTGTGGCAACTGCGGCAAACCAATAAATGCATATATTTGCAAGGGCTACAAATGCACCTGTGGCGGAGTCTATGAGGGATGCTAGGGTATCTTTCTTTGTTTAATTTGCTTTTGTTGTCTAATTTTTTTAAAATTCATCCGTGGAAGAAAGAATCGTTATCAAGAAGGTGGTATTTAAACCTACTTGCGGAGAAGGAGGAGGGCCAATTCTTTGCATTTCTGAAGTAAAGGTCCCAGATAAGGTGCCTCCCGATAAAAGTGAGGCTCCACTCAAAATGTCGGCATATGAGGTTCTCCGAAATATTTTTGAAAATAATAGTCCCACATAGTTTCTTTCTTTCGAAGGAAAATTTCCGAAAAATCGGGTATAATATGCCTATATTCCTCGGTAGCTCTCCGCCAGCTGGCGGAGGTAGAGCGGGCTACGTTAATATAAATTTATGTATTACGTTTACGCTCTATTTAATCGAGAGAATAATAAAATTTATATTGGACAAACAGAGAACTTAGAAGAACGAATTTGGTTACATAACAATAAGACATTCAAAAATAGTTATACTTCTAGGTTCAGTGGTAGATGGAAATTAATATATAAAGAAGAATTTTTGAGCAGAAAAGAGGCATTGAGGAGAGAAAAACAATTAAAAAGTTGCAGAGGCAGAGAGTTCGTTAAAAAATATATTCCTCGGTAGCTCAGTGGTAGAGCGGGCCCCTGTTAAGGGCAAGGTCGTCGGTCCAAATCCGACCCGAGGAGCTGAATTTGTCTTAATCTGACCATGTTGGTACAAAGAAGATTTTCAATATTGGTGTGGGTTTTACCTTGGTGATATAATCGTGGCCAAGAATATGGAAGGGTCAACAAAGACTGGTGCTGAGG
>Ga0208958_1002322_pt1 | contig 16618 bp, 14 predicted proteins | sample RifOxyB1_FD_184032 | JGI IMG/M metagenome (GOLD analysis project Ga0208958, IMG submission 184032) | Soil microbial communities from Rifle, Colorado - Rifle Oxygen_injection B1 (SPAdes) | ecosystem: Environmental > Terrestrial > Deep subsurface > Rock core/Sediment | place: Rifle, Colorado... | reverse complement strand
TTTTCAGTAATATTTTTCTTATTCGTAGTTAACTTTCCAAATAGTTTTAGCAAGGAAGAATATTCATTTTCAAAATGAATACCATGTAATTTTTTATTACTTTTTACCCGACTGTCTTTTTGAGCCCTATTTATAATCCTTTTTTCTATTTCTGCAGTTGATAGTTTGATATTGCAAAATGCTTCAGGAATTTTAGGGTGTTTTCCCACATACTCATAGAGCTCAACAACGTCTGAGAATATCTCCTGTTTCAAATTGTTCATCCCGGCCAAAGGCACACAATTGATATTATCTTCGGACAAAGCAATGCTACAAATATTTATGAAAATTACTACTAGGAGAATCTTCATTTATTTGCTCCAAAAAAAGTTATTGATTTGACTCTTTTGTGTGAACTTCTAGAAACAACAATCTTTATGTAATGTTCAGCAATATCAATCTCAAAATCTTGGTCAGATTCGTGTAATAGTTTATCGCTTCTAAAAATTGCTTCATCTACTTGCTTATTTGATATCCATTTTTTCAGATCTTCGAGAAAAAGAGTATCCAGCTTATATTGGTAAATTAAATACTCAACGATTCCATTTCGAACGCAAATAGTGGTATCGTATTTTTTATGGCTAATCTTATAAAAAAATACGCCATCAGTTTTTTTCAAAGGTGCTCCGACTATTTTATATAAGTCTTTATCGGTAGATATACCAGGGACAATATTCTTCAATTTTGTAGGTAGTGAATTATAAAGATATTCCTTAAGGCCAATGTCTGTTTTCGGGTATACAACATACAAACTAGAAATAATTAGAATAATTATAAATTTCAATATTTTGATATAGCCACTCATTCTATCGATTTGATCGGTGTGTTTTATAGTAAAAATGAGATAGATGCTTATATTATTTCATATTAAGCTTTTTACTCAGATACAACATTAATTTATCAATTAGATATGGTATAAAGGAAACTATCTCAATCTAGTAAAATTACCGTTGGCAGCTTTTATTAATTCTTTGATCTGCACCACTGACTCAATCGGAATACGGCCATAAACATGGGGAAAGTCTTCTTGATTGCCTCCACTTTCATATTTCAATTCACACTTAAGTTTTGATGGATCAACTTCAAGAACAACTGGATGAAGATATTCTTTGTACCAAATATTTGCAACACGATGTACTTGATGAATGCTTGAACAATGGATAAACCCCTCTTTTAGAAGCGAAGGATGTTCATAGTAACCTTGATTTTTTGCTTTTTCCCACTCCGAAAAAGAAGTGATATGAAAAATATTTTGATGGATAATCTCATTCCAAATATAGGCAATTTCAAGAAGCTTTTTGCCTGCAATTTCTATTTCTTGCTCCTTATCAGTATACCCTTTCATTTTCGAATAGAATATACACGTTGAGTTTTCCTTCAAAACCCAGAGTGACACCTTTTTATAGCCATTTTCTCTTAATACACGAAGGCCAAAATTGAATAAAGTCTGCCCAATTCCCTTATGATGATATTCTTTTAAAAGATATATACCCATAATCTCACCGTAATCTGGGAAAAAAGAAGAACGGTTTTTACCTCCCGTTAAATATCCAACAACACCAACCTCCTCTATCTCTGCAACAAAATTAAAAATATTTTTATTCTCTATAATTTTTTTCCACATTGAAGCACGTTTTGATAAATCAACAATATCAAGATAGCTATCAGGAATAATTCCTCGATAAGTTTCCTGCCATGCCTGAATATGAATTTGAGCACAGACGCTAACGTCATCTAATGTTGCTCTTCTTATAAGAAAGTTCATTTTTTTCCTCAGACTTATTTTTTAAGAAAAAATAGGCTTTGAAAAGAAGTCTTTTAATTTAAATCAAATTATAAAACAGGATGGTTACAAGAAATAGTAAGTTCTTTTATAGATATTGTTGGTTCATAAGAGAATTTAACTGGTGCTTGAAAAAGAATTGTTTGGTTTTCAGAAATCTCCAAAGGAAAATTCGTATATGGGATTTCTCCTTCAACAAATGTTATCAGTATTTCATCAGCATTTTTATACTGCTCATATTGGGCACAAACAGCAAGAGTTCTGCCTTTTGAATATACACAGTATTTAGAAAACCCGATATTGTCGCATATTTCAAAAGGCTCGATAGAGCCCAAGTCTTCATTCGTACTGGAGGATATGGTGCAAGAATATAAGAGTTTGTTAAATTCACTACACTGGTAAGAGAAAGCGTAATTAATTGATAGTGCGACTGACAAGGCAAATAAAACAACAAAGTATCTTTTCATAAATTTCCTCCGTTTTTATTAAACGTAGTTACGCCTTTTATACAATTTAAAATAATAAAGCAATTACATTTCTGTGTTTGAAAATATTATCTTGTTGTTTTCAACCATTCATATGTTTTCAGAGTCTAAAAACATGAATATATTACAATTGATCAGTTAGGCAAATTTGCCATTTTCTATATAAGAGGATTTAAAATAGTAAAAACCCCTTGGTGGAGTTCTCGAACTGGTCACAAGTGCGGTGCTGTCCATTTCCCTTTTACAATCTCTTTAACATACGGGCCTTGCTCAAAATGAAATTTCCCCATTCCATAATGAACTATTTTATCTCCAGCGACGGAATATATATAAGCATCTGTTATGGGATTATTTCCTGCGATCATTGGATATAGTGCAAACTCCAAAGTTCTATCTTGATCAAGATCGTAGAGATACTTGTCTTTTGATATTTTTACAAAATAAACAAAAGTATAATTATTCCACTTTGAAAGAATATCTGAATGATCAGTTTTTTTGGTTTTTGCGACTAGAAATAATCTATTTGATGGTAAACACAGATCATTTTCCCTGTCACACCCATCCTTGAAGTATGATTCGATTTCTAAAAATAGATCTGAAGAGACCTATTGTTTTTTTATACCAGAATACACCGATTCACTATATCCGAAAGTCGTAAGGGGCAATAAAAAAACAATGAGAATTTGAATAGACAAAAAATTATTTCGACTGTTCATACAGCTTAAGTATTTTTTCAGCATACTTTTCCCCAGCCTCATCATTTGAGTAATAAAATTTAAGCGTTTTTTTGAGTGATTTGTCTTTGTGATTTCGAATTAAATAAAACTTATGAGCAAGCCATTTTATTCCAACGGCAATATTTATAATCGGGTCTTCAAGCTGTAACTCAGTTACATAAACATGATGGTCTTTAACCTCGTTATTTTTAACATCGAGGGTTCCTGCTAATGAATTTCTTGCACCTTTTAATATCTGCATAAGCCCAACAGCAGATGTAGTTTTGGGCCGTGCTGTCACATTAAAACTGGATTCAATAGCAATGAGAACTTTTATATGAAGTGGAGTTAAATCTTCAGGGAATTTAATCCCTTGCTCTCTCCAATAATCAAGCCAAAATTGTATTATAGGATCTATTTCATGGTAAGGAGAAAAACCTTTTACAGCATTAATTGTGTCATATGTTTTTTTATTATTCCAAAACAAAAAAAGAAGATTTTCCTCTAAATACATCAACTTTTTACCGCGATTTTCTCTTATATGAGTATCAACCCATGTTGATGTACCACTTTTACAAACTCTAGTGTAGCCGCTAACGACGTGATATCCAAGTTCACACATCTTACTATCATCAGGTCGTTCTATTTTTATTGAACTAACATTTCTCATTTATCGCCCTTATATAAGAATAAAACACCAGCCCCCTTCCCCCTGCGCTCAAATATTTTTTGCTCAACTAATCGATTCATTTTTCTTGTTGCCGTATTTCTTGAAAAACCGATATTTTCTACTAACTCCTTTATTCTAACTTGTTTTGAATTTTTACCCATTTGAATAATTTTCTCTTCATCGGTCAGATCATCATCAAGTTCTTGTTCGAAGAAAAAAGTTACCTTCACAAAATCACCATCTTCATTGAACTCTGGTTTTCTTATTCCAGCTTCCTTACATGATTCAAAAATTAATTTAATTCCTGAGCCAAGTTTTTCAATTAATTTATATTTGCGAGCAATTTTGGCAACAGTAGGATTACGTAAATAAGTTGTTCCATCACCTAAATTTTTTATCGAAAGAAGTCCTGGCAATTCTCCAGGACTAAAAATTTCTAAACGATTATCATATAAGGCTATTTTTATGGCCCCAGGAATAAAGTATTTACGATGGACAAGAGCATTTATTATGGCCTCTCTAATGGCAACAATTGGTACGACTAATCGTCCTTCCATCTTTCCTGAATTTGATACTTTTAAATCTCTTTCAAGCCATGATGCCATAACGGAAAGTACTGAATGGACTATATTAGGAATTGGGCCCGTTAGTTCCATTGTTCTGATAATATCTCTTCCTTTGTTTCCTTTAAATTCAGAACATATGACAATAGCTTCTTGAATATAGTTTTCAGGATTAAGGGAGAAGAATAATATTCCCGCATTTGTAGCAATAAGCTTCTTTGGATCTTGGAGACTACGAACTGCAATTTTCTCAATTATTGCCTTTTCAGGAGAAATATTTTTTCCATATATCTCGGTCAGCAATTCTTTCTTAAGGGCATTAAAAGGCACTTCACTTGGACTCTCGTCAAAATATGTTTTTCTCTGTTGCCGGTAAAGATCCTCAATATAATCTTCCGTGGCCCTTTTGGTCGATGAACCAACTCTTAAATAGACACCCTTTTTATTTCCTTCGCTGGTAATAAAATAAGGAGGTTTACTGCCAGGATAAATTTTAATAATAACAATTCTTTTATCATCAATATTTTTTTCATAGATTTCAGGAATCAAATGTGGAGCAATCGAATCTATTATGGAGTTTGCAATATCTTCAAAAATTTTATCTCGCACGTTATCAGTAACACCAACAAGTTCATGAGATGAATCTTTAACTCCCATTATAATCTCTCCACCTGCACCATTAGCAAATGCGACACAGGTCCTTATAATCTGATTTTTTTCAGGTATTGTTTCTTTTATCTCTGTGGTCTTAGATTCTCGAAGACAAAATTTTTCAAAGTATGAACGCACCGATTGCACCAGTCAACCAAAAAAGCACCAAATGCACCATCCGTGATTTGATTGCACCAATCCCAAATGATCAATCTAAATTTATTACACTGTATATGTTGTGGGGGTTAAAATAGGGTCCACGTCAAACCAATATTTACACTCACCTCGGCCAAGATCATTTGTATAACCACAAGCTAAGATATTAATATTTATATCTTAGCTTTTTAATTATGTATTTTCAGCTAGTTAACAACGATATAAATTTACATAAACTTTTTATTATGTAAGTTTGTTGCTTTAAATTTACATAACATCTAAGATATGTAAGATTAAAGAAGTAAATTTATATAACAAAACTGATATATAAGTAAAAACGACCAAGAAAATAAAATATATTTATGAATACATTTAAAGCTGGAAACTGGATCAACCAATATGAATATAAAAGCTTTAGGCCTGAACCTATCAATTACCCATTTGAAATTCGTGACAATGATATTCACTATCTTCTAAATGAAGCATCAAGGTTAGTAGGTGAACTTAATGCGTATTCACGTCTTATTCCAGATGTTGATTTTTTTATCCATATGCACATAACCAAAGAAGCTACAACATCAAGTAGAATTGAGGGAACAAAAACAGAATTTGATGAGGCACTAATGGATGAATCTGAAATCTCTCCTGAAAGAAAGAATGATTGGCAAGAAGTAAGAAACTATACATTGGCCATGAATAGTGCCATTTCTGAACTAAAAAGCTTACCCCTTTCCATGAGACTATTAAAAAACACTCACTCAACTCTCCTGTCTAATGTTAGAGGAGAAAGAAAACTTCCCGGAGAGGTCAGAAGCAGTCAAAACTGGATAGGAGGATCAAACCCAAGTAATGCATTATTTGTTCCTCCACACCATGATGAATTACCTGACTTGCTCACAGACCTAGAAAAATTTCTTCACAACGATAGCTTAAAAATGAGTCCCCTAATTATGGCAGCTCTGGCTCACTATCAATTTGAAACTATTCACCCGTTTTTAGATGGAAATGGTAGGATTGGCAGATTATTGATTACTTTAATCTTAGTAGAGAAAAAACTTTTAAATAAACCTACGCTCTACCTTTCTGACTTTTTTGCTCGACACAAAGGCGCATACTATGACTCCCTCACCATGATTAGGCAAAACAGTAATATCAATCAGTGGATTAAATTTTTCTTAACTGGTGTAAAAGAAACTAGTGAGAATAGTATCAAAACTTTTGAAAAAATAATTGTTTTAAGAAGTAAGTCTGAAGATAGCATTCTTCAACTTGGTAGAAAATCTCAAAAAGCTAAACAAATGTTGCAATACTTCTATTCACACCCCATTGCAGATGCAAAAGACATTATCACATTACTAGATACATCACACCAAACAGCAATAGGACTGCTAAAGGATCTAATGGAATTAGGAATCCTAAGAGAAGTTATTGGTAGAAAAAGAAATAGACTTTTCTATTTCAAAGAATATCTGGATATTTTTGAATAAAAAAGCTGTATATGTAAGAACAAAAGCTTATGAAACTTTAAGAAACCGGTTCATTGATATTTAACCCAAAAAAAGAGACTTCAAAAAGAAGTCTTTAAAGTTGGTGCCCCTTAGTAGGCGATTATCGAACTGCTGTAATCGAAAGTTTAGCTCAAGAGGTTGATTTTTCGTTACAGTATATTGAAAATTCCTAACCTTTTAGAGGAAGTCTCGAACTATTTATCTTCAAAGACTCTTCTTCGATCAAACTCTTCACGAATCAATTTTCCATCTTCCCACGGAAAGCTCCATGGATCATTTAGCCTCACACCATTCTTTTCGTGATAGAGAGCTGCAATCTGACCATTGTTATTAAACAAGGTCATTGGTCTTGCTTTAAATATCTCATCCTGAATTGCAATATTTGGAGTAATAATCTTCCAACCATTTGAAGTAATTTTGGTGATCAGTGTTTCAAGGCAAATTGCGGCCAAGTCATTTTCATGTAAAAGAAGCATGTGCTTAGGACTTCTTTTTAACATCTCTATGGATTTTTCATCATAGTACAGCATTGTATCCCATATCATTTCACTATATGCTCGACACAAATTCTCTTTGTTAATTTTCTTACCATTGCCAATGGCCTTGTTAACTAAGTCGGCCATAAACCAGTCTTGGATATCTAAGGTAACATATCCATTTTGATATCCCTTTTTGTCGAGATGGGCCCTCATCGCATCACGCTTTGCCACAGTATTTCCATGATGAAGCATTGGGTATCTGAACCAAGGCTTAAAGTTTAAGAATTGAACTAACAAATTATGGGCTATATCAAAATTTTTGATATAGTCCTCAACTGTAGTATTGTCGTAGTCAAGGTGCGTGTGAGTGTGATTAGCAACGAAATGACCAGCACGATCATACTGTCTCATTCGTTCGAGCCCGTCATCTTTTCCGAGATTATTAGTCACACTAAAAAAAACTGTTTGAATATTATGATTCTTTAAAATGCCGATCAGCTTCTGCGTTCTTTCTTTACCAGAATAGATCTCCATATCACCCATTGGAGCATCATCAAAAGTAAGAGCAACTTCGCCGGAGTATAAAGTTCGAGAAAAAATAACAGTAAAAATTAAGAGAACGAGTATTTTCATGTTTGAGATTCTAGTTCGAGAGCTGAATTTTGGGTATTAAAAAAACCTTGTAAGCACAAGGTTTTTTTAATTGGTGCCCGGGATAGGACAGATTAAGGGGCTAAAATCACGATAATTCTATGTCACAATAAACCACAACAAAACGCTCTGATTGCCGACAGGATCGAGCTTTTGTTAACATTGAGTCTTTGATCTATTGTTGTCTGCTTTTTCCTGTTTTAGGGGAGAGTTCCCCAAAAGTCACCCTACACAAAATTTACTATCAGAAAATAAAAAAACTTTTAGTATAGTTACGGGTACCATTCACTTTTAATACATCTGAAGGATAACACCTTACTTCCTTACCCCTCGCTTTTGACCACGCACTTCTGGCACCACAAATACTGTTCCCGGTTGATTTAATATACGGACAGGGACAGAGTCTATTATAATTTTTTATTTCATGGAAAATAATTAAAGCTACCTCTTTCTCTTTAACACTTTCAGCATTAAATAATAAATTCAGCCTCTCTACTGGACTGCGGTCATTTTATCGGAGTCCATAAATATATAATTACTTATCAAGATTTAAATCAATGTGCTTGTTGAAACTGTTGCCAATATCGATTAATTCTATCTCTTTTATCTGGGTTTTCTTTGTCTAAGACAATGCAACTACCAATAGAGCAATTGGATAGCATTAGTTTACAAAAACTCTCTCTTTTCATTTTTGTATCTTTTAGACTTTTCCCAACAATTCTAAATTGACGGCCATCAGATTTCCCATAGCAAACATGTGGAATTTTGGATGCACCGGCCATGTTTTCTTCACTAAGAACAGTGTTCTCAGTACTAATTACAAGCTCCTGCAATTTATTATCAAGCAGAGTATCGTCTCCATCTACAGTACAAAAAGCACAATCATCAGTAATCTCATTATTCTTTGTATCTGTAGGCAACCCAGAAACACGCTCATTACCTATAGGCGTATTCTCCGCAAATACTTGCAAAGCTAGTAATAGTGCGATCCCCATAATAGTTTTTTTCATTTCCTACCTCCTAACTAAATAGAAATAACATAAATTTTGCTCTATTTTTTTACAACTGTTTAACTCTTAACAAAATGTTTTCCTTAATATATTGTTTTTTCATAAAAAAGTTTTTATGTATTCTGAATGCAAATATAATGCCACTCATAATAATAATCTTGAAATGAAATATATCTGACTCAAATTTACGCTCATCTTAGCCCTGAACATTTAGCGGGTGTTACTCAAATTGTGGGCTTTGGTGGTACTTATAAAAAAAGTCACCCATTCAAATAGTAACGTTGCATGCATCAGGTAGTAAGCGCCTTTATGTTATTGATTTTTGAGCAAAAAAAAAGACTTCTTGTTGAAGTCTTTAAGTTTGGTGCCCGGGATAGGACTCGAACCTACACACCAATGGCACTAGATCCTAAGTCTAGCGTGTCTGCCAATTTCACCACCCGGGCATTTAAGTCTAAAGTTTTACAGATTTTTTTATAAGGTGTAAAGAAATTATGCGGCTTGTTTACTTTTTTCTACTTTTAACTTGCGCTCAAGTTCTTGATTTTGATTTCTAAGTGACTGGTTTTCCTTTTGCAAAACCACTACGTCTTTCTTTTTGTCGGCAATTTCCTTCTTGAGTGCATCTCGCTCCTTAGTCAAATTTTGATTTGCTATATCAACTTGCTTCATACGATTTTCAATTTTGGCCAATTTGCTATTTTCTACTGGTCTAGATGTTTTGGAGTCTTCTTGAACCCTAGAGATTTGTTCAGTTAACACTTTCACCCTCTGAGTTAACAGCTGAACGGTTTTTTCTTTATTATTCGCCTCTACTTTTAAATTTTTAAGCTCGACTTCCATACCCCGGGCTTTGGCCTCTTCATCCTTGTTTTCATCCAGAGTTTCTGTGCTTTTTTCCAGCTGAGCAGTTAATCTTTTTGCTTCCATTTCCAGTTGTCTATTAAGATGCTCAAGTCGCTTAACCTCAATCAAACGCTCATCCAATTCTCGCTTTAATTTGTTATACTGTCTCTTTAGTGCCTCATCAGTTTCCGGCATATTTTCAGCAGTTTTTCCTGCTGGAACTATATTACTTGTATTGGTAACAGCAAGGCTGGGTTTTACAGTTTGAGCTTTATCCAGCTTTTCACTTAAAATCTCAATTCGCTTCATGGAGGTTTCCAGCGAGTTCCTATAGTCATTATTTTCTTTGCTCAGTTTTTCTATTTCTGCTTTATCCAAAGCAGTATTCCTTATTTGCAATTTGGCTTCTTCTAATTCTCGAAGCAGGGCCTGAATTCTTTTTTCATAGTTTTGGTTTGTTTGTTCAATTCTCTGTTCAAATAACTCCGAAGCTTCGACGACAAGATCTTCTTGATCAAATGAATCATCTTCGTCTTTGTTAATTCCAGGGGAAATAAATCGCATTTCACCTTTTGTATTTTCCTGCTTACTACCCTTGATGATATACATTCCTTCCTTTTGCTCTTTGGTCCCTGAAATTCTGGTAAATTCGTCCTTAATATGGTCTGTACCTTTGATGGAATAATGTTGTTTTTCATTCAAAACAAAATCAATTCCATTGATCAGTGCGCCTAAAATATCTTCATAATCATAAATATTCAAAAAATCAATTTCCTCAAGAGGCATATAATTTTGCAAATAATTTTGAATATCAAAACAATCAAGTTCAACTTCGCTTTTGGGATTTTCCTCTTGCGTTCTCGCTTGATCGACATAAGCAATTACTTTCTCAAATAATTGCTGTTCATCCCGTAATCTTTTTTGAGCATAAACTTCGATCCCCTCTCCAGGTAATTTTTCATTTTCTAATTGGCCATATTCAAGTATTTCATCTTTTTGAATTTTGAGATTAATAAGTCTTTCTTTTTCTTTTAATTGGAACTGGCTAAATGAATCAATTTCGTTGAGCAACATGGAAGTAAAATAACCTTCTTTTTTATCAAGCATTTCATCCTTTAAAAAAGAAGCACTCAACACAACTTTTGCCGATTTAGATAAATAATAAACATCCAAAAAATCCGTATGGTAAAAGCAGTCAGCTAAAGCCCCTCGTAGAGGGTTGAGCCGGTCAGGATTTCTCATAGCACTTTGAACATACTCAAGATAAAAATTATCAACACTACAATACATTTGTAAATCCATCCGATCATTTTTGATCATATAATCTATATCAATCGGATATCTGCCTATATCAGCACTACGTAAATAACTTAAATAAGTAGTAGCATTTAAAAAATATTTTCTGATGTTTATAACATTATGTCCCTTGATCATCGCTTCAGAACTGATGATGTCCATGTAATGCCCGATGTTCATATGTCCAGTAAGCTTGATCACTTCCGATTTATATTGGAGATTACTATAAATGTCTTCGAGGTGAAGCGAAGAAGTTTTATTAAAAAATCGGTCAAAAGTCTCTAAAAATTGATCAGTCAAAAGCATTTTCTCATTGATCCATCCTCGACCGTTACATTTAATAAATTCATCTTTGTTAAGCACTTCTTTTAGAGAGATCATCGGAATGTTCTTCTTAATCGTTTGATACTTGTTAGCAATTCCTTCATATCCTGATGCTACATCCCTTACCAATATAAAATCAATATTAGCTTCAGTTGCCACTTCGGTTACCAAATTGCAATTAAAACTATCAAAAACTTTTTTCAAATTATCTGCAATAATTCCGGCTAGATTTAAAATAATCTTATTATTTGGTTGCTTTTTAGCTTTAGAATCTGCCTTACTCATTTTTACCCTTACGCCACTCTTGAAATGTTACTGTCCCCTTGAGATTCAAAGCAACTTTTCAAGGCCACGCTAATTCTATTCGATATAAACTTTCTAATATCTTTTAAAAACTCCTTGCCATCTCCTAGTATCAATTCTTGATCTAACTGAAAACATCTGGATGATGATATGATAATTGTCTCTAAATCAGACAATTGATTTTCCGCAAGTCCATAGGGAAAACCCAACCCATTTAATGCCTCATGATGTTTAGTCAAAAGATTCAAACAATCTTTAGTATTGAAAAGGTCTTTTATTTTTTCTTTTACCCCAATATATGATTGGCCGGGGTGAGACACAAAACGATTTAAATTCTCTTTGTCAGCTTGCTTAGATAGTTCCTTGACTCCTTCACCTGGCGTTTCTACTTCCAGTACAATCGCTTCTTTCATTGTCCAATCTAATTTTTTTTCTATCAAACTATAATCTACGAAAAAGCTCACATGGTATATGTCTTCTAAAAATTCAAAATCCATATAACCAACGGTTAATGAAAAAAGTACTGAAACAATTCCCGTTAATGCATTCATTTTAAAGAAATTCATTTCTCCCTGATAAAGTTCCCGGGTGACGTTAGGCGGAATTTTAAAGAAAACTTTTTCTCCTAAATTAATTAAATCAATCAAGCTTCCTTCTGCTAAACCATGCCAATATACTTTTCCAATTAATTTCAATATTTTTGCTCTGGCCTCAATTTGTTCATTTAAATGTTTAGCGTGTTTTAGATCCATGAAATGTTCGAAAACTTCTTCGATCCATTTCACATTAATAAGTCGCTCTAATACCAAAGGTGCACATTTATTCATATATTTATATAAAATTTCACTATCCATATAATCACCGGTCTTTAAAATTCTAACCAGTTTGTTATTTTTTTTTATCCAAAATACATTCCCTGGCGCAAACTTATATTTTAAAAGCTCTTGCCCTTGAATTTTGATTTTTTGCTCGTCATTGAGCATGCTTAGGTGGTCTGTCATTACGATCCCCCTCTCGTACTAATCGGAATATTTTGATTAAATATTAAGGAAACAAAATGATACTTATTTATACTTAGGATTGAAAAATTCCTTAGATTACATACAGTTATCTAATATCAAATCCAGACGCAAAGGCGTTCTTTTAAGTCCTGACTCGACTTGATTTTCATAGTAGGCCCGAATCCGGCGAAATTTTCCAGCATCACCGTGGGAAAAAACCAAGTGAAAAGTTAAATTATCATTTTCTTTAAAATCGAGTTCAAGTCTAGTTGGACTAAATTTATAATTAAAAATATCATTAGATATAAGTTTACAATAGCCTTCGTTATCTTCAACTTGACATGAATGTTTTTTCGCATCCACTTCATTCGAAAATTTTAAAAACAAAGCAAAATGATGTAGAAATTTATTTAAAATTTCTTTGTATTCAATGCTTACTTTCTGGGTACTATTAATCATTCTATTTGCAAAACTACCGGTAACCGGATTGTTACCTTCATAGGCATTTTTAAAATTTATTTGCATGACTTCTTCACCATAAAAAGGCAACGAAACACCCATCGCCCATTGTTCATTGGAAGTATCAATTTTAGTCTCAAAATCAAAAGAATAATTTTCTGATAAAAAGCTTATTTGTCCACGCCCACTTCCGGTAAAGCAGGTCGCTTTTACAGCCGAGTCAATATTAGTTATATTCAACGATTGGTTGTTAAGCACTGTACCTGTCGAGCATGATAGTATATTTACAATTACAAATAAATAAATTATTTCGAGGCAGGTAATCTTAGTTTTTCCAAATCCTCTAGCGCTTGTACTATCTGATTTTTCAGTCCTGGGTTTTCTTTGCAATTTTTAAGTGCCTCCACAAAATATTTTTTTGCCTTATCATAATATTTTAGTTTTTGATATACAATTGCCAAATGTTGATTAATCACCGAATCATCACTTTCATTTTTCTTGGCCTTTTGTAACTCCTCTAATGATCTTTTAAAATTACCGATTTTGAAATAGTACCAGCCCAGCGAATCCCTAATGTAACCATCTTCTGGTTTCAGTTTTATTGCTTTACTGATATATTCGTAAGCCAGCTTTAAATCCTCATCCCTTTCCATTAACGAATAACCCAAAAAATTCAGAGCATGAGCATTATTCGGATCAGATTCAATTATTTTATGAACAATGTCCCTTGATTGCTTTAAATCACCTTTTTTCTCATACAACGACGCCAAGTAATAATCATGATCGAGGGTATATTCTTTAAGCGCTTTAATCTCTGTAATAAGTTCAATGGCCTCGTTATAATTCATTCGACTGTCATAATAAGATGCTAGGTTAAAATACAAGTCCACTTTCAGATTTGGATGACTAGAAGATTTCTCTTTTACGAAGGTTATAAATTTATCAAGCTCAACATCTTTTAGCTCACTGTCTTTTTCAGGAACGGCTAAGACATACAACATTTTAGCAATTTCAATATTACCACTTCCAAACAATTCACTCTCCGGGGAAATTTTATTAAAATAAGCAATTGCTTCTTCATATTCCCCCAGTTCCTGACATAGAGATCCTAAATAATATAAAACCTTGTCAGAATCCGGTGCGGCTACCAAAATTTCTTTAAAAATCCCTTTTGCCTTTTGATATTCTTTTATATCAGTATAAAGGACACCTAGTTTAACTTTCGAGTTAAGATCAGTGGGGTCAAGCTGAGAAATTCGCTCCATGTGCGGAATTATTTTATCTGATTTTTCTTTTAAAAATAAAATTTGCACCATCCTTGTGAGGACTTCCAGATTATCGGGGGTACGACTTAAAAATTTTGTATAAACAGCTTTTGCTTGATTATACCTTTCCTTTTCTTCTAACATCAAACCAAGTGCGATCGCCGCTTGGTAATATTTGGGATCCGTTTTTAAAGCTTCATTAAAATACTTTAGCGCATCTTCTTTTCGGTTACGACTTAAAGCAATTTTCCCTTGGTAAAATGCAAAACTAGGGTCATCTTTTATATGTTTTTTACAAGTGACCAGTAAGTTGTCTACTTTATTAAACTCATTATCCGCCAGAAGGGACTTGGCCAGAAAAATACATGCTTCTGCATTTTTAGGATTTCTCTTTAATATGCTACTATAAATCCGACGTGCTTCATTTTTATTTCCAGTTGCGGTATGCACTCCGCCTATCACTAGCCCAATATTTTCATCTTTTTCTTTTTGATAGACTTCTTGTAATAATTCTAAAGACTCAGTGAGTTCGCCCGTTTTGATTAACTCTATAGCGTATTTTTTTTTCACATGCATATTGGGAGTCAGTTTTAAAATATTTTTATAGAGCAAAGCAGCTATTTGAGAATCCCCTCTAATCGCTGAATCGGTAGCTTTCAAATATAAATCACTAGCGTAAAATGTAATTTCGTCTGCGTTATTGTTCTTTAAAATTGTTTCAATGTGTTTACTTAAATTAGCTTCAGCATCTGCTAGTTGACTCTGATATTCACTCTCTTGCGCCTCACTTAATGCGGTGTTTGTATCATCTTGAGCTGCAGTATTCGTAGATACACTTTTATTAGTCGAACAAGCTTGCAGCAACACCATGACCCAAATCATCACCGCAACTTTTAGTTTTTTATTTTCTTTATTCAAGTATCCACCTTGATACGTTCACATAGAAAAAGCATTTTTCTTCTCTTCTTCTTAGAAATAGATCGTACGCTCTGAACAAAAAATTAAGCGATTGGACAATTTAAAATCAAAATGGCAACTTTTACTCAATCGATATAACTTATTGAAATTTAATGAATTAAACAAAATTAATGAAAAAAATATGTGCTTAACAGCAAATGTATGTTGACATCACTAATTAAAAATTGCTAATTCAATCCAACAAGCAGATGAATAGCAGAGCATCAAATTAATCAGTATCAAAAAATAGATCTGGTTAATGTACTGAAATTAAAGATGTTTACTGATATTTTTGATCTGCGCTAACACTGCGTGAAAATTATTCACTAGGGGTTACAAAAGTAAAAAAACAGAGTATAAAAGCTCAACTTAGCATCTTTATTAAGCACTTAGTTATTAAGTCTTTTAGTAATAGGGGAAGAAAATGAACAACGTAAGAATTATCAAAAGGTATCAAAATCGTAAGCTTTATGACACTCATCAAAGTTGTTATGTAACATTGGAAGAGATTGCTCAAATTATCAGAGAAGGTCATGAGATTCAGGTTATTGATAACAAATCAAAAAATGACATAACTTATCAAACCCAAATTCAACTTCTTTTTGATCAAGAAAGAAAATCAACCAAAGCTGGAGATGTTGAATTACTCAAGCGCGTTATCAGAGCTGAAGAGGGAACATTTACTGGTTACATCCGATCAATTGAAGGATTAGAGAGTGTTAAAGAAAGCGAAGCAGACACTTTTCAACCCTTTATGCAAAATGAACTTAATGCAGGAATTGAAACATCTACTACTTTAAACTAGTACGTAGGTTTTTAATTCATGATAGAGATTAAATTACAATTTTTTGTGAAGCTACTTCTAGCAGCATTATTTGTTGGAAGTAGTTTTTTTGTTTGTGCCCAGGAAAAAACAGGTCCTGCTGAAACTGCCAAGGTTAAAGAAGTCTCAAGCACTTCCAGCAATCCTTACTCAACCAGCGATGTAAACTTACACTCTATTGGACTAGCAATAGGACAAACATTTTTACATGGCGACTTCAGTGACAATGGGGAAAATCAGGTAACCTTTGACGGCTATTATGATTATACTGCAAGTCATTCATTTGACTTTGTTGCTAACACACATTTTTCCAAACATAAATTTCGAAACCTTTACACCCAAATTAATGGCCTGGCTTTCTCCATAAAAGGAAAATTTTTTCAATTTGATTCATTTGCTCCCTTTATACTGGGAGGGCTCGGCTTTTATATGCCAACGCAAAAAAGAATTATTGATGGCCAATTCCGTGAATCAGAAAGTAAACTTACTATTGGAACCAATATAGGTTTAGGGACCGAATTAAAACTCAACCGACATTTTAAGTTGTGGCTTATAATTCACCATCATAATCCTTTTGATATAAAACAAGAAGTGGGAACTGAAATTGAAGGAAGATACACAAAACTGCTTATG
>Ga0208958_1002319_pt1 | contig 16632 bp, 13 predicted proteins | sample RifOxyB1_FD_184032 | JGI IMG/M metagenome (GOLD analysis project Ga0208958, IMG submission 184032) | Soil microbial communities from Rifle, Colorado - Rifle Oxygen_injection B1 (SPAdes) | ecosystem: Environmental > Terrestrial > Deep subsurface > Rock core/Sediment | place: Rifle, Colorado... | reverse complement strand
TTTTTGTTGTTGGAAGTGTTGGAGTGAGGGTTTATTTGTGGCGGGATAAGGCAGTGGTGCCTTTGATTGAGGGACAGACACAGGTTTTGAGCGGGATGGGGAAGGCTGTTTCGGGGGACATATATATAGTAGGAACAGAGAGATTTTTTAATACATATTCAGCCCACGACCTTGAAGAGAGACTTGCTTCAGGTCAACCTTCAATGTTTATGGAATTGATGGGGCCTTTGGTATATGGAGGCGAAGTTTTGGGAGATTTGGGTTTGGTTGTAGTTAAGGTAGATCAAGAGATAGAAATTGAGAAGATAAAAAGTGAGGAAGAAAGTGCTTTTGAAGTTGAGATTGTTTCTCAGCCTGGTTTTGATTTGATGGGAAAGAAGGGTGTTAGGGTGCGAGTTGTTGGGTTTATTGATAAAGTTTTGGGGTTTATGCCTCAGCAGAGGATTGTTGTGCGTAATGATACGGTTGATGTTGAAACTCAAAAACGAAAACAGCAAGCGCCGTTGATTGGTTTTATCTTAATTATTATTTTTGGGATTAGTGTGATTTTTGGTTTAAGGCAGAGGCAAGTGAATACAAAAAGACAGTTGGAAGAGAGCCGAATTGCAGAGGTAGAGCGGGAATTTAATGAGGCGAAGCAATTGATAGGCCTTGATATGGGCCGAGCAAGACAACTTGTGCTTAGCGCAAGGGAGGGAGTGATGAAGCTGAAAGAAGAGGGGGTAAAGAATGAGAATCTTGAAAGCTTGTCGGCTGAAATTGCGCGAGATCTTGGAAAAATATCAGGGGTATATGAGGTGACAAGTGAGCAGTATTTGGACTTGAGTTTGATTGCGAGTGGGTTTGTGGGTGATAGATTGGATTTTAGTAGTGAAAAAATGTATGTTTTGGATACTGCAGGGAGACGGGTGGTGAGTATTGAGATTGGGACGAAAAAGACAAAAGTGGTAGCGGGATCGGATTATCTTAATAATGCTTATCAAGTTGCGGCTTATGAGAACCGAGGTTTTGTCCTTTCAAGTGACGGAATTCGTGAAGTAACAGAGGGGGTGGAGCTTTTAATTAAGCCTGAATGGGAGAGTGAAAAGGTTTTGATTAAAGCTTTTGCAGGCAATATTTATGTGGTAGACCAGAAAGAAGGGATGATCTGGCGCTACCCTGGGGTACGTTTGGGTTTTTCTGAAAAACAAGCTTGGTTTGGGAGTGGTGTAAAACCAAATTTATCTGAGGCGATAAGTGCGGCGATTGATGGATCAGTATGGGTGCTTATTAAAGGAGGAAGGGTATTAAAGTTTTCTTTGGGTTCACAGCAGGGTTTTGGGTTTTCGGGCTTTTCTGAGTCGTTGGATGGAGTGGTTGATATTTACACTTCAGAAAAAAATAAATATTTGTATTTACTTGATCCGGGTAAGGGCAGAGTAATTATTTTCGAGAAGAATGGGGTATACAAAGGTGAATACAATTCTGCTGAACTTAGCAGTGCAAGAGAGATAATTGTTTCAGAAGAAGAGAGAAAGCTAATATATTTGATTGGAGAGAAGCTGTATGCTTTTGAGCTAAAACATTTGGAATGATTCGAGATATACTAGTGTTATGATAGTAAGAAATCGAAAGGTAAGATTTGATTATGAAATTGTTGAAGAATTTGAAGCAGGAATATCGCTTTCTGGAGTAGAGGTAAAAGCATTTCGGCGGGGGGCGGTTGATATTGCAGGAGCTTTTGGAAAGATAATTGGCAATGAGGCGTTTTTAGTGAATGCGATGATTGATACTGGAGGGTTAATGGATGCTGAGAGTGTGACAAGAAGTAGAAGGCTACTGCTTCATAGAAAAGAGATTGATAAAATAGTTGCAAAAATTCGGGCAAAAAAGTTGACTTTAGTACCTATTTCAATGTACACTAAGGGCAAACTTGTGAAGGTAAGTTTAGGTTTGGGAAAACACAAGCGAAAATCTCAGAAAAGAGAAAAAATCAAAATGCGCGATATCCAGCGTGATGTTGAGCGCGAACTTAAGGGGACGAATTAGGATTCGACGGAAAGTTCTTTGAATAATCGGCAAGCAAGGTTGATCTTCCTTTAAAAAGATCAAAATTTACACGGCGAAGATGAATCTTACGCCCCAAATTACGCGTTTGCGTAAATTGGTGTTCACCAACTTATTTCCCGTCTTTAGTTGGATGGGCATAAACCAGTACGGGACGCCTTTGTTTGGTGTCTGATTGATCACAAACAAAGTAAGCTAAAATCAATCTTACTCAAAATTGTTTGCCAGTTTGAAAGATTTTGAGGAAAACCTTAAACTGGATAAGCTTGTAGATGTTATTTGTTAAGTATTTTTCGGACGAGGGTTCAAATCCCTCCGTCTCCACTCGTAATATCTCGTGGATATGAGGAAATTTGAGGAATACTCAAGTTTTGACATAGTTATGTATTGCAAATCCCTCCGTCTCCACTAGATTATTTACTATTTATGTTGGCCTTTTTAGTAGAATAAAGTTGTGAGTTTTGTTGATTTTATTTTTCCAAAGATGTGTTTAGGGTGTGGGATGAGTGGTTGTTATGTTTGTACTTCATGTTTGTCTAAAATGACAAGCGCAAAAGAGATTTGTCCTGGGTGTGGGAAATATTCTTTTTGTGGCAAAACACATTTGATTTGTAAAAACAGGTGTGATTTTGACGGGTTGGTGTTGGTTTGGGTATATGAGGGTGTAGTGCGAAAAGCTTTAATTCAACTAAAGTATCGATTTTCAAATGATTTGGTTCGTGAATTGGTTGAAGGCTCAAGCGTGGAACTTGCAAAAAAAACTGAAGGTTGGGGTGGGTGTGTGTTGGTGCCAGTACCACTTGAGAAAGGACGGGAAAGGTGGAGGGGGTTTAATCAGACAGAAGAAATGGGAAGGGTTTTGGCAAGAAAGATGGGTTGGGAATATTCTGAACTTCTTTGTAAAACAAAGAAGACAAAGACACAAGTGGGGCTGAAAGGGAAGGAAAGAGAAGAAAATGTAAGAGATGCATTTTTGACGAACAAAAAATTGACTGGATTTATAAATAAAAACAAAAGGTATGTTATTTTTGATGATGTTTGGACAACGGGAAATACTCTTAAAGAATGCGCTAAGGCTCTAAAAAAAGAAGGGATAAAAAGTGTTTGGGGACTTGTTGTTTGTGGGTGATTTATGTTTAAGCGGATCTTGTGAGAAAACGTGTTTTATATTAAGGTGAATAATGAGAAACATACTTCTTGGTATATTGGTAGTTTGGGTATTTATAATGGTTAGTGCAACTGAAGCTTTAGCGCGAGATTATTATATTGATGGGAATAACGGTAATAATTCTAACAATGGTTCGATTGATGCTCCTTGGAAAACTGTGCAGAAAGCCGCAACAGCTATGGTGGCTGGAGATACGGCAAATATTAAAGGGAATATTACCTATACTGAGTCTATTACAGTTGCACAAAATGGAACAGCTGGGAGCCGGATTATCTACCAGGCTTGGCCTGGGACAGGTACGCCAACTTTGAGTTGCGCTGGGACAGGTAACTATTTATTTAAAAATTTCTTGAAAAGTTATGTTACATTGTCTGGTTTAAAATTATATTGTAATATTGGTAAAACTATAGATTCAGGTATAGCAACAGGAATTATTATTAAAAATAATATTTTTATAGGGACTGATACCGCGATCGTTTCACTTTTGAACACAAGTTTAAAAATTTATAATAATGTTTTTTATAGCCAAGATGTTGGTATTCAAACATTATCGGATAATAGTATCGATATAAAAAATAATATTTTTATTAATGGCACAACAGCAATTAGCAAAAGCGCGGGAACTGTTGTAATTGGTAATAATCTTTTTTACAATAATTCTACAAGTAACTGCTCTGGTTGTACTCTTGATGCAACCAATACCACTTCGCAAGATCCCTTGTTGTTTGATATCAGCCAGAATGATTTCAGGTTGAAGTTTGGTTCACCTGCAATTGATGCTGGTGTAAATGATGCTTCTGTTACAACTGATATTGCTGGGGCAGGAAGACCAAAGGGAGAGTCAACTGATATTGGGGTATATGAGTATTTTGATTATGCTCTTGACCTTATGAGTTTTTCTGAGTCCAGTAATAATCAGGCACCTTTGTTTTCTTTTCGTCCAAGGGTTGGAATTACAACTGGGTATTTTAGTTTCAAGGTAGAGCTGGATCCTGGGAAGAACAGAACATTTAGTGAAGGCTTTATCCCAAATACTTCTCCTGATACAACAACTTCTAACTATTCTTTCAAAAATACAGATCAGGTGAGTGTTAATTATATTGATTGGCATGACAGTGAAACCACAAACAACAAAATTGAAGTTCTTTTCAAAGATATTATCCAGGCTGGAAGAGGTCTAACTGAGGGAAGACATACCTGGAAGGTGACAATGACAGACCGAGCTAATGATTCAACAACTTCTACTCATGATTTTCTGGTTGATTTAACCCCACCCACAATCTCTTCTTTAACTATTATTAACCCTCTCAACCAAAAAGCTTTTAGTGTTCCTTCTGGTGGTAGTGGGAAGAGAGTATATATTCTGGATATTACAAACAGACTACCAACACTTTGGGTTAAGTTTACAGATCCAAAGAGTGGAAGTACCAGGACCAATGATAACAATACCAAAGACAGCTTTCCAGAAGGAGCAGCAGGTTTAAATAGTCTAAATCTGACAGTCAACAGGCTAACAGGTGAAAATACCAACCAGTGTACCCAGACTGATTTCACACTTCAACAAGAAATCCCAGTCAGCTTAACCCAAAACCAGACAGAAGTAACCCTAAAGCCAAAATTCCCACTTGTGAATGGAACATACCAACTTACCCTAACTACAGATGACAAAGCAGGAAACAAAACAATCTACCCAAGCTTTTACCTGACACTCTCCACCCCAACCCAATGTTTATATGTAAACCAGAGCAGGATTTAATTTCCAATCTGGCGGTGAGGGCGGGATTCGAACCCGCGGTAACCTTGCGATTACTCACGCTCTCAAGGCGTGTGCATTAGTCCGCTCTGCCACCTCACCGGGAAGTTAAAATTGTTTTGTTTTTAGCCAGCTTTTCTCAAGAAAGTGTTCTTCAGCGTGGCAATTGGGACAAATTAATTCTAAGTTATTTAAGGAATTGTTTTCTCTATTTCGATCTTTGTGATGAATTTGTAAAATTTCATATTTAGTGTATCCACATTTTTCACATACAGTTCCTCTGGTATTTAGTAGTCTTATCTTCAAACTTTTGTAATGTTTAACCTTACTTCGTGGTTGATTTATTTTGTATTTAATTCCTGCACGATGTTTATTGGCGCAACTTCTACTACACGTTTTTTTATTTGCTCCGGATAAGATTGCTTTACCGCAAATAATACAAGGATGTTCTTTCCTGCAAGAAATACCAAAGCATATTTGACTGCAGTATACTTTTCCTTTATTAATTTTTATTTCTATCGGTCTTTTGTAGACTGGTTTATTGCAGATTAGACAATGTGAATTCGGATTTCTTTTGTACTCAGGCATTAAGCCAGTATACCATTTTTTGGGCTGATTGTTCTGGTTTTGTTTGGGAAATTTGTTGTTGTCTGAATTTCAATGAGCAAGTTAAAAATTGATTCTTTTGTTTTGTGCGGAGGTGGTGGGATTCGAACCCACGGGGCGCTTGCGCGCCGAAGGTTAGCAACCTTCTAGAATTGGCCACTATCTGACACCTCCTTTTTATATCTGAAATTGTATTTTATCAGATTACTTCGTTATAATTAAGCAAATGCCAGAACTTCAGGATCAGGGAACGTTTAAAAAGCCAGAACAAGAAACAATACTATTGTCCTGGAGGGCTCAATCGAGGCCGTTTAAGAGAAGGTCAAGGGATTTTTATATAAAGCTTGTTTCTGTTGCCAGTTTGTTTGGATTGGTTGTTTTTTTGATTGAGGGATTTATGCCAATACTTTTGATGATTGCTCTTTTGTTTTTATTTTATGTGATGAGTACAATTGAACCAGGAATGGTAGAATACCAGATTACCAATTTAGGAGTTAAAGTGGGTGGACATAGGACTGATTGGGGTTTTATGGGAAGGTTTTGGTTTGCAAATAGACTGGGCAGTCATCTTTTGGTGATTGAGACAGGTGGAATTCCAGGAAGAATGGAGATGATCATTGAGAAGGAGATGAAAGAGGAAATAAAGAAAGTAGTTTCTGAACATCTTGTTTTTGAACAAGTTCCTCCTTCAGGGCTTGAAAAGGTGGTTGAATGGTTAAGCAAAAGACTTCCTGAATAAATATGCCCTCGTGGCTCAACTGGATAGAGCATCACGTTGCGGACGTGAAGGTTAGAGGTTCGAGTCCTCTCGGGGGCACAGAAAGGTGAGGTGCCAGAGCGGTTAATTGGCCAGCTCTCGAAAAGCTTGGGCTCGTTATACGGGCACGCGGGTTCGAATCCCGCCCTCACCGCCATTGTGTACGAATGGCTGCAAGAGCCTCTGATTGTGCCTTAGTAATTGGTTTTTTGTTCAGTTCCAACCTCTTGTTTATATCCAATAACTTGCGATTTCTGTTAAAATTAAGGGAAATCTATGGCAAAAAATCATTCGGAATTAGTTCAAAATTTGTTTAATTTGCGCGAATGGAATACTTTTGAGGCGAAACGGGCAGCTGTTCAACCTAGAAGGCTTTTGGAAACTGTCTGTGCGTTCGCTAACGCCGAAGGTGGTTTATTAGTGATTGGCTTTGAAGATGAGAAAAAAGCTCAAAATGATGATCGGCTTATTGGGATCAGTGAAAATCCTGATAATGTTTCAGAGTTTTTAAAGTTGCTCAAAACTGAGTTCGAACCTATATTACAGCATGTGGTGAACCCCTTTGAAGAACAGATCGTGAATAAGCAAGGTCAAACTGATCAGTTATTGATTGTTCGTGTTCAAAAAAGTAATGATATCCACTCACTTAAAAATGGCGATACCTTTATTCGCAGAGGAAGTCAAAATATCAAGATTGGAGCTCAAGAAATTCTACGACTTCGTTACGAGCGTGGAAGTATCAAGTTTGAAGATGAAGACTCTAGAATAAGTGATTTATCAGAACTGACAATTGATCTTCTCAACAAGTATAAGGCCGATACTAGCAGTCAGAACCAGGACACCTGGCAATTTCTTAAAGATAATGGGCTGGCTATTAAGAAGAAAGATGGTTTTACTTTGAATAATGCAGGAGCCTTGTTGTTTGGTAAAAATCCGGCCGTGCTTCTCTCTCGCAAGTGTTCAATCAAAATTAGCCATTACTTTGGAACAAAGCCTACTTTTTCTGGTGAACCCAATTTCGTTCGCAGACCTTTTACTATAGAAGGCCCTTTGATTAGGCAGATCGAACAGACAGTAGAGTATTTTCGACAGGTCGTTCGGGAATCTTCTCCTAAACTTCAGGGAGCAACCTTTCGACCAAGTTTATTTATTCCCGAATGGGTTTTTCAAGAAGCTATTGCCAATGCTGTTATTCACCGCAATTATCAGGTTCAAAATGATATCCAAGTGCGGTTTTTTGATGATCGCTTGGAAGTAGAAAGTCCTGGTGCATATCCAGCCCATATCACTTCTGCTAATGTACGCACAGAGCGGTTTGCGCGTAACCCAGCGATTCAAAGAGTGCTTAGTCGTTTTAGTGAGGCTCCTAACCTAGATATAGGTGAAGGAGTTGATCGTATGTTTGAACTGATGAAAACGCATAATTTATATGAACCAATTTATTTTCCCACTACAATCAGCCAAAATAATGTATTGCTTTTTTTGGTGAATCTTCATAAGGTTGATTATTGGGATACCGTTTCTCAATATCTTGACCGGTATGGTTCAATTTCTAACCAATTGGCTCGTAATATTACCGGAATTTCTGATACTCTCCAAGTTTCGAGGCTGCTTGGTGATTGGGTAAACAAAGGTTTATTAGAGAGAAAAGGTGGGAAGACGAGAGGAGCATATTACGTCAAAACAGGTCAAGATTTGCAGAATCTTTTCGCTAAATCTATTTATCAGAAGACTTGAAAAATAACCTAAATTTCTTTATTTTAGCCTCGAAAACCAAAATTTATTTTTCAGACCAGTTAAAAATCCTATCAAATCTTACAGAACGGTATTCCTATGGGGAGGAATTCTCTCTGGTATAATAGAAAAATTGAAAAGTGCTATAGCAAACTCAAAATAAATGGTGGTTTTTAATATGACTATATGAAAATAGTGATGAAACATTTAAACAAGATTGAAATGGTTGGTGTTTTGATGCGAATCTTTAGTTTTTCTTTGGTCAGTTGGATGGGTTCTGAAAGCCCATTTTTATTTGTTTGGGTCTTAAATACTACTGATGCTGTGATTTTGTCTTCAACGGCGATTATAAAGAAAGATAGGGCATATACACTTCTTAATGTTTTTTGGATATTAGTTGGAGTAATTGGTGTAGTTAGGGCTTTGGGAATTTTGTAATTAATTTTTGCTGGATTAAATGTGTGATATTTTGGTATAATTGCGTTTATGAAAATGAAAGATGAAGAAGTGCTGATGTCGGTGTCGGTTGTTTTTAAAAAGAAGGGAAAAGAATTTGTTTGGTTTCTTGTTAAACAGGGAGATAGTCAGGATTGGGAACTTCCAAGAACAATTGCAAGAAGAGGAGAGTCTTCAGTAAGAGCATCAATTCGTTTAATGGGAGAACAAGGAGGAATGAGAGCTAGAATTTTTGAAGAGCTTGATAGACATATGGGTGCGGGAAAGATTAATGATCGAGTTGTTACACAAAAGACCTTATATTACATTATGGAAAACTTGGGAAGTGGAGAGGAGCCTTTAGCCTTTGTTGAGTCTGAATGGCTTCCGGCTGAAAAGGCAGTAAAAAAACTTAAAAATGCAAGAGAGATTAAAGTTTTGAAAGAGGCATCTAAAATGGTTCAGGTGTTGAAAAAAGCAGGTAGGTTGAAAAGACCACCTGTTGTGGTTGAAGAGGTAAAAGTGGAGTAGTTAAGGAGGAGTGGCCGAGTGGCTTAAGGCGCACGCTTGGAAAGCGTGTGTGCGAAAGCACGCGCAGGTTCGAATCCTGTCTCCTCCGCTCATATAAATAAAATTGCGGAGTTGTTGGATTCGAGGAATACCCAAGTTTAGTTAAGTTGTGTATGGCGAATCCTGTCTCCTCCGCTAGAGAGAAACAATGAAAAGATTATTGGGAAGAACTTCTTGGTATTACATTCTAATTTTTTGCTTAGTAGGAATTTTTTTTGGGTTTAAATTAGTGTGGTTTTTGGATCCTGATTTTGGATGGCATTTGAGAGTGGGGGAGCTGATTGCTAAACAGGGAATACCAAGAACTGATCCTTTTTCGTTTACAATGCCTTCATATTTATTTGTGGATCATGAGTGGTTAACAAATGTGATTATTTACTTTGGGTATAGCTTATTTGGAAGCGTGTTTCTTTACTTTGTTTTTTTGATTTTATGGTTACTTTTGATGTGGGTAAGTTTCTTGGGAAGCAGTAAGAAGTGGTGGGTATTGCCAGCAATATTGGGATCTGGGATTTTTTTGTCTTACTTTGGAGTGAGACCACAGGTGCAATCTTGGTTATTCTTGTCAGTTCTTCTTTCTTTGTTATACAAAAAGGTGCTTTGGAATAAGTTTCGACTGATCATACCTTTGTTTATCCTTTTTTGGACAAATCTTCATGGAAGTTTTGCGGTTGGAATTGTGGTGATGGCAGTGGTATTTGGAGTGAGGTGGGTGGTAAAAAGGCGAGTTAATTTTGAAGAATTAATAATTTTGGGTTTATCCTTGGGTGTGACTTTTATAAATCCTTATGGATGGAATATTTGGCGGGAAGTGTGGGTGACAACAACAGATGGAAATTTAAGATGGACAATTCAAGAGTGGATGCCTGGTGTATTTTTGGTTGATTTTTGTTTTTCAGCATTGGCTGTTCTTTCTTTATTGGTGGTTTATCGCTATCGAAGAGCGTATAAGCCGGAGGAACTGGTTGTTTTTTTGTTTTTTTTGATACAAGGACTTTTGTCGAGAAGGCATATTCCACTTTGGGCAATAACTGCAATACCAATAGTTTCCACTGGTTTTTCTTTTTTTGAGAGTGAAATTAGAAAAACTTTGGGAGCAAGGGAGCGGTTGAGAAAGGTTTATGGATTTGCGGTTCTTGGTGCTTTGTGTTTGTTTGTGTTTCAGGGATCAATGAATTTGTTGGGTGCAAGGGGTCTAAGAGAGGAGGGGTTTTATCCGAAAGAGGCAGTAGAATATTTAAAACAAAATAAGATTGAGGGAAGAGTTTTTTCTGTGTATGGTTGGGGCGGTTATTTGATTTGGAAAGATTTGGAGCGAAAAGTGTTTATTGATGGAAGAATGCCAAGTTGGAGACGAGAGAAGGATATCCTTGGAGAGAGTAATTATGTGATGGGTGAATATAGTGGGGTTGTAAAAGGAGAAACTGATTACAAAGCAGTGTTTGAAAAATATGGAGTTGAGATTGTGCTTTGGCAGCAAAAAAAGAAGGAAAAAAGTCTAATCGATAAACTAGCTTTGTATTTTACTAATGTTTTTGGTGATGACAAGCATGCTGGTTTTGATTTAATTGACACCTTGCGAAACGATGGGTGGGTTGTGGTTTACGAAGATCATACTTCAATAATTTTAAAAAAGTGAGTTGATGTGTGATTTTGTTCTTGATTTTTTGAAAAATCTTATAGTTTGTGATACACTTTTGCCTCTTTGGTTTTAAGGCACGTTTTAAGTACGAGTTAATCAAGTATAGGAGTGACAAATGAGTGCAGACAGAAACGGACATCGAATTTTTGAGCAAAGCGGTGTTGTTCTGACGTTTCCTCACGGGATGGAGTTTGACGGATTGGTTGCTGCGCTTGATACGATAAGGCGTCAAGTCGGACGAGATGAAGAATATGTTAATCTCCATGAGCTGATTGAGGCCAATCCTTTTGATGGTGCACACGCTTTGATGTGTGTACTTCAAGAACAATGGGGTTTTATACTACAAAATCCAGATGAGGATGGTGAAGCGCACTCGATTGGGGTTGAAGTTGGGCCAGGCCAGACTGTTCAGGTTCCATGGGGAGAAATGGTTCTTCCTGGGATTGATGGAACGGTTGAGGTTGGTGGGTTTGTAAGAAACAGTAAGGTGTTTTTTCGGATGAGCGCGAGAGTGCGTCGTAAATATGAGAATGTGGTTTTGGAGCTTGTTCGTAAGGTGAAAGATAAGCTTGCCACTTCTTCTGTTTATCGAGGCAAGGCTCTTAAGATTGCCAAGTTTACGGATCGCTACGATAATCTAGATTCGCAGATGTCGCCTGAATTTATGGGCTTAGCTGGGAATTTGCCGCTTGTACTTAATAGTGATGTTGAAGAAGCGATCGACACTTGTGTTACTGTTCCGATTGCGAATGTTATCAAGGCAAGGGAACTTGGATTGTCTGTCCGACGCGGGGTGTTGTTATATGGACCCTATGGGACAGGGAAAAGTTTGCTTGCGTATAAAATTGCGGCGGAAGCAGTGAAGAGTGGCTGGACGTTTATCTATGTAATGCGCGCAAAAGAGCTGGCTCATGCCCGTAGTTTTGCGAGGCAATACCAACCAGCAGTGATTTTCGTTGAGGATCTTGACACAGTGACTGAAGAACGTGATCAGAATCTTTACGAAGAAATCGCGCGCGCTTTGGATGGGGTTGATGGTAAGGATGATGAGATTATGATTGTTGCCACAACAAACAGGATAAGACGTATTCCAGAACTTTTGCTTCGTCCAGGCAGGTTTGATTTGAAAATCGGAATTGGGCTGCCTGATTCAGAGTCGGTAAAAAAGCTTTTGTTGATTTATGGCAAAGGCTATCTTCCAGAAGATATTGACCTTGACATTTTTTCAGAAATGTCACCGGCGGTAATTCGGGAGGTGATTGAACGAATACTGCTTGCAGCTTTGAAATCGGGTGGTCTTTCGACAATTCACCATGATCAGGTTGCGGCAATGGCTAAGCGTTTGAATGGTGAGCTGGAACTTGGCAGACACTTTGAAGAATAAGCCTTAAAACAAAGAGTGAGCCTTGGTAGGAAAATAATATTTCTATCAAGGCTTTTTTTATGGACAAAAATATAAAGTACATAGAAAGAAGCTATAGTCATGTTGAATCAAAATATTATCTAATATTTTGATTGGTAAGCATAGAATTCCTATATATCAGCGCAATAAGTATCTTTAAGTCTGATATATATACTCCTCTTACTCTAATTTGCATCTTTAGCAAGAGATTATATATTTAAAATATTATTTTAAGATATATAAATTAAAGTATTTTAACTATAATCAGCGTTAAGAGGCAATGGTAGATCAAGTACAGGAAGTAAAAGAAAAGACAGATATTGTTGATGTCGTTGGTGAGTTTGTTGAACTTAAAAAAGCAGGGAGACATTTTCGTGGGCTTTGTCCTTTTCATCATGAGAAGTCACCTTCGTTTATGGTTAGTCCGGAACTTCAGATTTATAAATGTTTTGGGTGTGGTGAGAGCGGAGATGTGATTGCATTTCTAATGAAATATGAAGGCCTTGATTTTGGGGAAGCATTGGCAGTGTTGGCTGAGAAAGCGGGAGTGGAGCTTAAGAGGGTATCAAGACTTTCAAGAACTGAGAAGGAAGAGTTGATTGAAATAAATGAATTGGTTGCCAGGTTTTATCACTTTATTCTTTTAAAACATCCATTAGGGAAAGAGGGACTTGAATATCTTTCTCAAAGGCGAGGAATTAGTCTTCAAACAATTGAGGAGTTTGACTTAGGGTGTTCACCAGAGAGTGGTAATTTGATGTTTAACTATCTGACTCAAAAGAAGAAGATTGACCCGAAACTTCTGGAAAAAGCAGGTGTGGTTGTACATGTTCGGGGAAGGTGGTGGGATAGGTTTCGTGGGCGAGTAGTTTTTCCAATTAAGGATTACCGTGGCCGTGTGATTGCGCTTGCAGGAAGGATAATGCCAAAGCTTGAAGGGCGGGATTTGGCAAAGTATATTAATTCACCTGAGACTTTGGTGTATAAAAAGAGCGCTTCTTTGTATGGAATTGACAGAGCAAAAGAAATGATTCGGGAGACGAAGGAAGCAATTATTGTGGAGGGAGAAATAGATTTAATTAGTTTGTGGCAAGCGGGGATTAAGAATGTAGTTGCAATTAAAGGAACGGCTTTGACAGAAGAGCAAGTCAGATTGGTATCTAGATTTGCAAAGACAGTACTTTTTTGTTTGGATAGTGATTTTGCCGGGGATAATGCTGCGATAAGGGGACTTAAGATTGCACAGCAGGCAGAGATTGAACTTAAGGTGGTAAACTTAGGAAGTTTTAAAGACCCGGATGAATTTGTCAGGCAGGATTTGGAAGGCTTTAGATTGGCATTAAAGAGTGCGATTGGGATTTGGGATTTTCTGATTGAGATGGTAATTGGGAGACATGATTTGTCGGACAGTGGAAGTCGGGCAAAGATTAGCCGAGAGTTGGTACCAATTTTGGCTCTTATTACAGACGGGATACTGCGAGCTCATTTTGTAAAAAAAGTGGCGGAAAAATTGGATGTTCCGGAAGAAGCAGTGAATGAAGAGGTGGAAAAGTATTTAAAAGGGGTTGTAAAAAAGACTGAGGTGTTTAGTCGGCCAGTTAAGATTGTTAAGAAAGACACTAGAGAATTAGTAGAAGAGCGAATACTGGCAATTGCCTTGCAAACAGGAGAGATTAAGAAAGTTCTTGATTTGACAGGGGAGATGATTAAGACTGGATTTATCGGAAAAGTATTTGAGGAAATGAAGCGACTGGGTGATGGGTTTGAGATTGGAAGGTTTGTTGATACACTTCCTGGTGAGTTAAAAGATCGAGTAGCAGGGCTTTTTATTGAAGAGTTGGGAGCAGAGGAGGAAGGGGATTTGATGAAGGAGCTTGAAAAACTTATCTTAAGATTAAGAATGATTGATTTGAAAGAAAGGATGGCAAGTGCTTTGGATGATGTAGAATTTGTTAAACTCTCAAAAGAGAGGGTTGCGCTTGAAAAAAAGACAGCCACTTGATAGTTAAGCTAAAAGGACTATAATTTTCCTAAAGGACGAGCTTAGGACTCGTTTTGTTTTTTGGGCACTATTTTTTTTGTAAATTTATTGTATTTGGTATTATATGTTGAGAAAAGCAACTGAAGAACTACTTCAAAAAGGAAAGGAACAGGGTTTTTTGACGCAGGATGCGATTTTAGAAATCTTTCCTGATGCAGAGGACAGGCTGGACGAGCTTGATATTTTTTATGGAAAACTTTTGGATGAAGGAGTAGATGTGTTTGAAACAATGGCCGGGGATGAGCTGATAGATGAGAAAAGCCAGCTGACACTTGATCAAGAAATTGCACTTTTATCCAAACTTGAAGGGCCTGAATCAACTGATCCGGTTAGACAATATTTGAGAGAAATTGGTAAGTACCCACTTTTATTGGCTGAGGAAGAGGTGGAGCTTGCAAAAAGATATGAAAAAGAAAGTAAGCAGGCAAAGGATAAATTGATTGAGTCTAATTTAAGACTGGTTGTATCAATTGCTAAAAAATATATTGGGAGAGGCTTATCTCTTCTTGATTTGATTCAGGAAGGAAATCAAGGATTGATTAGAGCGGTTGAAAAATATGATTGGAGAAGAGGATTTAAATTCTCAACCTATGCAACCTGGTGGATTAGACAGGCAATAACCCGCGCAATTGCTGATCAGGCAAGAACAATCCGTATTCCAGTTCACATGGTGGAGACGATAAATAAGCTTTATCGTACCAGCCAGAGATTAATGCAGGATCTTGGACGGGAGCCAACACACGAAGAAATTGGAAAAGAGCTTGAGTTGACTGGGGATAGGGTTAGGGAGATATTTAAGATTAGCCAGGAGGTAACTTCTCTTGATACAAAAGTGGGAGAGGATGAAGATTCAACTTTGGGGGATTTTGTGGCAGATGAAATGCATGATACTCCGGTGGATGCAGCAAGTAAGCAGCTTTTGAAGGATCATCTTGAGGAAGTGCTTGATACTCTGACAGAGAGAGAAGGGAAAGTACTTTCTTTGAGGTTTGGACTGGATGATAGTCAGCCAAAAACATTGGAAGAGGTTGGAAAAGTATTTGGGGTGACAAGAGAGAGAATTAGACAGATTGAGGCAAAGGCGCTTCGGAAGCTTAAACATCCTTCAAGAAGAAAGAAACTTCAGGATTATTTGGATTAAAAATTAGAAAAGGAAGAGGTTTGTGTTTAGAAAGTGAGACCTTTAAGGTGGTCAATGATGGGTGTATCTCCAGAAATACATTTCCCTTCAGGAGTGAAAAGGAGTGGGACACCGATTTGGTTTTTGGGAATTTGACAAAAAGCGCCTACTTGTTGGAGGCGGTAATTATTTTCTTTATTTTTCCAGGTTTCCAGTTTTTCAATACCTGCTTTTTCGAAGTTTTCCCAAGAATCAAAAAAGGCTTGAACATTGGCACAGTGTGGACAGCCGTCACCCCAGAAATAGACAAGATGGTCTGGAAGGTCTGATTGGGAAAGAGGAGGAAGAGAGGGGGAATTGGTTTGGCGAGAAAAGAGGAGGGCTCCACCAAGAAAAAGAAAGAAGGAGATAATTATAGTGACAACAAGATATTTATTCATAACTTGAGATTTTAAATATTTTAGCACTAAAAAAGAAAAATTTATGTTCTACTTTTTTTCTTTTTGCCGGTGAGTGAGAGAGAGGATAATGTTAATTTTTCTTTGGCAAAGAAGAATAAGTAAACTATTTCTAGAATTCCGGCTGTATTTAGGACAAGGAGGATGAGAAACCATTCTTTTTGTTGGTCACGGGCTGAGCGCCAGAGAGCCATACCTTTCCAGAAGAGAGACCAAATGAGAAGAGGCCAGATGAGGAAGTGTGGCCAGAAACCAAATTTGCTGCTGAACATTGTGAAATTTTGAAATCCCATTAATTAATAATGAAACAAAGAAAGTTGTAAGTCAAGTTTTCAAAAGGGTAGATTTGGTGTTATAATTTGAGCGCGAAAAGCATTATTCCCCGGTAGCTCAGCGGTAGAGCGGGATCCTGTTAAGATCACGGTCGTAGGTTCGAATCCTACCCGGGGAGCTGAATTGACGTTAATCGAACCGAGTTAGCGTGCAAAAGTGCTTGAAATATCGGGATAGGAACAGCTTCAACTATTTGTTTGTCTTTTATGACAAATCTTTTGAATAAATAGCGTAGATCATGTCTTTTTAGCTTGTTAACCAGGTGAGGTAATACTTAATTAATTAACCTTGTTATTAAGAGTTTTTTCTTCAAGAAACTCAGTCATATTTTTAATAAATATTTCTTGTTTAGCTATTCTGGCTTCGTCACTAAGAAATGCAATTGGTGGGTAAATGACTACGTTTTCGAGTCCAGTTAATTTGTTTAACTCCTCTTTTTTCATTTCATCTGGATGGTCAAAGATATAGACAATATCTTTTTTAGATAATCTCTCAACTAAAGCATTAGTATCAATGACCGTTGGAGGAACCGTACTGATTAGAACACTATCTGATTTGATAAGTGAA
>Ga0208958_1002318_pt1 | contig 16641 bp, 16 predicted proteins | sample RifOxyB1_FD_184032 | JGI IMG/M metagenome (GOLD analysis project Ga0208958, IMG submission 184032) | Soil microbial communities from Rifle, Colorado - Rifle Oxygen_injection B1 (SPAdes) | ecosystem: Environmental > Terrestrial > Deep subsurface > Rock core/Sediment | place: Rifle, Colorado... | reverse complement strand
CCGCGGTTGTGTACATCAAACGTCGGAGTTAACCCCTAAATCAATATGGTCGCGTGATTATTGTTCATCTCTAGTACGCCAGAATCAATTGAAATACTCTCCTGTTCCCCGCTTTCTTTTTTGATCATGATCGTACCAGCCTTCAAAGGAGAAATGATCGGGGCGTGGTCTGCCAACAATGTCATATCGCCAGCTGTACCAGGCACAGTCACCGAAACAGCCTCGCCATCAAAGATAGGCATATCGACGCGAGAAATTGTCAGATTAAGTAGTTTCATGAGTTTAGGCAACCTCATCAATACCTCCCTTCATGTAGAAAGCCGACTCCGATTTATCATCATGCTTTCCATCAAGAATTTCACCGAAGGCGCGTACAGTGTCAGCTAGTTTTACGTATTTACCCGGTGATCCAGTGAAGACCTCGGCGACGGAGAACGGCTGGGAAAGGAAGCGCTGAATCTTACGAGCGCGGTAAACAGTCTGCTTGTCTAACTCGGACAATTCTTCGATTCCGAGAATGGCAATAATATCTTGAAGATCCTTATAGCGTTGCAATGTCTGCTTCACACCTTGAGCAACACGATAGTGCTCTTCACCAACGATCTTTGGATCAAGGGCAGATGAGTTGGATTCCAACGGATCGATTGCAGGGTAGATACCCAGAGAAGCAAGCTGACGCGAAAGCACAACTGTCGAATCGAGGTGAGAGAAAGTAGTGGCAGGAGCAGGGTCAGTAAGGTCGTCAGCTGGCACATAGACTGCTTGCACAGATGTAATAGAACCTTTCTTGGTAGAAGTGATGCGCTCCTGCATCTTACCCATCTCCTCTGCCAAAGTCGGCTGATAACCAACGGCTGAAGAAACGCGACCGAGAAGTGATGATACCTCCTGTCCGGCCTGAGTGAAGCGGAACACGTTGTCCATAAAGAAGAGCACATCCTTACCAGCACCTTCGTCTCGCAATGCCTCAGCCATAGTGAGTCCAGTTAGACCCACGCGCGCACGGGCGCCAGGCACCTCATTCATCTGTCCGAAAACCAAAGCGGTCTTATCAAGCACGCCGGATTCCTTCATTTCGTGATACAGGTCATTACCCTCGCGCACGCGCTCACCAACTCCGGCGAAGACAGAATAACCGCCGTGTTTGGTAGCCACGTTGTTGATGAGCTCCTGAATGAGCACTGTCTTACCTACACCAGCACCACCGAAGAGACCAACCTTACCTCCCTTGATGAAAGGAGCGAGCAAGTCCACTGATTTGATTCCAGTTTCGAAAACTTCAGTTGAAGTGGACTGTTCAGTGAAAGCAGGAGCCTCTTGGTGAATGGCACGCAGTGGCGCGTCACCCATTCCGCCTTTGCCATCAAGAGTCTCACCCAATACGTTGAAGAGTCGGCCGAGTGACCCCTCTCCAACCGGTACCGAGATAGCAGCGCCAGTATCTTTGACTTCGAGGCCGCGTGTCAGACCTTGTGTGTCCTGCATCGCAATCGCTCGAACACGGTCGAGACCAGTGTGTGCAGCCACTTCGAGAGTGATAGTCTCTCCGTCAGCACGCTTTACCTTAAGTGCATTAAGAAGATCTGGCACACCTTCCTTGAAGTGCACATCTACGATCGGGCCGATAATCTGGGTGATGATTCCTGTTTTCATAATGTTTTAATAAATGTTGTTAATTTTTACTCTATTGCGGCGGCTCCGGCGGTAATCTCTGACACCTCTGCTGTGATCGCCGCCTGTCTTTCTTTGTTGTACTTGATGGTGAGCGATTTGATAACTTCTTTGGTCTTGTCTGTGGCGTTTTTCATCGCCACCATTCTGGCCGAGTGTTCTGATGCTTTGCTTTCGATCAGTGAATGGTAGATGATTATTTCTATCAACTGCGGTATCAGGGAGTCCAACACTACCTCAGTAGATGGCTCAATCAAGTAGTCTGTACCACGATCGATCGACTCTTCCGCCTCACTGAAACGTCCGGTCTTAGGGCGAATGCTTTGTAATACAAAAAGCAATTCGGCCGGATCGAGCGGTAAGACACGGCGACAGGTAGGTGCCTGTTCAAAGGTACTGATGAAATTTTGGTAGATCACTTCCACAGATTTGTACTGCCCGTCTTTATAAAGAGAAAATACTGAATCTGCAATATTAGCAACATCAGAGATCTTCACATCATCGCTGATGTTGATATATGAGCCATGTGTTGTTAACCCCATGCGATTGGCATAATCCACCGCTTTGCGACCAACTGGGATCACCTCCAGTTTGTCTTCGCCTTTAGTGATTTCATCAACCAATTTCAAAACTGCGCTGTTTACACTACCAGCCAAGCCTTTGTCACTAGTCACTACCACTACCAATCTTTTGCCGGCGGTCTTCGGTGTTACAAAAGGATGAGACAGCCCATCACGAGACGAGGCCAAGCGCGCCAAAATACGAAGTGCGGAGCGCACATAAGGTCGCCCTTGCAGGGCTTTCTCCTGACTCTTCCGCATCTTAACAGCCGAGACAGCTTCCATCGCCTTGGTCACCTGACCAGTCTTCTTGGTGGCAATTATTTTGTTCTTTACTTGCTTAAGAGCCATAGTACTTAGAATGGGCGTCTTTAAAATCAGAGATCGCTGTGTCTATCTTTGCGATAGTATCGTCGCTCAACTCTCGCTTGTTCTCAATTTCTTTGAAAATCTCTTTTCGATCGCGCTCAATAAAAGCGAGGAAAGCCGCTTCGATTTCGCGTACGTATTCTGGAGTGGTGCCGTCGAAGAGACCTTGGTTGGCACCATAGATTGCCACTGCCTGTCTCCAGAATGGCACCGGCGCGTTTTGATCTTGCTTAAGAAGTTCTACATACTTACGACCATTGTCGATACGTGCCTTGGTTTCAGCATCCAAGTCAGACGAGAATTGCATGAAAGCTTCGAGTTCACGAAACTGTGCCAACTCCAACTTGATCTTGCCGGACACTTTCTTCATGGCCTTGGTTTGTGCCGCAGAGCCTACGCGAGAAACCGAGTTTCCGACGTTGATGGCCGGACGAATTCCTTTGTTGAACAAATCACCCTCAAGGAAAATCTGTCCGTCGGTGATAGAGATCACGTTGGTCGGAATGTAAGCCGAAATGTCGCCTTCTTGTGTCTCGATGATCGGCAACGCCGTTATGGAACCGCCACCTAACTCTTTCGAGAGTTTTGCAGAACGCTCGAGCAAACGAGAGTGCAAGTAGAAAATGTCTCCCGGATAAGCTTCACGACCTGGTGGACGACGGAGTAGTAGGGACATTTGTCGGTAAGCGACCGCATGTTTTGATAGGTCATCAAAAATAATCAAAACATCGCGACCTTTTTGCATAAAATATTCTCCGATCGCCGCACCCGTAAATGGTGCGAGGAAAAGGAGTGGAGATGCTTCAGAAGCCGAAGTTGCTACGATAATGGTGTACTCCATTGCGCCAGCCGCCTCAAGCTTAGCCATCAAACTAGCGGTCTTTGATCGCTTCTGACCTACGGCTACATAAATACAGATAGGGCGCTTGTCTTTTGGCTCGTTTTTCTGGTTGATGATGGTGTCGATGGCAATTGTAGTCTTGCCTGTACCACGATCACCGATTATCAACTCTCGCTGTCCGCGACCAATCGGAATCATGGAATCAATGGCCTTGATGCCAGTGTGAATTGGCTCGTTCACACCAGAACGATCCATCACACCATAGGCAACGCGCTCGATTGGCATCGATGCGTCTGTCTCGATTGCTCCACGTCCATCAATTGCGTCTCCAAGCGGATTAACCACTCGTCCTACAATCGCCTCACCTACCGGCACAGAAAGCAATCTGCCTGTCTTGGTGACACGCATTCCCTCTTTGACTCTGTAAGACTCGCCAAGCACCACTGCCTTGATCGAATCTTCTTCCAAGTTGAGCACCAAACCAAAGAGAGCTCCATCATTTCCGATGGCATCTTTGAGAGGTTTACCGTCTGCGGTTTCAAAAGAAAGCATTTCCATCATTTCGGCGCCACGAAGTCCGTCGATCTCGGCAATACCGTCAAAGACGGCCGACACGATACCGACTTCTTCACTGGCCGACTGATCTTCCAGAGTGGCGATTTCTTTCTTTAGCTTTTCTATGATTGTGGTGCTCATAATTTTATTTGTTATTAATAGCGGCGTAATACCAGTTCAATAATTTTGTTTTGTAGCTTTGGTCTAGGCGTTGTCCTTCGGTTTCGTAAATATAACCACCAATAATGTTTGTATCGACAATCACCTCAGCATCTTTGTACTTCTTGGTGAAGCGAGCCTTGTCTGATTCATTCGCTATGATCAGGCGTGGATGCGAAGCATTAGCATAACCAGACAACTCACGAAGTGCTGCACGCAACACTGGCAACAACAGCCGGCTGTGGCCGTGTTTTTTCATCACCTTCTCTAACTGAGGCAGGACTTTTGCCGCCTCCTTCTCATCTTTGAGTAGAGGTAATAGCGCCTTTAGATAGTCTTGCTTAGTGCTGCTCATAAATTATGCGTTCTGCTCTCCTCTTAGCATCTTTTCTGTCGCCAGTACGGCTAGCTTGGCAATTTCGGCCTCACTTTCTTTTCGTGCCGCTTCGCGCATAGCTTCTACTTTTTCTTCTGCGGCGCGAAGCTTCTGGGTTACCTCTTTTTCAGCCTCAGTTAGCACTTCACTAGCGCGTTCCTGCGCATGCACTTCTGCGCGTTTCGCGACAGCTTCAGCCTCACCATGTGCCGCCTGCACAATTTCTTTGCGCTCAGCGTCAGCGGTGGCTCTAGCATTTTTTGCAGCATCGGCATCAGCAACACCTTGTTTTATCTTCTCCTCACGCTCACGGAGGATGCCAAGTATCGGCTTGTAAAGCAGATAAGACAACGCCCCCGCCAATACGACGAAGTTAATGATCTGGATCGTGATCAGTTTGATATCGATGCCAAAGGCGTGAATGAGAGATTCCATAGTTGCTAATTGCCGAATTGCTAAATTTGGTTGAAAAACTTTTTAAATAAACCGAAAACTTTTTAAATTGGATGGATGGCGAGGAGCTAGGTGAAAATGTAACGAGTGGGACAAAGTGAGTCCAGCGAGTTACGTTTTCACCGCAGCGACAAAGCCAGCCGCCGATTTCAAAAGTTTAGGCAAATTTGATGACGAAGGCGACTACAAGTGCGAAAATCGCTAGCGCTTCTACGAACGCAATACCGATGAACATAGTTGCCTGTACCTTGCCGGCAGCCTCAGGGTTGCGACCGATAGCTTCGAGTGCTTTACCGGCCAAAATACCGATACCGATACCCGGACCAAGTACACCGACACCGGCGGCGATGGCCATAGCGAGAGCTTTCATTGCTTCTACTTCCATAAATTTAAAAATTATTGAACTTATATTTACTAACCTGCTCACAAGCAGACGGGAACCAAACAAGATTGTTTGACTCCAGTCTGATTACGAATCAGTGTGGTTCTTCGATCGCGATCTTGATGAAATACAGAGTCAAAATCGCGAAGATGAACGCCTGTATAAAGCCAACGAACAATTCGTAAGCAATCAGTGGTACCGGCAAGACGTACGGTGTTGCCAGGAACATTACCACCATCAGCAACGTTTTCCCGGCAAAAATATTACCAAAAAGACGGAATGAGAAGGAGATAAGACGCGCCATCTCAGAAAGAAGTTCAATCAAACCAATCACAAATGCTAGTGGTGAGTGGAAGTTGATAAACTTACCGCCGTATTTCCACACACCGAGCAGTGTTACACCAGCCAATTCAATGGCAACAAAAGCAACGAGTGCGAAAGCGATGGTGATATTAAGGTCAGTTGCTGGCGGGTGGAAAAATGGTACTAGTTTTGAAGCGGCTTCACCATGACTCTCAACTTCGCTATAAATACCAATGGAATCAACTCCCGGTAGCAGACCCATCCAATTCATTGCCAAAATGAAGAGAAAGATCGTCATTATGAGTGGGAAAAAGCGTTTAGCTAATTTTTCACTCTCCAATACATCTTTGATGTAATCATAGACCGAGCCGATCAATAATTCTAAAGCATTTTGAAAACCGCCTGGTACCAGCTTCAATCGACGAGTACCAAAGAAGGACGCGATCAACAAAACCACCATTGTGAGCCAAACGGTGAGGAGAGTGCTAGTTATAGGCAACCCGCCCACGGTTGTGAGCACCTCGGGAGCGAGGTGAATAGACAAACCTTCAGATGCCGCGTAAGCAGTCGGTATTAACGTCATAAAACACAGGATTTGCGGGCATTTTAACACATTTTTACCCAAAATTGAACCTTCTCCACAGGAGCGAAAACACCCGTCTTTCTAGGAAAGACGGGTGTTTTTGCTAAACCGGCAGAATTACTTACTTACCATCGGTGAGTCTTTTATGTCCTTATACATCAGATACACATAAAGGAGCAAGAAAGGAGTTATGAGGGCAATCACTAGACTAACCAGACCATCCGTTACGGCTTTTTGGTCTGATATTAAGGAGCCTAAGGAAGTGACGATGGCCATCACAACAACAGCCACAAACATTATGAAGACCGAGCGACCGAAGACAGCCCACCATCGTCCGCGCACATACTCTCGGCTACGCTTCATCGACTCCATAATGCGCGCATTTTCCAAAACAAGCACAAACGCCGCAAAGGCAACCCAGACCGACACAATGATCGCTGGAATGATAAACAAAATGAAACTAACGAAAAGTATTAGCGATAACACGATAGTGAAGCCCACATATCGCCAAAAAAATCCTGAAGCCTGTCCATAGGCTTTTCGTACGCTTAGAGTTTGGTCATTAGCCGCTACTATCAACGCGATGCCTGACAAAATGTTAAATACGGCCAAAGTGATCGCCAAAGCGCCAAAGAGTGTCCATTCATAAATGTTGATGACACCTGTTCCTTTGCTCGGCTGAAATAAGAACAACAGTAGGTCGATAATAAGTGGTACCGCGATAATGCCTAAAAACAGTTTTGGACTGATCATGAAGTGAGCAATAGCTCCCTTCATTAATTCTAAAGGATTTCTCATATGCACATTAGTATAGCAATGACCTAGGCAAAATATGTAATTTGTACACAGCCCAGCACACGCATCACCAAGCTTTACCCGCCACCCTCAGTGTGCTAATTTACCTTCAGGTAAACGTAAGAAAGAGAGGTGATGTGATGTACGATCTTTTGAAGAGACTGTTGACTATCTGCTTCATCTTCTTTGCAGTTAACACCGCAACGGCTGATGAAGTAGGATACACCGCCCCTGGTCACGGCGAGTACCACCACTGGTATCAGATGATACAGAAGCAACTTGGAATTAATGACTGCTGTGACGACGAGAGTCGCGACTGCGGCCCAGTTGAAGCCTATCAAGACCCCGGGTTCGAAAAAGACCTGATAGTCTTGTTGGAAAACAAGAAATGGTATTCTGCATACAAAGCTCGAAAATTCTACGTCAATACGCCGGACGGACGAGCGCACGTTTGCCGTATGCCTGGTTTCAATCACCTGGGCACCCCCAACGGCGGTTTCGTTTTTTTCTGCGTATTCGTTCCGGAATGGACATCATGACCAACTCAATACAAAGCCCGGCGATCATTCGATCGCCGGGCTACGTTGTCACTAAATCTTGTGGTCACGAGTTTCTAAGCATAATTGTTCGCTACGCTGTAAACCTATTCTACCAACAGGATATTCGATCCTTACAGGATCAGTACACCTTGTAAGCACAGCTTTCTTTCTGCTTTCGTTCGAAAGTATAAGTAAACTTCTACTTTACTCACTCAATTGAAAGTCGATATTTTGCTCCTTGCGTCGCAAAATATCAGGCAAGGTCTTCGAATCCTGACGCAAAGTGCCACAGGCACTTTGCTTATGGTCCACATATGAAAAAACTCCCAAAAAGGAGTTTCTTCATATGTGGACCCTACAGGATTCGAACCCGCCGCCTCCTCAGTGCAAATGAGGCGCTCTACCAAATGAGCTAAGGGCCCTTTCAACAACAAACGCCCATAAAGGCGTAAGGTTGTCATATAATACTTATTCTTGGCTCTCTAGTCAACGAGCGTCCATTTGCCATGGAGCATCAGCAGAAACGGACTGGTAGTCACCTAAGGACAATTTTCCGTCTATTAGCCAGACAGACTCCGCATCCTCCCCGACCGCGCTGGTGATCTGGCCGTCGCTGTTTTTGACTCTATAAACTACGTCTTCATCGAAGGAGTAGATGAAGTTGTCGCAAGTGTCAGAATCTGCGGTTGGTTGTACACAATAATGGAGAAAGCGATCATTTGGAGAAGCAGAAGTAACGGGCACGTCATAATGAAAGCCATCTTCTTTCGCTTCTCTTTCAGAATAGACACTAAGTGCTCGTTCCACGCCACCTCTGTGTGCATATAGATCACCTTCTTTCATTATGGCCTCTAGACGGCTTGTCTCTTCTTGACCTCTACTTTCCGGTATGTTGCTCATAGACCACTCTTTGCCGTCTGACAATTTAAAAGCAATGAAGGCGGTGATGAAACCAATCAGATAAGCGAGAACGATAAGAATTGCTTTCTCATGTTGTCTTGCCAACGAAGAAGCTCTTGCGGTATCGATCGACTTAGTTGTATGAGAGCTGGTGCTTTTAATATTTTCCTTCATAAGAACTTAATTACAAAATATGAACGTTGTTTGTATTATCACGACAAATATTTTTACTGTCTAGTGTTAGGGTGTGATTAACGTAATGTCTTTGTATTTATTTTTTCACCGCCAGCTTCAACAAATGTAAAATAAAATCATCAAACGAGTGGCCCACCGCGGTAAGCATCTGTGGCAGGAGCGACGTTTGTGTCAACCCTGGTAGAGTATTGGTTTCCAAAAAATAAACGCCTTTGTCATTCACAATAAAATCACTGCGTGAATAATGTGAAAGACCTAAGACTTGATGCGCCAAGATCGCGGCCGCGGAGAGCGCTTCTTTCTCTTCTCTAGAAAAACGTCCTGGGCAAATTTCTTCGGTGCGTCCATCGTATTTCACATCAGAAGCAAAAAAACTATGCGATGGCGGTGGCACTATCTCTACCGCCGGCAAACTATAAAACGCTTCGTCGCGCAGGTTTTCTACAATGCCAACCGTCGCTTCTTTACCACGCACAAACTCCTCTACCAAAACTTCATCACGACGACTAAGAACATCATCCAAGATTGAGTTTAATTCAACGGCGTTGTGAGCGTGATGAGTATCAATTGATGATCCGCCCGAAACTGGTTTTACGATGTATTCGGGTCCAAACAATGTCTCTATCGTCCCTACCAAGCGACGCACGTCGGTACCAGCCTTGGTCACTCGCAAATGAGCTGGCTGTTTTATCTTATGATCACGTAAGATCTCTTTGGTTAAGACCTTATTCATTGCCAACGCCGAAGAATAAGCGCCACTACCCACATATGGTATTCCCAATCGATCCAAGAGGCGCTGAACCGTACCGTCTTCACCGTACTGACCATGCAGGGCAATAAAGACGACGTCGGAAGCAAACAAAGCATCTGCCGGCGTACGCTCGATACCATGAAGCAACCATTCCCCGCGACGATTGATCACAATGTCGTTGTAGGGAATAGAAAGTCTCTGGAGTGCCTCGATAACAGAAGCGCCGGTTTTCATCGACACTTCATATTCTTCGCTCGGCCCTCCGCGCAAAACAGCCACCCGAAGGTTTTTCATACCAAGATTATAACGTGGGTTATAAAATATATGTAACGACGTAGATGCGGGGCGGCGAAGCCGCCCCGCATCTAAACCAACTTCCTTTTAGAACGATGATACTCAATCGAAAAACGATGCGCCTCAGCGTTGGCAAGCAAAATAGCGTCATGATGCTTCTTCAGTAAACTCTGTGGGCCAAGTACGCGGATCGGTCGATGACGCTCGTCTTTAACAACCGCCACTACCGGAATGACCAGTTCCCTTTTTTGCAAAATTCTTTCGGCTACATTTTTTTGTGCCGTACTGCCATCCACTGCAATAATCTGCGGCAAAGGCCACTCGGTGTGATAAAGCCGACGCTCCAAGACTTCACGAAGAGCGGCTGGGTCATTCGCTCCTGACACACTTTGTATTTTGAATTTTCGATATTCACTGCGCTTTATCTCCCCACCTTCCACTACTGTCATTACGCCCACCATGTCTTTACCTTGCAAGTGTGCAACGTCATAGGCTTCAATGCGCAGCGAGTGCTCATCACGATAAATCCGACTATCGTCTTTGATAAGCGCGATGTCGTGAATATGTTGTAGCGCAAAAATCTTTCTCTTTACGATATTAGCATCTTCAAAGCGCTCCTCTTTTGCCGACTTCTTCATCTCTTTTTCCAGTTCTTTGATGATTTGCAGTTTCTTTCCCTCAAAGAAAAGACGGATGTGCCGAATCGCTTGTAAATATTCTTTTTTATTCTGCTCCATCGGGTACAGACCTATCTGCCGATTGAAGTCGATCTTGCCGCGCGCTAGTTTTGATTTCTCATCACCAATCGGATGTTTGGTGTCATAAAACTGGAAAAGCCGACGCACTATTTTTAATGCTTCGCGAAACAAGCTTCCGCTTGGAAACGGGCCGAAGTGGTAAGTATAGTCGTAATCTCCCAAATCCTTTCCGCGCACCACCAAAACACGCGGCCACTCTTCGTTGGTGATAACCAAATGATTGTAGCTTTTATCGTCTTTAGAAATTGTGTTGTAGCGGGGCTTGTGCGTACGAATCAAGTTGGTCTCCAAAATCATCGCCTCGAGTACAGAGTCCGTGGCTGTATAATCCACACTCTTGGCTTCGAGGATCATTTTTCCGATCAGCATCGATCGCTTATCTTTAAGATCTGGTGCGAAGTAACTACGCACTCGGTTCTTAAGTGAGGTAGCTTTGCCAATATATAAAATATCTTTTCGTGTACCCAAAAAGAAGTACACCCCTGGTGCATCTGGCAACTTCTTTTTTTGTAGCGACTCCTTATTCACAACCTTAGTTTAGTTAAAAAGCAGAAACCGCGCAATTATTGCGCGGGGCTCCTGTGCATACGGCGATACTTCCGTACTGTGCAGCCGAATTGTCGTTTGGTCATGCGTGCTGCTATCGCATGAAAACAGAATGATAAATATTTTTCGGTCTTACTCTGACTGTACTCGATTTCGTACAAAAACGAGCGAACAATGTTCTTCAGGGACTCGTCCATCACTTCCTCCTTGGTCAGTCTCTAAGTCGGTAGAGTATCACCATGCCAGAGTGGCCGCAACCTACTTTTTCAACACCTTCTTTAAGTAATAACCAGTATGAGACTTCTCGTTGCGAGCGACTTCTTCTGGCGTACCTTTCGCCACGAGGTTGCCGCCGCCCTCTCCACCCTCTGGTCCGAAGTCTAGCAAGTAGTCGGCTGACTTCACCAGATCAAGATTGTGTTCGATCACCATTACAGTATTGCCGCGATTAACGAGCTCCTGCAAAATCTCAATCAGTTTTTTAACATCTTCATAATGAAGACCGATCGTCGGTTCGTCGAGCAGATAAATGGTCTTTTGAGTATGTGGGCGATACAGTTCACTGGCGATCTTTACGCGTTGTGCCTCTCCGCCAGAAAGTGTGGTGGCACTCTGTCCAAGCTCCAAATAACCCAATCCTACATCGAGCAAGCTTTTCAAGCGCTCGGCGATTGACGGCACATCTTGGAAGAAGTTGTACGCCTCTTCGATAGTAAGATGAAGCACTTCGTAAATATTTTTCTTGCGGTAAGTAACCTCAAGAGTTTCTTTGGTAAATCTTTTGCTATCGCACACGTCGCAAGTTACATAAACTGTCGGCAAGAAGTGCATCTCGACTGCAATCTCTCCGTTACCCTGACACGCCTCACAGCGCCCACCTTTTACGTTGAAAGAGAAGCGGCCAGGTTTCCAACCGCGGGCTCTCGCCTCTCCGGTCGCGGCAAACATATCGCGGATGTGAGTAAAAGCGCCGGTGTAAGTAGCCGGATTCGAACGAGGAGTACGACCGATTGGTGACTGATCGATAAGTACCGAACGGCCAAGATACTCCGTACCTGTGATAGAAGCCACATTGTAGGTCTTTGCTGTACGATAACGGCGCTCGAGTCGAGCCAAAAGATTTTTATGAAGAATCTCGTACATAAAAGTGGACTTACCACTACCAGACACACCTGTGACGGCGATCAGCCGGCCAAGTGGAATATCGACATTGAGATTCTTAATATTGAAAGCTTTGCCGCCTTTGATCTGAATCTTTCCTTTCTCGCTGTCCCGACGCTCCGGTATCTCGATCTTGCGGTCGCCACGCAGATAGTCGAGGGTAATTGAGCCAGATTCATTCGTCTTAGCAGAAAGTAGTTTCTCTAAGTAGTCTGACACCACCACTTCGCCGCCGTGCACGCCTGCACCAGGACCGATATCTATCAGATAATCAGCGGCATAAATCGTGTCTTCATCATGTTCAACTACGATGATGGTGTTGCCAAGATCACGAAGTGAAGTGAGCGTGCTGATGAGACGGTCGTTGTCGCGTTGATGAAGACCGATGGTTGGTTCATCAAGTACATAAAGAGCGCCGACCAAGCCGGAGCCAAGCTGACTCGCCAAACGAATACGTTGTGCCTCACCGCCAGAAAGCGTATTGGCGCGGCGATCGAGCGTTAGGTATTCGATACCAACGTTTTTCATAAACTCCAGACGCTCAATGATCTCGCGAAGCGCCGGCCAAGCAATGTCTTGCTGTTTTTTGGAAAGTTTAAGCTTGGCAATAAAATCCGCCGCGTCTTTGACCGACATACTGGTGAAGTCCACCACGTTTTTGCCTTCTTTCGGACCGCCGCCTAAGTACACTCGAAGTGCTTCTGGGCGCAAGCGCGCACCATTACAAGCTGGACATTCGTCCGATTGAAAAATTCCGACAACTCCCAGACCATTACATTCAGAACACGCTCCGTAAGGTGAGTTGAAAGAGAAAAGCCGCGGTTCCACTTCCGGAAAACTAGAGCCGTCAGTCGGACAAATAAATTTAGCAGAAAGAGTACGGTCAGTGCCATCTGGTTTCTCTACTTTCACCAGACCATTCGACTCCTTGAGTGCTAGTTCAACCGCTTCTGAAAGACGTTCACGCGAACCTTTTGGATCATCAGTAAATTCACTGACATAAATAGCGTCAATCATTACATCGATGTCATGTCGTTGATTCTTTTTCAGTTCAATCCGTTCGCGAAGTTGTTTAACCTGTCCGTCGATCTTTACCGTTTCGTAGCCCTTATTAAGAAGGTCGTAAAGAAGTTGGTAATATTCACCCTTACGCCCAACCACTAGAGGCGCAAAGATTGCCACCTTCCCTTTAGACACCTCAATTCCTAACACTTTTTCTTTCTTGGCATCTTTGACTTCATGGTCCTCGATTGACTTCAGTACGATACCAAGAATCTCATCTTGAGAGAGCTTCTCAATCGCCACATCTTCAGTAAGACAGTATGGCTGGCCGACGCGAGCGTAAAGAATACGCAAGTAGTCGTAAATTTCTGTGATGGTAGCGACAGTGGAGCGAGGATTGCGACTAGCAGATTTCTGATCGATCGAGATGGCTGGTGAAAGACCGCTGATCTCATCAACATCCGGCTTCTGTAACTTGTTCAAAAACTGACGGGCGTATGGAGAGAGAGATTCAACATAACGACGCTGACCTTCTGCAAAGATAGTATCAAAAGCCAGCGAAGACTTACCACTGCCAGAAGGGCCGGTGATGGCAATCATCTTGCCACGGGGCATTTCTACGTCGATATTCTTTAGATTGTGGGTACGAGCGCCACGCACGACTATCTTGTCGCTTTTATCGTTCATCTCTGTTTTAGTCTTTTTGACAGCCATATAGCACACAGCCTCCGGATGGAGCCGAAGGTTTTATTACCGCGAGATTATAACACAAATCGGGTATAGCGATACCTAGTTGGTAGTTAAATGATTCCGGCTTCAGACCACGCTTTTATTTTTTCTTTTTTGTTGCGGACTCTTCCAAAACCTTGATCTCATCGCGAATGATGGCGGCGGTTTCGAAGTCGAGGATAGCGACCGCTTCATTCATTTGTTGACGTTTTTCTTTGAGAACCTTTTTTGGATTCTTCTTGAACAGATCCATATCAACAGTAAGCAAAGTATGCACCGTTTCGTCATGCACGGTACGAAGCTGGTCAGCAATCGATTTAATCTCCTTCTTAATTGTCTGTGGCGTAATGCCGTGCTTCTTGTTATAGACGAGCTGAATATCGCGACGACGGTTGGTCTCACTGATCGCGTATTTAAGGGCGGCGGTAATCTCGTCAGCATAAAGAATCACTCGACCATTCACATTGCGGGCGGCGCGGCCAATGGTCTGGATCAAAGCTGTCTCACTGCGCAAGAAGCCGGTCTTGTCTGCATCAAGAATCGCCACTAGTTCTACCTCTGGCAAGTCGAGACCTTCGCGAAGCAGGTTTACTCCGACCAAGCAGTCAAACACACCCTTACGGAAATCGGTAAGGATTTCGATACGTTCTAGTGTCTCCACGTCGCTGTGAATGTATTTTGTCTTAATACCCTTGCCCTCCAGGAATTCAGCCAAGTCTTCGGCCATCTGCTTAGTGAGCACTGTGGTGAGGACGCGAGCACCACCTTTGATTATTTTTTCTGCCTCTGCAATAAAGTCTTTTACTTGACCGGGGTAATTGCCCTTCTCCACTATTGGACGGAGATCAATTTCTGGATCAACAAGACCAGTCGGACGAATGATTTGTTCAACCATCGGAAAGCCAGTTTTTTCGGCCTTCTCGTATTCGTATTTACCAGGTGTGGCGGAAGTATAAATACGCTGTCCAACCCGCTTTTCGAATTCATCAAACTTTAGCGGACGGTTGTCCTTGGCGCTCGGCAAGCGAAAACCATAATCCACCAAAGTATCCTTACGAGCACGATCACCAGCGTACATACCGCCAATTTGCGGAATGGTTACATGCGACTCGTCGATGATGGTTAGGAAATCAGCTGTGCCGTCAGCCTTATGTGGAAAGTAATCGAGCAGAGTGTATGGCGGTTCATCGACACTCCGTCCATCGAAGTGTCTTGAGTAGTTTTCAATACCATTGCAGTAACCAATCTCGCGGATCAAAGCCAAGTCGTGATCAGTGCGGCGCTTCAAGCGCTCAGTTTCTAGCAGTTTTTCTTCTTTTTTAAACTTCTTGAGTTGCTCGTCTAGTTCCAACTTAATGTCTAGAATCGCGCGTGCCCGCTCCGCTTCTGGTGTGACGAAGTGTTTGGCGGGGAAAAGGAAAAAAGTCTCCGTCTCCTCGATGATAGCGCGGGTGGTAGCATCGATCTTGGTTATAGAAGACACGGTATCACCATCAAAGCTAAGGCGATAAATTGCCTTTTCGTTAGTCGGCATTATCTCTACCGTGTTGCCGACAGCGCGGAAATGGCCTGGGAGAAGATCCGCAGTGGTTCGTTCAAAATACATTGAGACCAACATGCGCAATAAATCAGCTCGGTTTGTTTTAAAACCTTTTTCAAACTTTTTATGAACCTTTGCATACTCAGTCGGTGAACCAAGACCATAGATACAAGAAACTGAAGCGACAATGATCACGTCGTTACGGGTCAAAAGTGCTTGAGTTGAGGCGTGGCGTAAGCGATCAATTTCTTTATTGATCTGTGCTTCCTTCTCAATATAAGTGTCCGAAACCGGCATATATGCCTCCGGCTGATAGTAGTCGTAATAGGAGACGAAGTAATGCACTGCGTTGTTGGGGAAAAAGTCGCGGTATTCCTGCGCCAATTGCGCCGCCAGGGTTTTATTGTGAGCGATCACCAAAGTCGGCTTCTGCACTGAAGCAATTATATTGGCGGCGGTAAAAGTCTTGCCCGAACCAGTCACACCAAGCAGGGTCTGATGCTCCGCTCCGGCCTTAAGGCCAGCCAACAGCTTTTCTATTGCCAGCGGCTGATCGCCCGCCGGAGTCTTGTCAGTAGCCAACTCGAATTTCATTGCCCCCAGTGTATCCGAAGTAGGTAAATAAAAAAAGGCGGGCAACCGAAGTTGTCCGCCAAGTTGCGCTTACGAAACACCACCCAGAGGCGGTCTGTTCAATATATCACCACCACCTAAGACCGCAAGATACTCTCGCGCAACTGCTTCGTGAAATTGACTATGGTGTAAAGGTTATGAATCGAGCATAGGTGGCCTCCGAGGATCTCTCCAGAACGTACCAAGTGCGACACATAAGCCTTGGTATAGCGCTGACAGACCATACAATCACAGCCTTCATCGAGTTTACTGAAATCTCGTGCGTATTCGCTCTTCTTGATACTGGTTTTTCTAATCCCCTCTTGCGTATGAATATAAATAGTACCGGTGCGACCAATACGTGTTGGTGCCACACAGTCAAAAGTATCGCAACCTAGTCGCACACCATCCATAATGTCTTCTGGTTCTCCAATGCCAAGCAAGTGACGCGGCTTCTCTTCTGGCAAGTTTTCATTTACCACCTTGAGGGCTTCACCTAGATCTTCTTTAGAAAAACTACCGCCAATACCAAAGCCGTCGAAGTCCATCGAGGCGAGGGTGCGGGCG
>Ga0208958_1002313_pt1 | contig 16679 bp, 10 predicted proteins | sample RifOxyB1_FD_184032 | JGI IMG/M metagenome (GOLD analysis project Ga0208958, IMG submission 184032) | Soil microbial communities from Rifle, Colorado - Rifle Oxygen_injection B1 (SPAdes) | ecosystem: Environmental > Terrestrial > Deep subsurface > Rock core/Sediment | place: Rifle, Colorado... | reverse complement strand
TGTGACTTTCCTTTGCCTCATTCTTTTTTTTCTCCTAGTCCGCAAACTTTATCCCGCGGCTTCGTCTAAATTCCTTTGGCTCTTCGTGAGCTTCCCCGCCAGCTTTTTTCTCCTTTCCGCCTATACCGAATCCCTCTTCCTTCTCTTCTTTGTTGCTTTTTTGTATACCCTCAAAGCTAAAAAGTGGTGGCTTGCCGCAATTATAGCTGGAGCCGCTTCCGGGACTCGCCTGGTTGGTGCCATCTTTGGGGTGATGCTCTTAGTCGAATACTTTCGTAATTGTCACAAACTCTCATTTCGCTTTTTCCTTTTGGCCATTCTCTCCGAACTGGGTCTGTTGGCTTACATGTATTACTTGTACCAAAACTTCGGGGATCCCTTAGCCTTTATCCATGCTCAACCCCAGTTTGGGATGGGGAGAAGTGGTGGGGAAATTATTCTTCTTCCGCAAGTTCTCTATCGTTATGGCCGGATGCTTTTAACGGTTGATATCGCCTCTCTCCTTTACTGGCGAGTTCTTTGGGAACTCCTCACTTTTCTGTTTTTCCTTTTTACCCTCATTAAATATTGGTTTAAATTAACTCTAATTGACCGTCTCTATTCGACTTGGGTTATCCTGCTCCCCACTCTCTCCGGCACCCTCTCCTCCTTCCCCCGGTACGCTCTTGTTGCGATTCCCTTATTTATTGTCTTAACTCGTGAGCTTCCGCCCTGGGTTTTTAATCTTTTGGTCATCCTTCAAGCTCTTCTCCTCATAGCCTCTCTTTCCCTCTTTACTCGTGGTTTGTTTGTAGCATAATTACCCTATGTTCAAAGCCTGGACGATTATTGCTACTGTTTATCTTGGTTTAACTTTTATCTTTTACGGCTACTATTATTTTGTTAAACCCACCAAGCTGGAAGACGTCTACAAAAGCTGGGACGGTCCTAGCTATACCCTGACGGCTCTCTCCCTCTATGATCCCCAAATTGCCCACGACAATAACTACATCCTCTCGGTAAATATCAAACCCGCCTGGAACTGGCTCCCCGCCCACTTTCCCCTCTACCCTTGGCTGATTCGCGCTTTCTCCGGAATCGGTTATTTCCAAGCCATGCTTTTGCTCTCCCAATTTTTCTCGCTTTCCACCTTTATTGCTTTCTACGAATTAGTTCGTCGGCTCAAATTCAGCAAGTCGCCCCTCCCTCTTACTCTCTTGATGATGCTTCTGCCTCCTCGCTGGTTTATTGTTTCTCACATTGGCGCCACCGAACAAGTTTTTCTTTTCTTTATGCTTCTCATGTTGTTATTCTGGCACCAAAAAAAGCATTTGTCGGCCGCCATTTTTGGCTCCCTCGCTCAACTAGCTCGTCCCCAAGGTATCTTGCTTTTTGCCGTGGTTGGACTCTTTGCGCTCTACGAGCTCGTTAGCCACAAATCCAAGTTGATTCCACTCCTTCGGTCTTACTTACCCTATTTATTAATTCCGGCCACTCTCTTGGGAATATTCACCTACTTTTACTTTCAAACCGGTGATTTTTGGGCTTTCTTCCCCGCCATCAAATTATTCCAACACTCGCAATTATTACCCTTCAGAGTATTTTCCTACCCCGCCCCCAACGTGGAAACTTTTTGGCAGGAAATTAACGCGGTTAACTATGTTGTGTATCTAGCTTCCATCTTTGTCCTCTTCCGTCGCCGCTATATTCAACTCGGTCTGTTGGGTTTGATTTTCTTTCTCCCCCTCATTTTCCTTCGTCATTCCGATATCTCTCGCTATGCCATCCCCCTTATGCCTCTCGCTTTTATCGCTTTTGAGGATCTTCTCTCCCGCAAGGAATTTGTTGTGGCTGCCTACCTAATGTCCCCCGCCATCATGGCCTATGCAGTTAATTTTATGACCTTTAACCGGGCTCTCTAAGTTTTATCTCCTCCACAGCGTATTTTGAATAACAATTTTTTTGGATAGTTTCATCTTTCCTCTAACCTGGTTATAATAAGTCTATGTGGTTTCTATCGGCGCGTTGGCGACCGCTCGTTTCTCAATTAGTTCTTCGGGAAATCAAATCTCGCTATAAACAGTCAATCCTAGGTTACGCCTGGGTGATTTTGAACCCCTTTTTCCAAATGTTAGTGATGACTTTCGTTTTTTCGCTCGTTATTCGCGTCTCTTCCCTGGGGGTACCCTACGCTATTTTTCTCTATGTGGCTCTCCTCCCTTGGAACCTATTTGCTAACTCTCTTACTCATTCAACTAACAGCTTAGTCAGTAATGCTCAACTAATTAAGAAAATCTACTTTCCCAGAGAGCTTTTTGTGATTGCCACTATTGCCGCAAAAGTAGTCGACTTTACCCTCGCCTCCTCCATTCTAGTCCTCTTTATGTTGTATTTTCGGGTCCACGTCAACTTAAATTTATTGTGGGTTTTTCCAATTTTTGGGATTCAGCTTCTTTTTACATATGGCCTTGCACTCGTTTTGGCTGCACTCAATCTTCTCTATCGAGATATCCAATATCTTCTTAACTTAGTGATCCTCCTTTGGATGTATCTCACTCCGGTGTTATACCCCATGGAAATGGTTCCTGATCAATATCGCTTCATCTTTCGCCTCAATCCCATGGCCGTTCTCATTAACGCCTACCGTGAGGTAATTATCAATGGAGGAGTACCCAAATTATCCAGTCTTCTCATTGCCTTTGGAACGAGTATTCTTACTGTTTTGTTTGGAACCTGGTTCTTCAAGAAACTAGAAAGGATTTTCGCCGATGTCGTCTAAACCAATTATTACATTTACCCAAGTTGGCAAACTCTTCTATCGCCAAGAGCAGCGCACCATGAAGGAATTATTGCCTGCACTCTTTCGTGGGAAAAAAGGAGGTGCCTGGTTCTGGGCCCTAAAAAATCTTACTTTTTCGATCCAACCCGGTGAGTCTGTTGGAATTATTGGCAAAAACGGTGCCGGGAAATCTACTCTTCTCAAACTTATAGCAGGCGTTACTTCTCCCACCGAAGGGAAAGTTTTTGTCCAAGGTAAGATCTCTCCTCTTATCGAGTTGGGTGCTGGTTTTCATCCCGAGCTCACTGGCCGTGAAAATATTTACCTCAACGCAGCAATTCTGGGAATGAATCGACATGAGATCGATGCTTTTTTACCGGCGATAATCGATTTTGCCGAACTATCTGAATTTATCGATAGTCCAGTCAAACACTATTCTTCAGGGATGTATCTTCGACTCGCCTTTGCCGTTGCCATCCACGTAAAAGCCGAAATTCTTCTTATCGACGAAATTCTCGCCGTGGGTGACGAAGCTTTTCAGCTGAAATGTTTGAAAAAGCTTACCCAGCTTAAACAGCAAGGTGTAACCATTATTTTTGTTAGCCACAACATGCAATCCGTACTAGATTTTTGCGAGCGTGTTATTTATCTTCAAGAGGGTAGGGTAGTCATTGATAGTACCTCGCACGCGGCTATTACCCATTACACGAAAGATGTTACTCGTTCATGAGAATTGGTATTGATCTCTCCATGTTGGTTTATCAGGGTAGTGGGGTCGCCACTTATACTTTTAACGCCGCCAAAGCCCTGCTGACCTACGATCACACCAATGAATATATTTTCTTTTATGCCTCGCTCCGCCGTCCTCCTCACTTTACTTATTTAACCGAACTCAAACAGCTTGGCGCCCAAATCATTGAACTCCCTCTGCCCAGCCGCTTTCTGCGCCTCATTTGGAACCGGCTTCACCTACTTCCGGTAGAACTGTTTATCGGCAAAGTTGACGTCTTTTTCTCTTCTGATTATTTGCGCCCCCCACTTTTTCCCAAAACCCTGGGGATTACCACTGTCCACGACATGATTTGGCATAAATTTCCCCAGTTTCATACCGCCGATATTATTGCATCTCACACTCGCAAAATGGGAAAACTGATTCGGTTTAGTGATACCATTCTCACCGATTCCCGTAGCTCCCGTCTCGATCTTTTAAGTATCTACCCTCAAATCCCGCCTGCGCGCGTCCATGTTCTCTATCCAGGTGTTGATGATCGCTTTGCCCCCCAACCTGCTGCCGAGGTTAGGAAAGTTCTCCGCAAGTATTCGCTTCCTCTAGACCCATATCTTATTTACATCGGTGCCATCGAGCCGCGCAAAAACCTTGATTTGGCTATCAAAACTTTTGCTCAACTTATCAAACTCAAGCCATATCATAACTATAATTTTATTATTGCCGGCCGCGCCGGTTGGAAAAACGAACACATCCACGCTCTCGTCAAGGAGCTCAACCTAACCTCTCGTGTTCTTTTCCCTGGTTTTGTGGAGGAAGCTGATATCCCCGCTCTCTACTCCGGAGCCAAAGCTTGTCTCTATCTCTCTGCCTATGAAGGTTTTGGCCTCCCCCCGCTTGAAGCCGCCAAAAGCGGCACTCCCACCTTACTTTATCGCCACTCCTCGCTGGCCGAACTCTTTCCTCCCAGCTATCCTTACTGCCCTCAGGGGCAAGAACTAGCAACTTTAATTAGTTTAATCAAGCAAGGCCGTGATTTACCTCTCGCTAGATATGCCGCCAAATTTACCTGGAAGCAATTTGCCCAGGAGTTTGTTAAAATCACCAAGGATGAATATGCCAAAAAAAACAGTTGATCAGTCACCTACATGGAATATAGCCTTTGAAATTAGCCCGATCTTGGCTGCTTCAGGTATCTTTGGTGATAAATCTGGCGTATATCGTATTAACTACAACCTTATCTATAGTCTTAGTCAAGAACTCCTCAGGCGCTGCTCCTCTCAACAAATCTACCTCTATACCCTTGCCCCGCACTTAATTTACTCTAAAAATCTCGATTTTGCCAAGTTAATTACTCTTCCGAATGTTCATTTTATCGCCGTTCCCTACCAAACCTACCCCACTCTGGTCGATAAAGAGAAGCTCGATATTCCCGTACTCCGTTTCTTTATTAAATACATAGATAACTTTATTTATTATCCCTTCCTCGAGCGCCTTCTTTTCGCTCGCTATATAGACAAAATCGCCCGTGAACTAAAAAAACAGCACGTCAAAATTGTAGTTCACTCCGAAAGCGGTCACATCCCCATGAAAGGATTCACTAATGTAATTCATGTCAACGATTTGGTTCCCATTAAGTTTCCCTTTTGGCTTCGTCACCAAACTGTTGAGATTCATAAGCGTAAACTTCGCTTTGCCCGTCGTCACTGTCAGGGTATAATCTGTATTTCCGAGCACACCAAAAAAGATCTCATTTCCTACCATGCTCTTACATCTTCCGTTTCGCCTCTTCCCCCCATTCGCGTAATCTATCTTGGGGGTAATCTCGCCAAGGATCGTGCTACGATCGCTTTCTCCCAAATTCGTTCACTTTTTCCGAGCCTTAATCTACAAGTAGGTAAATACTTCCTCTACTTCGGCACTATCGAGCCTAGGAAAAACCTCGTGTCTTTAGTTTCTGTTTTTTCTGCCCTCAAGGCCGAGGGGAAACTCAAAGATTTCCGTCTTATTCTCGTTGGAGGACGTGGTTGGGGTAAGGCCTATGATGCCCTCAAGAGTTTTCTCCAAGAGCACTATCCTGTTGAAAATGACCGACCTATTGTTCTTCTCGATTTTATTGGCGATATCTATCTTCGTACCCTCATTAAAAACGCCTATAGCGTAGTTTATCCCTCTCACTATGAAGGCTTCGGTCTCCCCATCCTTGAGTCCATGGAATACGGCGTCCCGGTTATCACCTCGAATACTTCTTCGATGCCTGAGGTAGGCGGCAACGCTTGCCTATATGTCGATCCTACCGATCCACTGACAATCTCAGACGCTATTCTCAAGCTTGCCAAGGATCCACAAGAGCACGATAGACTGGCTAAAAATGCCCTTACGCAAGCGAAGAACTTTAGCTGGACCAAATGTGCTCAGGAAACTTACGACTTTTTCGTCGATCTCTTAAAACAATCGCAAACTTCTTAATCTCACTCCCAATCCTCTTGTATCTGAATTGCCCAAAATTTTGCTGGGACTCCCAAGGTGTTCAACCTTAATCACTACTTCGTGTTTTCCTGGCGTTAAGATTCGTACTGGAACAGATATTTTTCCCCACTCAGTCCCCACTGAATATGCTTCACTAATTACTCCATCAACCACTATCTGGATTTGCTGTTCTGGCACGATAGTTTGTACTTCCATTTCTAGCTGGCCGTAGTGGGTCTCGGGGTAACTAAATAGAGTTAACTTAGCTTCTCTAAGTACTGTCCAACGTCCTTCTTTTTCCGGATTTCCCCACCCGCTGCCCAGCAAATTATCTTCCCAAGCACTTTCTCCAAAGGTTATTTGATCTAATTTAAGACCTGTGTTTATTAAACACTCATCGCCCAGACAAATTCTCCCAAGTTGGTAATAGACATTCTCCCACTGAATATCATTCAGGATATAGCTTGGGTATTTGACCCATGGTGTCGATTTATTCATTAGAACCAAGTCCTGATCCCTAATCGCTCTCGCAGGAATGGTCCCTTTGTTCACCATCGGATATAGGAAATAGCCCGTCCAGTTCTGATCCCAAATACTTACACTGCTCACAAGGTGTCCGGAATTAAAGATTGGCCCTGCTAGTTCAAGATTGCGCACTTCCCCAGCCGTCTGATACCAACTGTGTACCGTCAAATGAGCATCTACAAGTTTTAGGTTTAATCTAATTCCCGTCTTTATAATCATTCCAGCAACTAGCACCATTACCCCGTACCTTACCCATTTCGGTAGTTGTATGATTCCTCCCGCCCATACTACAATTAGTATTGGTAGTATGTAGGTCGTGGCTCGATTAAAGACAAACCAATTCCCGTTGTCACCCATGGCCGTCCACCACAGCATTCCCGCAAAAAATGCCATCATTATCCATACATAATGGCGTCCGCTGCTCTTGTATGCCCCCCATGCCCACGTAGACGCTATTAGTATACTTAATCCCCAAGCCAAATAAATTGGCAAAGGCTCGTCAGTGTGTACGCTCGTCATCCCTGTTAGTTCCCATGGATTTGAGGTGGGTGAGACTGGTCGGAAAATCTGCCAACCAATAGGCTGCTCAGGATTACCCTTAAAAGCTTGTCCAAAATCAAATATTGTCGCGTTTATTATCGATATCCCGGCTAGTAGTGCCGCTACCCCCGCGATACGCAATAGCCCTTCCCACCTCTTCTTCCAAATGGCGGTTAAAGCAAGGGGGACTAGCACAAACACCGCTGGTTCGTGATAGGCCAAGTACATCGCCGCTATCCCCGCTCCTACAAACAACTCTGTTTTCCGCTCGGGTCTCTCGAAGTACTCAGTAACAAGTGTTACCGTAGTTAGGAGAATCCCCCAGAATACAACTTGTCCGAAGAAATTGTGGTACATCATATAAGTTAAGTTAGCGTTTGCTGCGAGTAATAGCACTACCCACCAACTCCCAGCTTGCCGGCCGTACCATCTCTCCCACAGCACGTAAGCCAAGGGAATCATAGTCACAAACAAAATCGTCTGGATCATATACCCCATTTGCCATGCTTCAAGTCCAGTTAGTGCGAGGAAAAAAGCCTGCAAAAGAGGAGTACCCCAACGATATCCATCCTGAAGCAAGTTGGCAATTGGCAGAATAACTGCTTCTCGCAAATTATCCTCGATACTGTTGTCTAGGAGGTAATCAGCGTTAGTTGCATAGGCAATAATATCGTTGTTTCCCGCCGATATTGTGGTCAAAAACTTTTCCCTCAGTAGTAGGGGAGAATTGTGTATCAGGGCAGTTACTCCAACTATCAAGAAAATAATCCACTCCACCTTGCCAATCCTCAGTGCTTTCCACTCCTTGACAAGGATTATTCCCAGCAACGCTGAAATTATATAGCTGACTATTCTAGCTGGTAATCCCAGTAAACTTGTAATTACCAAAATGATAATTACGCCAATATTGAGAATCCACGGTCCCATCATTAAAGCGTATTTCTTCAGTTTTTCCGGGAGCACTAATCGTGCAAGTCCAAATCCAAACCCATACTCAAAAAATAAAGTAATTGCTAAATAGAATAGTATGCTCTTCATTTATGTCCTCCTACTAACCATGGATTAAGGAGTGTCATGGTTCCTACACCCCACAGTGTTTCCTTAGGATGAAAAAGTAGTAGGCTTGGTATCATCCATAACCAAGTTGCATTTCTTTGTATCATTAAACACCCCAAAAGTACTATTCCCAAGATAACTACTTGTTTATCTCTTGCCATCTCCTTAGCTAACCACCATGAGCCAAACAGTAAAATGGCCCCTAATCCATCCGTAAAACGTATCAACCCCAAACTCACAGTAATTAGTAATATTGCTAACGCTATCAGTTCTCGCCAGGAAGCCCTAGCGTGTTCCTTTAATCTAATGCCATTTCTAATTATTTCCCAACCAAGCACAACTAATCCTATTCCCCACAAGTTCTGATACGTTTTGCCATATCCTGCCTGATGAAATTCTTTCAAGTAGCTCTCGATTAGTTCTGCACCATAATTCACTAAGGGCTCTCTTACCGCTACTACAGCACCCTGATAAGGAGATACCAAGGTGGTTTTCGATACTTTATTAAACTGTATGTTGTAGGTGTTGCTTGGTCTCAATGGCGTTATCCACGAACAAATTCCCATTACGAGCAATGTAATTAATAAGACTTTATAATCAAGCTTTACTGTTTGCCAAATTTCTCTTGGGTATCGATATAACGCAAAAGGTATCACCATTAATAGAGGAATATATGCAGTCTTAAGTCCTTCGATATGCATAAACATGTCGGTTGCATTAATTTTCGCAAATCCCAGCATACTCGCCGCCACCATCCATCCCATTATTCCCAAAATAATCCGCTTTTGACCAGTAGATCTTATTTCAAATCCCACAGATAATCCTAACCCAACTAAATAAATTGCTAGTAGGTCAATAATCATAACTGATCTGTCCTTTCGAGTCTGATTTCTTGTATTTTCCCTGCAATTTTTCTGGCATCAAGCTCCCCTGGTTGCACTTCACTGGGACTTACCTCACCTTCCCAAACTATATTAATTACCTGAATTCCCGGGGAAAGTTCTATCGAGCCCAAATCTACCTCTACTAATTTTGTATCGATCAATGCCCCTCCAATTATCTTCTCGTTAATATATGCCGTAACTATCTGTGGTTTCTGAAAACTCATTACTTTTACAATCAATTGGTAGATACCGCTATTTGTTGTCTTCATAATTACCGAGCTATTCTTTCTGGCCCAACGAAACCCATCCTCTCTGCCCCACCAACCCATTCCTAATTGAATGTTGTCATGTTTGCTTCCAAGCCGGATATTTAAATATTCATCATTCATCAAATTAACTTCGTACAGGGTAGTGCTACCATCTTGCATAACCTCTCGGTAACCTAGTCTTTGAATAAAATTCTCAGCCTCCCAAATCCTATTGCATGTCAATTTTCGAATATTTTGAGATACCACATATTTAATCCCCAACAAGTCAATAGTTTTCTTTGCTCCCTCAATATCCCAGTTTATCCATTTATCTCTTTCAGGGATAAATAACATATATGGATTAACTGCAAGTGTTGGATCAATGATCCTACCGAGTTGCCCGACCAGTGGGTTGCTCCGATAATACTCTTTAATATAATCAGGAATCCTTCCCGTATAGCCCCCAATAATTGGTTTCTGAAAATATGACTGAGCGTAATCGATATCTACCGCGTTATATTCTCCAAACCAAGTCATTCCATCTCTTATCGTAAAAGGTAACAGGATTACAGCTGACGTATCTGGATCTTTACGAATAACTTGATAGATACTCTCTGGGTAATCCTCGGCCATTTCCTCTGCTCTCAGGCTCATTGGCCGTTGATCGAATATTACCACGCCCGTTATTAGTAAGGGTAATAAAGTTATCCAGATATTCCTTCGTTTTTTCTCAATTGAGTTAAGCACTAAAGCCACCAAAATAGTCCCAAAAAATATCATCCCCATTGCCAGCCTTCCTGGAGCACGCAAATTATCAAAAAAAGGAAGATAGTGTAATAACGCAAAGGGCAGGGGAACTACAACTCTTATACCATCATCTAATTCTTTATACATTTCTCCCGCCACTTGCAAAAACGGCCCCCAAGTCAATATCAAGAAAAACAGTGTTGTCACTAAATATGGCCACAGCTTTCGGTTAATTGCCTTTTTGTTCTTTTTTCTGCTCCAAACTAACGCAATTCCCATACCAACTATAATTAGGATCCCAGGATAGTTATAATCTTCGAAAATTTCTCCCATTAATGGGATTTGTCTTCCAATTTTTGCCATTAAGGTTCCGTAATAATAGTTGTATTCGGAAGGAATAAAAACATTAATTACGTCCGCAGAAAATTCAATTGCCCCTCCCCAGCCAGATAAATCACTGACCTCTGAAAACTTGATTGTTGAAAATAGTGTTCTCGCCCACCCACTACCTAAAACACCAACGGTTAGGAGAAAAATTCCGATATAGACCAAACTTACCTTCAACTCATGACCAATCTGGATAAAATTCGACCAAACCCAGCACGCGCACAACACTCCAAGACCCAAATTTAACACTACGAAATAGTAAAAATTTGTCCACAATGTCATCAAATATATTGTCGCGAGCAAGATGGACCACAATATTTTGCTACTCATTTTTTTGCTTCTAATCCACTTTGCCCCTATATAGAAAAACCATGGTAATAAAAAGAACGTTGCCAAATACCCCAAATGACCCATTCGTGGTAGCAGAAACGTGTTATTGCCAAAGGCAAGCCCCATTATCGCCGCCCATTTTTTCTTTACCCCCATTTCAGCTAACAGTAAATACATTCCCCATCCACCAATAATCATCGCTATGGCCGTCGTTAGCATCAGTGACTGATGTGTAGAAAAGAAAATTTTCAGTGGTGCCACTAGAAAAGCTAATCCAACGTCAGCTCCCACAATATCAACCCCATACGGATACATAATATTGCTGATTCGCGAAAATGGGTTCTGTCCACTTTTAAGCTTAGCTAACACGTTCTCAATTCCCCATTCTGTGGCTCTAATCTCTCCCGCTACCGTCCAACCCATCTGTGAGCGATCATATACAATTTGGCTCCAATAACTGTCCCAGTAAAACCAGAAACTAACCAATATATACGCCGCTAATACCACCGCGCTTGTTCGTTCCTTGATAAGTTTAATCAAAAAATTAGCTACCGATCTCATTAGTCTTCTCCTCAATAGTATATAGTGAGTAGTGTTCGTTTTCCCAGACAATATCTCCCAAATTTATTGTTTTTCTCAACTCTTCCTCTTTGTCTTTTTCTACTAATACCTGTGTGATCTCCAAAACTTTATCCTTATCAGTTGTCCAATTTTGACGAGTGATTATCCGAATCTCAAAGAGCATATACTCACGCCACAATCTCGTCCACAAGCTATATTCTCCCAGAAACAAATCTGCTGTAGCAATTGGGGCTGCTCTATCGAGTGGAACCTGCATCAAAGATATTAATGGCTTATCTACCGCGTGATGATGGTAATACATCTGTTGAGCCGTTCTTACACCTGAGCGTATTACCAATCCTCCAATAATCATAACTATAAATCCGATCATCCATTTGTACATGTTTAGAGATTTACTTAAATAACCCATTCCCGCTACAAACAACGAGGCGTATAAAAATATTGAATACGTGATAGCCCTAAAATAGGTGAACCAATTATGTCCCATCACTCGTGTTCCAAAATATGCTAACCCAAATACTCCTAAGTAAATAAAGATTACTTTTCGATTACTGCTCAATCTAAGCGCCCACAACATGAGCGCCACTACTACAATCACTGGAATTAAAATAAGGTAAACCTGCAATTCTCTCGAATAGTTTAAGTTATAAAGCCCCAATATTTCTAGAATATTGGGATACCTGATCTTCTCCCATCCAATCCAAGTTACTTGAGAACTAGATATGATCACCCTAATTATCTGTCGAACCCCCATTACCAAGGAGAATGGGGCCAGCCCGATCCCCACTGTAATTCCCCAAAAGCTGCCCGTAAGAGCTAAAGGAATAAGCACAAAGGGCAGTCCCTCGGGGTATAACAAAGCTGTTCCTGCCACCGTTATCGCTTGAACCCAAGCCAGTCCTTTCTTTCCCGTTGCCCAGACCGCCATCGCCAGTACTCCACCCCACGCAAACTGTGCAAAAAACACGTTATACAACATATACATTAGAGTAGAATTAAGTAGATAAACCCCAAACAGCAGTAACATTTCTAATCGCCCGGCTTCTTTACGAATTCGTTTTACCAACAAAAATACCACTGGGTAACTCATCACGAAAAAAACACTGAGCAAAATACTGTATAGCTCATAAGCCCTTACCCCCGCAACCGCGCTCAACACGCTCAGTACCATTGGGGTTCCTAGACGGTAGCTGCTATGAAGCAAATCTCCTACCGACCATAAATATGGCGAGAAAGCTTGGTACTCTTTCCCCTCCCATAAAGAATGTGTTTGCAAATAATCGGCAACAGTTGTGTAAGAAATCGGATCAAGGTTCCCCATTGAGACAGTTGTTGGGAACCCAACTCTAACGATCATGGTATATAGATGGACTATCAAACCCAAGCCCACCAGTAAGTAAAGCCACCGTTGTTCACTGTTGAGCTTTAGGAATAATCTCCTTCGTCTCCATGCTACCCCCCAGCCGATTATCGAGCCGAGTATCAGAATAAGACAACTTTGTTGAGTGGCGATTCCTATTTGGCTAAGGAATACTCCTCCTGCTGCGATATAAACCACTCCCACCCAAAATGCTACCCAAGACCAGCCTTCGCGTCCTTCCTTCCCCAATATAAGACTAGCTATCCCACCTCCTAATACCGTCAGACCCACAATAATGCCGATAGCTAAACCAATAATTCTAATCATGGTAATCTCTCCAACTTAAGCCACTCGTATTTTGCCGCCAAATACGACTCATCCATATTGCCCGGCTCAACTTGAATCGGCTGATATGCATTGGGTAAGATAATATGAACAGTATTTACTCCTGCATGTAAAGGGATTAACAGCGAGATTGTTTGAGTTGACAATTCCGTCGTTAGCTCCACTTCCCCTGCCAATGTCTTATTCACATATATTTTTGCTTTTTGTGGTTTGTAATAAGCCGCCGCCCTTATCGTTAATCGATAATTCCCCGAATCAATTATCTTAAATATAGTTGATACAGTCTTTCCCCCCCATCGAAATCCCTTATCCCGCCCTCGCCATCCTAAACCAAGAAACATCTCGTCTCCCTTCACTCCAATTCTTACTTCTGTCATTTCCTTATTTCCTGGTGTCCGTTCCCATAAAGAATAAACATTCTCAGTTTGTATCTTTTGATAATGTAATCCTGCTAAGGTTGCCGCTGCCGTTGCACTATAAAACTGATCACTCTTTAACACGACATACTTTATTTCTAGTAGATCAGCCGTCGCCTCTGCCGCCACTTGATCGATTTCCTGCCAATTCTTTAGTTCAGTTCGGTCAAGTGCTCCGTTGTTCTCTTTTCCTTCATCCATCAATCTTCCAAAATATCCCAAGAAAGGATTATTTTGAAAATACTCCCTTTTGTAACTCGGCACGCGACCAAAATATCCCGCCAACATTGGCTTCTCATGTGCTAATTGTCCTTCGATAAACATGAGACTACTCAGATCGCCAAAATATGTAAAGCCATCCCGGATTACTGACGGCATTTCATAAGTCGAAAATCGCGCTTGATCATTTGCGATTGTTTGATATATTTCACGAGGCACCATCACAGAGTCGGCTGGCTTGTAACGAAAAGGATGGTCAACAAAGAACCCCACGATTAATCCCAAAATAATGGCATACAACACTTTCTTCGATCTTGCTAAGTGAGACAACCACAATCCCACCACTAAATAGGCTCCAAACACCATTCCCACAGCTAATCTTCCTGGACTACGAATATTATCCATTAGCGGTAGATAATGCAGTAGCACGAAGGGTAGGGGAATCACCACCTTAATGCCCTCTAAGCTAACGAACCACTTTCCCCCCACGTGCAAAAAAGGACCTAGGGTAAGTACCCAAAACGATAGCGTTAAAAAAAGCCATGGTGCCAAAACTCTTCTTAGAGCCTGATTTATCTTCTTGCGGGCCAATAGGTAACTCGCTATGCCAGTTAAGATAATTGATCCTGGATAAATAAATTGCTCGAATATTCCCCATACAAAGGGGACTCTCAAGCCAACATACTCCACTACTTTCCCCCACGTTAATGAGTAAATCCCTGGAACGAATATCCCCAATAAATCACTCGAAAAATCAATCGCTCCTCCCCATCCGATTCCTCTTGGCAATCCATCAAACACCTGCGTTTTCCATAGTTCTACTAACCATGGCGACATTAACAATGATGTCAGCCCTATCCATCCCAATGCTCTCCCCCACACTCTCCTAATTTCTGCTATTAACCTTGCTTGTCTTTTCATCAAGGCAAATATCCCGAGCATCGCAATCGACCACCCCAAAATTACGAAGTAAGTCAGGTTTTGGTAGAGCATCATCGCTGTCGTTACTGACAATAGCCCGACATAGCCCCACGCTTTCTTGCCATAAGTGGCAATCGCCTTCCTTGCCAGATAATAGAACCAAGGAAATCCATAAATTGTCAGATAAGTTAAATGTCCCATTCTATTTTGTAGTAGTGTGGTGTAGCCATAAGCCAAGCCTAGAAGAAAGGCAATGCCTCGCTGAACTTTGAACTCTCTAAGTAGTACATACATTCCCAAGTTAGCTAGTACTATGCTCAGCACGGTGACTATCGATAATGTTTGGTGGACTGATAGCCATGGTCTAAATAGAGGAAACAGCAAGCCACTCCCCGCATCTAAGGACACTAGACTTGCCCCAAAAGGGAATAATTGACCTTGTCTCGCTGCAAACGGATTATTTCCGTCCTGCAAATTTTGGTAAATCTGCTCCATCCCCCAACTTGCGGCTAGCACTTCTCCGAACCTAGCTCCCCCTTTTGATTCATCATTCCATAGTTGTTGCCAGAAGTGTCCGTACATGAAAAAACTCACCACAATATATCCAACGATAACGATTATTCTGGACAACCAAATCGTTTTTTTCATTCTTCAACCCCGTATATTCTTATACTGTGTTGGCTATCGAGCCTCTCCCCCTCACCAATACTCATCATTACCATAGTTATTGTCTTAATTCCTTCTTCAGTTGGCAACGTCTTCCATTCAAACGTCTGTTTTTTGGTCGTCACCTCGACCTCTCCCAATAATTGTTCTTCAAAGAATATCCTCATTTTTCTTGGTTTATCTGCTGCCGCCGAAATTGCCACTCGCTCGCTTCCTCCGACTGTCTTAATAAACAACTTTGCTTTTTCTTGTACGATTGCCCGATATCCATCTTCTCTTGGTCCCAGACCTTGGGCAATATACAAGTAGTCATCCGCCTTTCCCAGTGCCATTCCCGCGTTGCTTGTTTCCCTCCTTGTTATTTTGTACAACCCGTATCCTTGAGCTTGTCGTATCTTTTCTGCCCCCAGCTGTAGTAGAACATGTTCGATTTCTGCCGTATAACCTTCGGCTTCCCTTAAAATGATGTAACGCACATTCAAGAAGGCAAGCTCGTTCTTAGCTTTTAGGATGTCTATCTTGGCCCAATCGATTGTTTGGTTATCTAGTCGCTTCAGAACTTTTCCGACGAAATACAATTCTTGATAATATGAAAAAACATCTGGATGAAGCCTCGCAAAGTACCCCCCCAATACTGGCTTGTCATACACCAAGCTCCCGTTTTGAAAAGCGATCGCATCTTTACTCCCTAGATAGGTAAACCCATCTCGTACCGTAAATGGTATCTCCCACACCGTTCCTTCGTTTGTGTCCGTCGCAATTTCTTGATAAAAGTCTCGTGGAATTAATTCCCGCTGTTGTTTAACCGGTAAGGTGAAGTGTTCAACTATAACTAAGGCCAGAATAGCCACCGCCCATTTATGCCAGCTTTGGCCGCCTCGTTTATTAATCCATGTCGTTATAGCAATTCCCAAGCAAATTATTACGAAGAAAAGTACCATCGGGAAAAACCTTGTCGGCGCTCTCAAGCTCTCCATGCCAGGAAAATAATGGAGAATTACGAACGGGAGAGGCAGCACCGCGCTGACCCCTTCAAGGTTAATCCCGATTCTTCCTGCAATCTTTAGAAAAGGTCCTAGTAGCAGGGCTCCTAACAAAAGTGCCTCTCCTCCATATAAGATCATCTGTTCTCTGGTCTTCTTGTCCAACTCTTTTCTTCGCAAAAAGCATGATCCTATCAAACCCAGAAGCCCTATTCCCAAATAAACACTATGGTTCGTATTCTCGGTTATCAGCTTTTGCCCCACGCCGTACTCTGGAAATCTATTCGCAAAGAAAGACGATACTAGCTGATACCACGCATGTTGCGTAGTAGGTAAGACAAAACCTAGGAGATCTGCCGAAAGTTCGTTTGCCCCTGCAAAACCACTAGCAGGAACCCTTGCCTCCACAATCAGTGATTTCTGCACGGCCATTATCCAAGGGAAAAGTAGAACAGCGCTCGTAATTATGGCTATCACTGACACAACAAACATTTTCTTTATCGTTTGCCAATTAGC
>Ga0208958_1002312_pt1 | contig 16681 bp, 20 predicted proteins | sample RifOxyB1_FD_184032 | JGI IMG/M metagenome (GOLD analysis project Ga0208958, IMG submission 184032) | Soil microbial communities from Rifle, Colorado - Rifle Oxygen_injection B1 (SPAdes) | ecosystem: Environmental > Terrestrial > Deep subsurface > Rock core/Sediment | place: Rifle, Colorado... | reverse complement strand
AACGTTTAGCCCTTCGGCAAGCTCAGGACTTCGCGCATTAGCGCTTAGCCCACTGAGGTGCTCTACTTTCTCACCACAGTCCGAACGATAATAGTGATTACCACAGACAAATTCCACAAATCCCGAGAACAAAATCCAATAAACCGGCAGCCAATCTAAGTGGCTTCATTATACCGCCCGCCACGGTTTACCCAGTCAAGGCCAATCAACTACAAACTACATAATGCAGATATTCGGTTGTTTTATCTGCTGTATAGTTCCTATTTTTCGACTTATCAGCCTTAAATCTATTATAACCCCTCGTAAAGTGGCCGTATTTGCCTCGTAGACTCATTATTTCCTTGATATCATCTATCGTCATTAATCCCTCGTTATTATAGCTGAGAAAAATATATTTTGCTCGTGCTTTCAAAATTAAATCCCTAAACGCCTTTTTGACCTGCGACCTCGAACAATAAAGAGATTTTTCCTTTTCATAATTACGTAAGCCAGTTTTTCCGTATATTTTTGGGTTATCGTATTTCGCGATTGTTTCCAAAAGGTGATAATTCGTAGCATACTGACGTTGATTATATGGCGGATCTAAATATAAAATATCGCCACTCACCTTAGTGGCCATTTCGTTTATGTCGGCATTAAAAACTTCGTGATCTTGCTCATTTACAATTAATTCCGCTGGCTTAAAAACTAAACTCTTTTGAGCGGTCTTCTTGAGTTGTTTTAGAAAAGCACCATAAACAGAGGCGGTATTTGCGTATTTGTCGATAGACTTTATTAGGCTTGCGACCAAAAAATAATACTCGTCATCAGAAATTAATTTTTTCTCTTTCCAAGTTTCAATTTTTTGTCGGATAGCATCACAACGCTTTCCGTTTTCATCAGAAAAATATTGGCGTGGCTCTTCCTTATTTTTTGTTCCGCCAAGGCAATAATTTTTATAAATAAATCCCCTTACACCATTCAAATTATCCAAATAACTACAGACAAAATTCTTCCGATCATTTTCCTTGATATTTTTTAACTCAATAATTTCTTTTGTTAATTTGTCAAAATTTAACTCCTTATGGTTGCCGATATAGTGTCTGTTTAAAACATAGCTATAATATTGGATATCATTTGCGATTATTTTATAACCTTTCCTTTTAAAATAGCTTCCGACAATCCCTGTTCCTGCAAATAGGTCACAAAAAGTATCGCAGTTTTTGCCAACTACTTTATTTATGGATTCCTCCAAAAATTCCAACAAAGATAATTTACTGCCGATATAATTCATAACTAATAATTTATTACCTCAAAAACTAAGGCATCATTTTCTAAATGATACTCAATATACTTCAAACGATTACATCTTCGGGAATTTATAGCATTAAAATCGTTGAAAGTATCAATAATTTTTTGATATTTTTCGGTACTTTTATCGTCTATTTTTTTAGAAACTAAAATTGGCTGTATATCGCTTTGTCTGTTAGGAGTGTAATACTGCTCTATCCAGTCAATATATCTTTTTATCTGCTTCGTATTTATTATGTCTGCTTCCACCGACTTCAATTCTATCGGCAACAAAACCCTCTGATTATTTTTGGTGGTTGAAATCATAACATCAATTCGTTGCATGCCAACCCCACAAGAAACTTCATTGCCAAGCCATTCAAATTCTAGATTTTCATCTAAAATACAATCGTCTAAAGACGAATTTATCCCCTTCCCGATATTGCGCACGATGTACGCTTGCAAGTGTGTCTCAAAAGATGTACCTGCACGATATTTAGCAACTAATCTTGGAAGTAAATTTATATCTTCTTTTCTTCCGTTATAGATATTTACACTGTCGTTAGACAGAATAATTTTTTGTCCATTTTTATCAAATGTTAATTTGTTGCCGCCGATATTTAATTCTTGCCTATTGTTCTTATCTCTTATTAATTGGCACAATCGTTCCGCCTCATAAATAGTTATCATTGTATTTCCTCTGTTGCCTTTCAATTTCCGATATATTAAACTCCAAAGCATTTGATTCGGAGATTGCATATTTTTTATCTCATCTAATGCTTCCCACTCGGTTACGCCATCAGCATAAACTTTGCTCGGTTCAATAAGGGTTCTAAACGTTAAGGATTTTCCCAGTTCATCTGTCAAATATTGCTCGTTGTCTTTGTCGTCTAAAAAAGACCAATCATTTTTTGCCTTAAAAATTCCAAAAAACTTTCCTTCATATATTTTTTCCGAAGAACTCATCTGCAAATAAAAAATGATTTGATCTCCCTTTCTAATTCTGCTTGCATCAGCAATCATTCCAACTAACATATTTTCTTTTGAGTAGTGCAAAATTGTGTTTGAGGCATTGTTAAAATCAATATGATTGTCTTGAGCCCCAGTACCGGCAAAAAGATATTCCAAATGTAGTTTGAAAGTGGTTGCACCAACGATAAATACATGTGTTGTCATAATTTTAATACTTAAAAATCAAAATATATTCGTGTTTAAAAATATAGTAATCGCTTGTAAGCGCTCTATATCGCCAAATCGCTTCTTTATTTTGCTTCGCACGATTACCTGCCATGTTCTTGATTATAATGCTTTTTAACTTTAAACCCAACTTTTGTGCCTCGTACATACAATAAAAACTTAAAGGTATCCATTCGCCGGCGGTGTATTTGTCGCCTATCACAACTGCTAAATATCTACCTTTTTCTAAAATCTCAAGAGTATTTTTTAAAACAGCGGAAAATTTATCTAGAAATTCTTTAAGTGACTTAGCATTTGATAAATCGCCTTCCATATTACTAAACTTGATTATATCTGCGTAGGGTGGATGTAGGATTGCTAATTGGATATTTTCTTTTTTTTGATTTTTCAAAATTTCTTTAACTTTTTCTAATGATTCTATTTTTGTACTATCGCCGACGATTAATTCAGAAAAGTTGCTCTTTGCGTCAATGTTTTTTCTGACATAATCAATGAGATTCCCTTGAATATCGATGCCAATAAAATTTCTGCTTAAACTCTCCGTTTCGTAGGCGGTTGTTCCACTGCCCAGGAAGGGATCAAAAATAGTTTCATTTTTCTTCGTGTATCTTGATATTAGCTGACGTGGAATTTGTGGAATAAAATTTCCGTGGTAAAATCCGCTGTGTTTTCCTGTGTTGTCCCTTTCAGGAATAATCCAAAGGCTATCAGTCCAAATTTCTGATTCTTTCCATTTGTCTAGGTTTAAATCATTGAAAATTGGCATGTAGAGCTTTGATTTTTTCGTAATGGTTTTTATTTTCGTTATCCATTAGAAAAGAAAAAAAATAGGTTAATTCTACCGTATTGTAATAAAGTACAAAACTGTCTTTTGCAAACTTATCCAAAGCTTTATAAAATTCATTCCTGTCTTTTTGAAGATTATAGAGCACCAGCTCTCCAAAAGGTCCGCCATGAACACCTGACGATAGATTAGTATATTCAATTAATCGCTCTAGCAAATACTCCTTTTTGAAGTGTTCTATTGTCTCACTTTTCTCATTATTGTTATTCTTAATAAGATAGAAAAATATTTGCTTGATACCAAACTCTTTTCCAACTTCCTGAATCGCCTTATTGTGCTCTCCTTTTGTATTCCATTTTGTTTTTCCCGGATCAATAACTTCGTTATAATTATTAATCTTTGTAAATAATTCGAGATCCTCGCTCGCTTTAAGTGTTTGGTAATATCTTTTGCCGACGTCGTCACTATCGTCATTTAGAGCTCGCACATAAATATACTGCTGTCTAAAATTATGTTCGACGATGGAACGAGACAGAATCGCGGCAGAATACAAATTTTTACTTGCGGACAATTCTAAAATAGCACTATTCAGGTAACCAGTTTTTGGAATAAAAGACAAAAGTGCTTTCCCTGTATGTTTAAACTTCGTTTTTCCCAAAGATTTAACAATTGCAGGAAGTGTTCGTCCAATTTCTTGCGAAAGCCGAGCATTCAGTTCAATAAGTTGTTCAATTTTTGATAAATCTTTAATTTTCATCGTGGTGTTGATTTATTTTGCCTCTTTTTGAAGGAAAATGCAAATCCTGTAAACAAGCAAAAACCACCCTGAGAGGAGTGGTTTTGTTGACAATTCTGACGGGTTCTATTATCTCTTCGCCCACTGAGGTCCCTTTCTGGCTCTTTTCTTTCCAAATTTCTTTCTTTCTCTCATTCTTGGATCTCTTGTTAAAAATCCTGCCTTTCTTAATCTTTTTCTAAAATTATTATTAAAATCAACCAGCACGCGAGCTGTTCCATGCCTTATAGCTTCAGCCTGCGCATGATGACCACCCCCCCTTACTACGACTGTAACCCTGAACTTATCCAAGCATTTCATTTTTTTCATTGAAGCAACCGCAGATTCCTGGTCTTCAATCAGTTGAAAATATTTCTGGTAGGATTTATTGTTTACTAAAAATTCTTTTTCACCCTTTGTGTAAAGCCTTATTCTGGCAACAGCTGTTTTTCTTCTTCCAATTGCCTCAAAATATCTGTCTGCCTTGCCGGCTGACTCTTTTATAGACTGCGCAATTTCCTTTGAAATTTCTTCGTCGTCGGCAATGTCTTCTGAAGCAATAAAAACAGGAGGTGCAACAATCTCTTTTTCTTCTATTTTATCAGCAACCTTTTTAGTTATAATTTTTGTTGGCATTTTATTCAAACCTTAATCTTTTAATTTGCCTGTCCCTTAAAGTATTTTTTGTAAGCATTCCCATTACTGCTTTTCTCAAAACTTCTTTCGGGCCTTTTTTTATTAAAAATTCTTTTAATGTTGCTTTTTTTAAGTTTCCCAAATATCCGGTAAACTTAAAATAATTTTTGCCTTCCAGCTTGTTTCCGGTAAATTTCATTTTATCAATATTTTTTACAACAACAACGTCTCCCATATCCATATAAGGAACAAAGTTTGGCTTGTTTTTTCCGCGCAACGCAATAGCAACCTCAACAGCCAATCTGCCCAATGATTTATTATCTGCGTCTATTGTAATTATTTGTCTAGTTGTCTTTTCCATATTATTTCACCAGCTCAATTATTGCCATTCTTGCGCTGTCGGAATTTCTTGGCCCAAGTTTTGTAATTCTTGTATATCCGCCCTGCCTGTCTTTATATTGCGGAGCTATTTCAGCAAATATTTTTTTAACCATTGCAGGAGTTAATTTTTGCGCCAGCAATCTTTGGTTTGCAATTGTATTAATTTTTGCCCTTGTTATCATTTTTTCAGCAACCGGCCTTAATTCTTTTGCTTTTGCCTCTGTTGTTTTTATTTTTCCGTGCAAGAAAAAACTATTAACTAGCGTTCTGATTAACGCCTTTCTTGGCCCAATTTTCATTGATAATTTTCTGCCCTTGTTTAACTTTCGCATGATAATTTATTCCTGCCTTAATTCCAACCCTAATTTTTTAATTTTTCTCTTTATTTCAGAAACCGCTTTGTCTCCCATTCCTTCCAATTCCAGTAAACCTTTTTCCGACTTTCTTATAATTCCGCCAACTGTTTTTATTCCGTTGTTTACCAAAGCATTAAGCGTTCTTCCGGTTAATTTCATATCTTCAACTAAAAGCTTTGTTACGTCTTGTTCACCCTCTTTTTCTGCTTCTTCGGTTTTTTCTGTTTTCTCCGGCTTTTCTTCCGATTCTCCGGCTTTTCCTTGGAATATTAAATTAAAATGTTTTATTAAAATATCGCAGGCCTCAAAAAAAGCTTCTTCTGGCGTGATTGTTCCATCGGTTTCTATTTCAAGGGATAATTTATCAAAATCCGTTCTGTCGCCTACTCTCATATTTTCCACCTGGAAATTGACGTTTTTAATAGGCGTATAAATTGCATCAATTGCTATTGCCCCAATTTCCCCTTTTTTTGTTTTAACTTGGTCTCTTGGAACATATCCTATTCCTTTTTCAATTGTAACTTCTAGGTTAAATTCTGTTTTTTTATCTGTTATCGTTGCCAAATGAATTTCCGGATTTACAAGCTTTATTTGCGACGGAACCTTAAAATCAGCTCCTGTAACTGCTCCCTCCCCCTTTTTGTGCAGCTCAATTTTCTGCGATTCGCCCTCAAAAATTTTGAACCTCAAATTCTTAATGTTTAACATTATCATTATTGTGTCTTCCAAAATTCCGGGCATTGTTGAAAATTCGTGCGGAGCTCCTTTTATTTTAACTTCCGTAACAGCTGCTCCCTGCAATGAAGAAAGCAAAGTTCTTCTTAACGCATTTCCAATAGTAACTCCATATCCTGGGTATAATGCTTCTATTTCAAAAACAGCCTGATTTTTCTTTTTTTGAATTACTTTTGGCGGTAATGGAAGCGATATCATATATTTAAAATTTTTATTAACGTGAATAAAACTCAAATATTAATGAAATTTCTGCAGGGGGCTTTACGTCGTCTAAGCTTGGCGCACCTACGGCAGTTGCCTGCAATTTTTCTTTGTTTAAAGCAACCCATGCCGGGACTTCCCTGGCTTTCAACTGGGCCTGTATTTCATTGAAAATTCCCTTTTTCTTTTTGTTTTCCTTAATAGCAACAATGTCATCTTTTTCAACAATAAATGAAGGGATGTTTACGTTTTTTCCGTTTACAGAAAAAAATCCGTGCGACACCATTTGCCTTGCCTGAATTCTGGTTTTTGCAAATCCCGCCCTAAAAACAAAATTATCAAGCCTGGTTTCAAGTTTTCTGATAAGTTCGGCCGATACATCTTCAACTTTTCCCATTTTCGCCAAAGTTTCTCCAACATATCTTTTAAACTGCTTTTCAGAAAGCCCATACCATTTCTTCAATGTTTGCTTTTCGGTTAAGGATTTTTTATATTCTGAAGGAGCGCCCCCTCTTCTTTTTCTCTGGGGTCCGGGAGCATAGGCTCTTCTGGATATTGCGCATTTAGCTGAAAAACAACGATCCCCCTTCAAAAAGAGTTTCTGTCCTAATCTCCTGCAAGTTTTACATTGGTCGTATATCATGACGAATTTTTAATTTTTAATTTTCAATTTTTAAACACGCCTGGTTTTTCTTTGTCTGCATCCGTTATGCGGAATTGGAGTCACGTCTTTAATTGAAACCACGTTTAACCCTTGCGCCACCAAAGTTCTCACGGCTGATTCCCTGCCCGCCCCAATACCTTTTATTAGAACTTCTATTTTTTCAATTCCAATTTTTTTACAAATATTTGCAATTGCTTCTGCAACTCTGGAAGCGGCAAATGACGTTGCCTTTTTGGCTCCCTTAAATCCAACTGAACCTGCCGATTTCCACGCCAAAACATTTCCTCTTAAATTTGTAAGAGTTACAATTGTGTTATTGTAAGAAGAAGAAACGTAAACCTTTCCTTCCTGAACTCCGGCGGTCGAAGATTTTACTTTAACTTCCTTTCCGACAGATTTGTCTATTTTCTCCTGATTTTTAATCAGTTCTTCTTGATTTGTCTCTATAACGTGTTTTTTTCCCATAGCTTTTTATGTAGGAGTTGCGGTCGGTTTTCTTCCGCTTCCCATTGTTTTTCTAACATTTCCCCTAACAGTTCTGTTGTTTGTTTTTGTTCTTTGGCCTCTTACCGGCAAACCCTTTATATGCCTCAATCCTCTCCAGGCCCCAATATCTTTTAATCTTTTAACATTAATCATAACCTGCCTTCTTAAGTCGCCCTCAATTTTATAGTTTTTTTCAATGTAGTCTTTTAAATCGTTGACTTCCTTTGCGGTCAAAGTCGACGCCCTTTTATTAAAATCAATCTTTAACTCGTCCAAAATTTTCTTAGACAAAACCCTGCCTATTCCGTAAATATAGGTCAATGCAATCTCTATTCTTTTGTTTTCTGGGATAGTTACCCCGGCTATTCTTGGCATAATGCTTTATCCTTGTCTTTGTTTATGTTTAGGATTTTTTTTACAGATAACGTAAAGCCTGCCTTGTCTTCTGACAAACTTGCAGTCGTTACAAATTTTTTTTAATGACGGCCTTATTTTCATTTTGCAAAAAAAAATTATTTAAGTCTGTAAACTATCCTTCCCTTTTTTTCGTCGTAGGGAGTCATCTCAACCGAAACCCTGTCACCCGGCAAAATGGTAATTCTGTTCATTCTCATCTTTCCGGAAAGGAAACCCATAATTTCTCTGTTGTCTTCTAATACTATCTTAAAAAAGGCGTTTGGTAAAGCCTCTATAACCCTTCCGTCTTTCTTTATAATTTGATCATTTTTTGCTCCGCTTGGACTCATTGTGTAATAGTAATATCTTAGCAAATTATACGGAACTCGTCAATGGTCCTACTCAAATTGGAGATAAATATTTATTGCTTTTTGGTTATTTGGGGCTTTTGAGGTCCAAAAAGGCCAAAACTTTACTTCGGTTTTTGAGGCGTTTTCTCCCAGCACATTGTTTATGGTCTGAGCAATTTGGCTTGAATTTTGCCCAAGCAAGGAAAGCCCAAGCGAGTTTTTATCAACGTTTTGATGTATTCCCGATGAAAAGCTGGAATTTAAAGAAATTTTTCCTCCAAAAATATCAACTGTTTTTGCCGTATAATCTGTTTTTAGGCTGTTATCAAGCAGGGTCTTGCCATCGGGAAGCTGGGAAATAATAAATTGTTTTGAAAAATCGTCAAGGTCAGACTTTTTAAATACCATGGCTTTTGCCTTAACCGTTGCCTTGTAGGTAAAATTTGGAACAACTGTTCCGGCTTTTACTAAGGCTGAGGCACTTGTTATTTCGGTGAAAATTGCGTTATCAAGCAAAACATAATCCTCAGAAACTTGGCCATTCAGGTCGGATATTGCATCGGCAATAATTTTTTTAGAAACAGTGTCTTTTGCTGTTTGAATATCGTCGGCTGTAACTTTTTTAATTTTGCCCTCCTGCCCCCCTGTCATTGCTTTGCTTGACGAAGCGGAAACGCTAAAATAATACGCCGTGCCCTTTAATCCCGGAATTGAAAAATTTGACGGAGCAATATTATAACTCTCTCCACCCTCAACCGCCTGGACAGTTATATCAACTGTTCCTGCGATAATTTTACTTCCAGATTTCTTGGCGGCCGGAATAACAATTTTTTGCAGGGATACAAAAAGCTTTCCGGAATCAGACATAAAATGAGTTCCTGACTTTAAAGTAAAAGGAGACGGAGGATTATATTTGTTGGACACGGTTATGGTTCCGGATGCCTTGCCCGCATTGTCTGCATTGCCGGTTGCCAAAAAGTCTTCTGACGCGCTCTTTTCTGTTTCAAAATATTTTGCAGGTATGACAAATTTTGCCGTATCCACTTCCACGGCCGATTTGTCGGCAATTATTGCCTGCTCAAAGCTTAACGTTTCTACCTTTGGCCAGATTTTCACATCAACTTTTTGCAGTTTAAAATATAAAAACACGCAAAGTAAAAGTAAAATAGCCGCAGAACCTATTGCAACAGGCTTTAAAAAAGGCTTGGCTTCTTTTTTTCTCCTACCCTGATTTTTTTTCTCCGCCATAGTCCTAGCCGAGGGTGTTTTCCCGTGTTGCGCGGGTAAATCTTCAGCAAAAAATTCTTTTATGCTGTTTTCTGCCTTTTTAACCGCTTTTGGGGGCTTTACGTCGTAAATTTTTCTTCGTGCCATTTATATTAAAAAATTAATTATAATTTTTTATTCTAGTGTTGCTTTTATTCTCCTCACTCCTGCTGAGGAGCTTTCTTCTTTTTGTATTTTAAAATGCCCCAAAACTCCAGTGTGCTCAACATGAGGACCTCCGCAAATTTCTTTGCTGGCGTTTTCGTTTCTTTTGCCTACAAAATAAACTTTTACGTTATCGCCGTATTTTGACTCAAAAACCCCCATGGCATTTATTTCTTTTGCTTTTTCTAAGGACATCTCCTCAAACCAAACAGGAAGGTCTTTTTCTATTATACCATTTACAAAATTTTCAACATCCCTAAGTTGTCCACTGGTCATTTTTTCTTTATAAGAAAAGTCAAACCTAATTCTTTCGGCGGTAATATTGGCTCCTTTTTGAAGAACCTCCTCGCCCAAAACATTTCTCAGGCCAGCTAAAAGCAAATGAGTTGCAGTGTGCAATTTTGTTGTTTGCTCCGAATTATCGGCCAATCCCCCCTTAAACATCCCCGCGCTCGCAGTTCTTGAAAGCTCCTGATGCTTTTTTAATTCTGCTTCAAACTCTTTTTGTTTTAAATGTTTAGTCTTATTTGCGTCCAACTCCTTTAAAATGTCGAATGGCAATCCAAAGCTCTGATAAAGGTAAAATGCTTTTTCGGTATCAATATCTTTTATTTTTCCATATTCTACAATTCCCTTTTCCAAAGTCTCCAAAAATCTTTTTCTTTCTTCAATAAAAACATCTGATTTTATCAAATTATCCAAAAAATTCATTTTGGTTAAAAACTCATAAGCAACAACTCGCCTTATCAACCGTCTCAAAATATACCCCTGCTCCTTATTGGATGGTTTTATCCTGTCTTCAATCAGGGCATTAATTGCCCTTGAATGGTCGGCAATAATTCTCTTTTTTCTTTCGTCAAAGTTATCTGGAATTAATTTAATGATCGGCAAAAACAAATCGGTTTCAAAGACGGTGGGGACTTTTTGCATCACCATCGCCAGCCTTTCCAAACCCATGCCCGTATCAATTCCTTGAACATCAAGCCTTGTAAGTTTTTTGTCTTTGGCGCAAAAAAATTCGTTAAAAACAATGTTCCAAATTTCAATTCCGTTTACATAAATTTCGGTTGTTGGCCCGCAGGGTCCTTCTTCACCGGTTGGACCCCAAAAATTATCAACCCCCTCCCTCCTAATTTTGTTTTCGGGAACAAACCTTTTCCATATTTCATATGATTCCTTGTCTTCCGGCACTCCTTTACGCCAATCCCCTCCTTCAACTTTATCCGGAGAAAAAACCGTCACATAATCAATTTCTAAGGCCAGTTCTTCTGCAATAAATTTATAGGCAAATTCAATCGCCTCCTTTTTCCAATAGCCACCGAATGAAAAATTTCCTAACATTTCAAAAAAGGTTAAATGCCTCTCATTACCCACTTCTTCTATATCAGAGGTTCTGATGCATTTTTGGCATGAAGTCACATTTTCCCCATATGGGGATTCTTCACCTAAATAATATGGCTTGAATTGTTGCATTCCCGCTGTAGTAAAAAGCACCGATGAGTCTGTTGGTAAAAGCGAAGAAGACGGCACAATTTTATGTCCGTTTTTTTGGAAGTAATCTAAAAATCTTTGGCGTAATTCGTCAGATTTCATTATTTTTCTATTTTACACCAAAAATTATTTTCCCGCAAGAATAAAAAACACCCGAAATCTTGGGAGATTTCGGGTACTCGCGCTATTCGCAAAGCAAGACGCGGTATTCGGCGTCAAAATCGGCGGAAAGCCAGTCGTAATAATGCGCCCACCCAAAACCTGTCCAGAAAAGGCACATTATTTTCCGTCGCCCGCCCGAAAGCCAAATAGTTCCAACCACCATCAAGACGTACTGGCGGTACTCTTTGGGTATCCTGTGCTGATTTTGTAGCATCGCTTTCGCGTGCAACCTTCCCGCGCATTTTCCCATATTGCAAGCGCGGGTTAAAACTTCTTCGCCGGTTATGTCGCTCTTTCCGCGACTGAGAAATTTTGTCGCAATGGGCGTGAACTCACCCGATCTGTCGGTGCTGTCGGCCGAAAGCTCCCAGCCCTCCGTTTCGTCGCCAAGAAAAGGATATTCGCGAAGGCGAAACCGTGGCTTTGGTCGCCAGATAAACAATGGGCTAACAACAGCCGTATCGTAACCGCTCAAAGCATCAGCCATGACACACTCTCCTGCTTCGTTAAATTCGTGGTGGAAAAGAACCCTAACACCCAATTAACAATCGGATGTTAGGATATTGTCACCCATATTTGGTTAAAATATTATTAATAATCATTACTATTAAGTATATCTGTCGGCCACGTTTGAGGCGGCAAAAGAATATGGTTTTATTTTTGGCTCAAAGCCATTGCTTTTAATCAACCCCGCCACCTCTTTTACCATCTCTTTTGTTTTACCCGTTTCCCCCACGTCTGCGTGAATATATTGAAAATCATATTTAAATGCCCGCCCTGAGCCTGTTGAAGGATTTTCTTTTTCCAAAACTTCCCTAAGAGACAAGGCCAGCTCGCAAGACAAATAAACTTCCTGCAAAATCCTGTTTTTCCAAAAAACAAACCTTTTCATAAAATTGTCGTCGTAATGCATTTTTTTCAAAAAAAATCTGCCGCCGGCGCCCTGCCTTAAAATAACAATTGCAATTGGAAAAAATGGCTTGTCTGTTGAGGGTGAATCACAACCCACTATAACTTCGTACTTTTTTTCCGGAAATTCGCCCATATAACCGAAAATCTCCGAAATAACCTGTTCTAAATTAAGATTTCCCTTGCTTGGGCTGAAAAAATGCCCATTGTTTAATATTTCGCTACTCATACTGCCACCATACCACTACTCCGCCGATTTTACAATTTTTACAAATTCTTCCGCGTTCAGCGACGCTCCGCCCACAAGCAATCCATTTGCCCCGGCCTGTTTTATATAATCTCCGGAATTCTCGCTTTTTACGCTCCCGCCGTAAAGAACGCGGGCTTCAGGCGCGAGTTTTCTAATAAATTCCTGCATTTTTTTTGCATCTTCAACTCCGCAGGCTTTTCCTGTGCCTATTGCCCAAACCGGCTCATAGGCGATTGCCATTCCTAAAATGTCATTTACTCCCTCTAAGCCTTTCTTTATTTGCCTTTCAACAACCTCTTCCTGCTTATTTTCGCTTCTTTCTTCCTCAGTTTCGCCGACGCAAAAAATAATTTTTAATCCGGCTTCCAAAGATTTTTTAATTTTTTTGTTTATAATTTCATCGGTTTCTCCAAAATATTTTCTTCTTTCTGAGTGTCCTATTATGACGTATTCAACCCCCAAGTCTTTCAGCATTACAGCAGAAACCTCGCCGGTAAACGCTCCCTTATCTTCCCAAAATACATTCTGCGCCCCCATTGAAACTATGCCTTTGCCGAATACCGATGCGTATAAATAAACCGACGGCGGGCAGATAACAATTTCTTGTCCTAGCCCTTTAACCCCGTCGCGCGTTGCGTCAAAAATTTCCTTTGCCTCCTTTTGCGAAGCTGGATTCATTTTCCAATTGGCTACTATCAGATTTTTCATAATAAAGTTAATTATTTTTATTGATTCGCGCATCCGAAATAACTACCGTCGCATTCCCATTGTTGGCAATCATGGGGCGAACCATAACAACTGTCTTGAACAGCAGGGTTCCATGTAGAGGCGCAGTTTGTTGAATATCGCCAAATAGAGGCGCAGTTTGTGCTTGGATGCCACACGCTTGGAGTGTAATCGTTACACATAGTTCCGGTTTCGCAATCATTCTGGTTTGTACAATCCACATCGTCACAGTATCCATTATCAGCGCCTTCGCAAGATGCTTGGTCAACGCAAGCTCCGTTATCGCAGTATCCATTGTTGGCTCCAGTGCACGCTTCCTCCATTATGCAAGCTCCGTCTGTGCAGTAGGCTACTGCGGCCGCCTGCCAAGAACATATGTGATTGGTGCAATTATCTGGATATATATAGGTACTGCAAACATCGTGCGTTCCTTGGCAAGACAAAACAGCGTTCTCAACGCATGATATATTGCCCTCGCAATGATATCCGACTTCACAAAAAATGCATTCCCCATCAGTACAAGAACAAGCACCGGGGTCGCAATTGGCAACCGTAGTACACGAAACAATCTCGCCTTCTTGGATTTCATATCGCGTTTCTTCGTCGCCTGTGTCAGTAAAATTGTTTAGCGTGGATGTGGCGCCGGTATAATTTTGCACATAAACCTGGCCGTTAGATAATTCCTGCCAAACAATAAATTTATTAGATGACGGGCTTGCAAGATACTGAAACCCATCTTCAGCCAGGGATAATCCGCTAAAACTATTATTTTCGCTGTAGTATATTTGCAATTGTTTTGCCGCTTGGGAAACATTTGCTTTTACCTGTGAATCTTCAGCCTTGCCAATATAAACAACAACCGAACCAATCACAACTGTTGCCAAAACGCCTATAATGGCAATAACAACAATTAATTCAATAACAGTAAATCCTTTTTGCTTATTCATTTTGCTAAAATATTTATTTATTTTAGCATACAAAATAAAAAAGCCCAATAAATAGTTGGACTTTTTATATTTCCGTCAGAATTCTTGGCCCCTTTTTTGTAATAGCAATTGTGTGTTCAAAATGAGCCGATAATGAGTTGTCCTTTGTTGCAAACCCATAACCGTCATCAGAATTTCTTAAATGATATTCTCCTGCAGTTACCATTGGCTCTATGCAGATTACCATTCCCTCAACCAGTTTTTCTCCGCCCCCCCGCTTGCCAAAATTTGGAATTTTTGGGTCTTCGTGCAGTTCTTTTCCAATTCCGTGCCCGCATAAGTCACGCACAACTGAAAACCCCTGGTCTTCAACAAATCTCTGTACTGTATTTCCAATGTCGCCTATTGTGTTTCCAATTTTTGCTTTTTTGATTCCTAATCTCAAAGATTTTTTTGTTACATTAATAAGCCTTTTCGCCTCAAAGGAAACTTCGCCGACAGGCACGGTTATGGCCATGTCTGTATTAAAACCCTTGTAAACAACACCCAAATCCAAACCAACTATGTCTCCATTTTTTAAAACATAATTTGAAGGATAGCCATGGACTATATTTTCGTTTACTGATGCGCACAAAGAATAGGGAAAACCTTCGTGGCCTTTAAAACCGGGTTTTGCTCCCGCAACTAAAATAAGAGCCTCTGCAGCTCTGTCTAAATCCAATGTGGTTATTCCCGGCTTTGCCATTTCTCCAACCCGTTTTAAAACCTCGGCCAAAATTTTCCCACCCTCCCTTATTATTTTAATCTCCTCTTCTGATTTTATTATTATCATTTATAAATTTTTCATAATTGCCTCGTGTACCTCGGCAATATATTTTTCTCCGTTTATTTTATTTACAATAAAGCCGCTGTTTTTAAAATATTCCAGCATAGGCAGGGTTCTCTCTTTGTATTCTACAAGGCGGGTTTTTATGGTTTCGGGGTCATCCAAACTTTCCCTTTTTTTGAGAGCCGAGCCGTCTATGGGGCATAATGTTAATTTTTCCGTTTCGTTATTAAACAAAATTGAGTGGCGCATCAACTCGCATATTTTTCTGTGGGTATTCCTAAAAACCGTAACTTCTGCGGATATTTCAATTAAAAATATTTTTATGTTTTCTTTGCCGTAGAGCTCCGCCAAAATAGGCATTTCTTTTTCCACCTCGTAAATTGTCCTTGGAGAGCCGGACAAAATAAAGCTTTCGTCTTGCTCGGATAATTTTACAACCTCCTGTATCATTAAAAAAGTTACAAAGGGGGGGCTTGTCAGCTTTCCTGTCTTCCAGTTTTCTATTTCGTCTCCGACATTATAATCCTTTCCGTCAACGCTAAAAGTTTTAGAGGGGTCTTCACTCTTAAAACATCTCTCAAGGACTTTGCTGGACTCAAGATGATAATACCCAAGCTTTTCAGAAAGAAGTTCTGACTGGGTTCCTTTTCCGGCGCCCGGAGGCCCAAATATTATTACGATTTTTTTACTCATAATTAGAACGTCTCATACTCCCTCATTTGGAGCTGAGCGTTAATCTGTCTCATTGTATCCAATACAACGCTAACAACGATAAGCAAAGATGTGCCTCCAACTAAAAATGTAAATCCTGTGACTCCGGTTACTCCGGCTACTATTGAAGGCAAAACAGCAATCAACCCCAAAAATATCGCTCCGGTAAACAGAACTCTGTTTAAAATGTGTTTTACAAAGTCTGCCGTTGATTTTCCTGGCCTTACCCCGGGCACAAACCCGCCCATTTTCTGCAAATTTTCAGAAATTGTTTTTGGGTCAAAAGTGACTGCTGTATAAAAATAAGTAAACACAATGACAAGCAAGAAATATAAAATCCCGTGTATCCAAGCATTGTTAAAAAATGCTCCAATGTTTGTTGCAATGGTTCCGACAATACCGGCATATGTTCCAAAATAACTGGCAATCATTCCTGGAAACAAAAGTATAGACAAGGCAAATATAATAGGGATAACGCCGGCCGGATTAACGCTTAAGGGCAAATAAGTTGAGGTTCCGCCGTACATTTTTGCCCCCCGCACTCTTTTTGCATAGGAGACCGGGATGTTTCTGCGAGCCTCGGTTATTAGGACAACTCCGGCAATAATAATTACAGAAAGAACCGCAAACGCAATGTAGGCTGGTATTTTTGAAGGATCCCAAACAGCAAATGTTTGGAATATATTCATTGGCAGTCCAGCAACTATTCCGGCAAATATTAAAAGAGAGATTCCGTTTCCCATGCCCTGCTCAGAAATAATTTCTCCAACAAACATCAAAAACATCGCTCCAGCTGTTATTGTAATTATAGAGCTTATCATAATGGGCAAGGTTAAACCTGTAATAATTCCCTGTCTCGCAAAAACAGTCAGCATTCCATAGGACTCAAAAATTGCCAACGGAATGGTAAACAACCTGGAATATTGATTAAATTTTTGCCGCCCCGACTCCCCCTCTTCTTTATACATTTTTTCTAAAGCCGGAAAAATCATTGTCAAAAGCTGTAAAATAATTGT
>Ga0208958_1002309_pt1 | contig 16687 bp, 19 predicted proteins | sample RifOxyB1_FD_184032 | JGI IMG/M metagenome (GOLD analysis project Ga0208958, IMG submission 184032) | Soil microbial communities from Rifle, Colorado - Rifle Oxygen_injection B1 (SPAdes) | ecosystem: Environmental > Terrestrial > Deep subsurface > Rock core/Sediment | place: Rifle, Colorado... | reverse complement strand
CGCGCGGCGGCGTCTATATCGCCGGCGGCATCGTCCCGCGCATCCTGCCCTTCATCAAGGCCAGCCCCTTCCGCCAGAGGTTCGAGCGCAAGGGCCGGTTCAAGGAATACATGCAGGAAATCCCGACCAAGGTGATCATGCACAAGCACGCCGCCCTCCTGGGCGCCGCCCGCGTCGCCTTCGCCGAAGCCGAGGGCTGAAGCCTCACGAAAAGTTCACGGCGGCGTGAACCCAACCGCCGCCGTGACGTTTCCTCCGCTCCAAAACGGAAGGAAACCCCATGAAAAAGATCGCTGCCGCCGCCGCCTCGCTGTTCGTCCTGTCGGGCCTCGCCGCCTGCGGTGAAAGCGCCGCCGACAAGGCCGCCGAGAACCGCGCCGACGCCGTCGAGGCCAAGGGCGAAGCCCGCGCCGACCAGCTGGAAGCCCAGGCCGACGCCGCCCCGACCGACGCCCAGGAAGACGCCCTGAACCGCCAGGCCGATCAGGTCGAGGAAAACGCCGACCGCCGCGCCGACCAGATCGAGCAACAGGGCGGCAACGCCGACGGCGGCATGACCACCCACAACACCCCGACCACCAACTAAGGTCGGCGTCTAGGCGATCCGTCGCCCCGCCCCCCGTCCGTCATCCTCGGGCTTGACCCGAGGACCGGGCGCGGGGCGGTCTGTGCTTCGCCCGTTCGCACCAGCGGCGGATCATCTGATCCTCGGCTCAAGCCCGAGGATGATGGGACGGCGGCCACGGCACGAACGCACTCGTCCGCTTCACATAGTCCGCATAGCCCGGCCGCGACCTGTTGATCGCCTTCTCCGTAATCCCGATTCCTGACCAGCGCGTCAGGGTGAAGGTCAGGAAGATCGGTCCGGCGATGGACCATAGGCCCAAGCCCGTCTCCGCCGCGATCAGCCACAGCCCCCACCAGACGCAGGCGTCGCCGAAATAGTTCGGATGCCGGGTATAGCGCCACAGGCCGGTGTCCAGCACCTTGCCCTTGTTCGCCGGATCGCGCTTGAACGCCGCCAGCTGAGCGTCGCCGACGCTCTCGAACACGATCCCGAACACCGCCAGCACCGCCCCGACCCCGGCGATCACGCCCAGGGGCTGAGCCTCCACCTGACCCATCTGCACCGGCAACGACGTCAGCCAGGCCAGGACGGCCTGGGGCAGAAACACGAACAACAGCGCCGTCTTGCCGAACGACCAGCCCTTGTTCCGTTCCTGATCCTCGACGATCTGCACATACCGCCCGTCCGCCCCGCTGGCCCGCCAGCGCCGGAACAGGTGCCAGCCCAGCCGCAGCGCCCAGACTGCGCACAGCCCGACCAGCAGCCCCTTGCGCGCCGGATCGCCCTCGGCGCGGGGCAGGGTCGCCACCGCCAGCAGCAACATGCCCAACGGCCAGACCGCATCGATGAAGCTGACGTCCTTCAGCTTCAGGGCGACCAGCCACAGCCCCAGCATCACGGCCACGATCAGGGCCAGGTTCAGTCCCAGCAGGAGGAGGATGTCGGTCAGGGTCATGGACCTGATACGGCGGCGGTCCAGCGATGGATGGCCTATGACCGCCGTCAAGCTCCAGCTAGCTTCGGAACTCTTGTTGTGTGCCAGACCATCCCGCCGTTAACTGGCGTTATGGTCGAAGTGGATCTCCCTCCCGCGTTGCAGTCACCCTGGGCAAGATTTGTCATCCGCAATCGCACGCAAGGTATTCTAGGCATCGACGTCGAGCGTCGCTGGGCGGACGATCTTCTGGCGCTTGGACTGACGTCCGACGCCGTGGTCGCTCTCGCCATCCTGCGTGATGAAGAGTGGAACGAAACCGAACCGCTCGTTGACGCCATTCTGCGAGAGTTGTCCGTCGATCCCACCGACAAGCCGCGTCTGCTGCATATCATTCGATCCCAGATCGTCCTGGCTATCGAGAACGGCGCCGACCCTCAAGAACAGGCAAGAGAAGGCATGCTGCTCGCATCGGAGTTTCACGATCTTCCCGGCTATGACGGGGTGCTCGATGTCTTCTATGGAATCGACGACGAGTTTGACCTGCTGGCGTCGGGGATCAGCTTCGACCCGAGCTTTGAGGAGTTGGGAGCGAAAACTTGGACATTGAAGCAGCTTCAGAAGCCTGAATAATCCAAGCTCGTCATCACACCTCAACGACGCTCAACTCCGGCCACCGCCCACGCGCATTCTCGATGGTCTTGGCCCAGCCCTTGGCCAGCGGCCGGTTCGGGTTCGGCCGCACGACCATGGCGAACACATCCTCCAGCCCAAAGGGCGCCGCCACCGTGATCGTGTCGTCCGCTTCCAGCCGCACTCCGACGGCGAAGGTCGGGGCCACGAACCGGCCCAGGGCTTCGTCGGTCGAGCCGAGCGGTTCATAAGGCTCGCCGAACCGGTTCTGGAACCACAGATGCACCCGCGCCTGATTGCGGACCTCGACCTGGCTGCGGAAGGGTTCGTCGAAGGCGGCGGCGACCTGTTTGATCACGACGTCCTCGGCCTCGTACGACAGGTCCGCGTCGTCGAAATAGGCCAGGTCGTAATCCTTGATCCCGTATCCCGACGGCCGTCCCGTCCTGGCGTTCCACACCGCCTGATAGACGGCGCCCGACACCAGCCGCCAGTCGGGCAGGTCCAGCGCCCTCACCGTCCGCAAGACGTGCATCAGGCCGGGATCGGCGCGGACGATTTCGATCAGCTTCAGGCTCAGGGCGTCGCTCATTGCCTACCCTTAGCCTTCACGTCCGATCAACGGGAGACGTCGCGCGCCTTCATCCCCAGCCCTCTCCCTCCCCGTCATCCTCGCCCTTGTGGCGAGGATGACGACCCCAAAGGAAAACACGCGCCTGCAACGGCCGGCCATCCCACCCGCGACCACCTGTTACGCGCACAATTTTCGAGACAAGCCTTCAGCAATTCAGAGACTTGAACATTCGTTCGACCAAATACCCGGCGCCCATTCAGCCCCGCTTATAATGGCGGCTCGGTCTTTGACATCGCTGGACGCCCATGGATGTTGCGACATGACACAGTGCCATGTGTGCCATGATATTTTGCTTCTAACACAGAGGCTTACGAGAAATGGCACAGATGGCGCCCAATTTTAGCGCCACGCCGTTCGCCCTAGCCCCGCACCGGCCAGCCGTGATCCAGCGGCCCATGTCCGCCGCCGAGACCCGGCGCCTGGCGGATCGCCTCGCCGACATAGGCCCAGGCTTCCGCCACTGCGACCTCCAGCGGCCGCCCCAGGGCCAGGCCCGCCGCGCACGCACTCGCCAGAGTGCAGCCGGTGCCGTGGGTATGGCGGGTGTCGATCCGCTCGGCCTCCAGCACCGTCTCTCCATCGGTCGTCATCAAGAGGTCGATCACCGTCGGCCCGTCCACATGGCCGCCCTTCATCAGCACGGCCCGGGCGCCCAGGTTCAGCAGGGCCTCGCCCGCCCGTCGCTGGCCGTCGATGTCGCGCACCGTCAGCCCGGTCAGGGCCTCGGCCTCGGGCGTATTGGGGGTCAGCAGGGCCGCGCGCGGGATCATCAGGCTCCGGACCGCCTCCACCGCCGCATCGGGCAGCAGCGGATGGCCGCCCTTGGCCACCATGACCGGATCGACCACGGCCGGCGCCTTGGCCTCGTCCAGCAGGGCCGCCACCGTCTCGACCACCTCGACCGAACCCAGCATGCCGGTCTTGACCGCGTCGGTCCCGATATCCTCCAGCACCGCCCGCGCCTGGGCCGCGATCAGCTCCAGCGGCAGGGGATGGACGCCGTGAACCCCCAGGGTGTTCTGCACGGTGATCGCCGTGATCGCCGTGGCGGCGAATCCGCCCATCATGGTCACCGCCTTGATGTCGGCCTGGACCCCCGCGCCCCCGCCGCTGTCCGACCCCGCCAGGATCAGGACCCTGCCCCGATGAAGGCTCATGCATGCGCCCCCGAGAACAGCTTCAGCCCGACGATGCCCGACACGATCAGCAGGATGCAGACCGCCCGCACCGCCGTCGCCGGCTCGCCGTAGACGACGATCCCGACCAGGGCCGCGCCCACCGCCCCGATTCCGGTCCAGATCGCATAGGCCGTGCCGATCGGCAGCCTCTGGGTCGCCACCCAAAGCAGGACCATGCTGGCCGCCAGGGCGACCAGCACGCCCAACGACGTCAGGGGCCTCTGCAGGCTGACGCTCTTCAGGCCGGAGGCCCACAGCACTTCCAGCAGACCGGCGACGAGCAGCGTCACCCACGGATTGATCGACAGGACCCAGGACATGGGGACCAGATGGCCCAGGCCGTCGCCGGGGGCAAGCGCGGCCTATCCGCCCAGCGGCCCCTTGAAGATGAAGAAGGCCCCCAGGGCGATGAAGCCGAACCCGACCAGATGGTTCACCGTCAGCTTTTCGCCCAGGTACAGGACCGAGAAGCCGGCGAAGACGATCAGGGTGATCACCTCCTGCATCGTCTTCAGCTCCGCCGCCGAATAGACCTGATGCCCGATCCGGTTGGCCGGGACCGCCAGCCAGTATTCGAAGAAGGCGATGCCCCAGCTGGCGATGACCAGCAGCCACAGGGGCTTATGGTCGAACTTCAGATGGCCGTACCAGGCGAAGGTCATGAAGACGTTCGACAGGGCCAGCATGACGACGGGGGCGATATAGGGGGTCAGGGACATGGATCGGGAACCGAGAGGTTGACCCTCGCCCCTACACCGGCCGCGCCGCCGCGTCGCGGGTCTTCACTCCGCCGCCGCCACCGCCGCCTGCAGCCTCAGCGCCTGGACCGTCTCGCGCACGTCATGGACCCGCACCATCCGCGCGCCCCGCCGCGCCCCCTCCAGCGCCAGGGCCAGGGACCCGCCCAGCCGGTCCGGCGCCTCCACCGCCGTCGGATCGACCGCCTGGATCGTCCGCTTGCGGCTGGCGGCGTACAGCACCGGCAAGCCCAGCCCCACCAGTTCGCCCAGCCGCGCCGTCAGGGCCATGTTGTGGGCCGGGGTCTTGCCGAAGCCGATCCCCGGATCCAGCCAGATCCGCTCGCGCGCCACGCCCGCCGCTGCCGCCGCCTCGGCCCGACCACGCAGATAGTCCCGCACCTCGGCCGCCACGTCGGCGTACTGAGGATCGGCCTGCATGGTCCGCGGCTCCCCCCGCATGTGCATCAGCACCACCTCGCACCCCAGTTCGGCCGCGACGGCCAGGCTGTCCGGCGCGTGGCTCAGGGCGGTCACGTCGTTCCACATCCTCGCCCCGGCGCCGACCGCCGCGCGAGCCACCGCAGGCTTCATCGTATCGACGCTGATCAGGCCATCCCAGCGCGCCCGCACGGCCGCGATCACCGGGACGACCCGGTCGATCTCCTCGGCCTCGCCCACCGGCTCCGCGCCCGGCCGGGTGCTCTCGCCCCCGATGTCCAGCACCTCCGCCCCCTGCTCGACCAGCCGCAGGGCCTGCGCGACCGCCGCCTCCGTCGACGCCCATCGCCCCCCGTCGGAGAAGCTGTCGGGCGTGACGTTGACGATGCCCATCACCTTGACCGTCATCCCGGCCTCCCGATCAACCCGCCCAAAGCCTCCAGATAGGCGTCGAAGGCCTTGCGGCCTTCCGGCGTGATCGCCGCCCGCGTCAGCGGCTTGTTGTTCACGAAGCTCTTGGAGATGGCGACATAACCCGCCTCCTCCAGCTTCTTCAGATGGACCGACAGATTGCCCTGGGTCGCCTCCAGCACCGTCTTCAGCTCGGTGAAGTCGGCGGCCTCGACGTCGGCCAGATAGACCATGATCCCCAGCCGCATGCGGCCGTGGATGACCTCGTCGATCCGCCCCAGGTCGTTCAGTCCCATGGATCAGCCGGCGTCCGCAGCGCGGTCGCGCGTCTTCAGCGAGTCGCGGGTGATGATCCAGCCCGGACCCGCGAACAGGACGAACAGGGCGACGGTCGCGACATACAGATAGACCAGCGGCTGACGCACCAGCAGGCCCAGAGCCACCGCCGTCGCCCATCCTCCGATAGACGCCGCCAGCATCCAGCCCTTCTTCTTCAGGGTCCAGGCCACATACCAGGCGGCCGACTGAAGGGCGAAGATCATGGCCGGGTAATAGAGCCAGACCGCGAAGTCCTGGTCCCGCGCCGCGCCGAAGCCGAAGACGATGATGATGGCCAGATTGGCCATGCCCGCCCCGCTGAAGGCCGCGTTCAGGGTGCGGGTCACAATCGGGCTGGCCTTCGGCCGCTTGCGGTCCTCCCGGATCGCCCAGACCATCACCACCAGGAAGGCGACGGTGATCCCGGCGACGACCGTCAGGCTGACCGGTCCCGGCCAGCGAATGACGCCCCAGGACTGGCCGATGTGGATCAGGCACTGAAGCCCGTACAACAGACCCCCGGCCAGATAGAGGACGCCCATGGTGAGGGTCGCGCGTGGATCGCCTCCGCCCTGAACGATGGAGCGGAGGAAGGCCAGGTCGGCCTCGGGCGTGCTTCGGGACGTGTCGATCATCGATGATTCCTCTGCTGCGGCCGCGTCCCTCGGATGGACGCGGCGGCGGGGGTTGGCAAGCTATTCGGCGGGAGACAGGGCCGGCGGTCGGTCGCGTCGCCACGGCACGCGACGGCCGTTCAGCCAGCGGCCCATGAAACTGTGCCGGATGATCAGCTCGTAGCTGGCGACCGAAACCACCAGGACGCCGCCGACGACCAGGGCCAGCTTGACCGGCCAGGGCCAGGCCAGAGTCTGAACCCAGACCTGGGCCGCCATCACCAGCGGCAGATGGACGATGTAGATCCAGTAGGAGGCGTCGGCAAAATAGCGTCTGGCGGGGCTGTGTCCGCCGAAGAAGGTCAGGGCCAGCCCGACGACGGCGAAGACCGAGGCGTACACGCCCAGGCCGAAGGCGGCGGCCGCCAGGGCCTTGGTCTGCGGATCGGTCAGCGGCGTCAGCTGCGGCGTCGGCCCGCCGGCGGCCGCCATCGCCGCCGCGCCCGCGCCGAGCGCCAGCGCCAGATAGGCCGGGGTCCAGCGCTGGATCCGCCCGAGCAGGTCGCGCCGGCGGTCCAGCAACACGCCCAAGCCGAAGGCCAGACCGAAGCCGACCAGGGCGGGCGTATTTGGGACCAGGCCGGCGTCCGGCGTCGGGATCCCGAAGAAGGCGATCCAGTTCGGATGAAGCCACAAGGCCAGGGCCAGAGGCGTCCCCAGAATAAACGCCCCCCACGGCCCGATCAGGCCCGCCGTCACGCGATCGACCCCCCGCCCCCAGCCGCCCGACCGGTCCAGCACCGCGAACAGCAGACGGAGCCCCAGGAAGCCGGCATAGAAGATCAGCAGCACCCACAGGAACCACAGGTGCGTCAGCGGGAAACTGGCCGCCGTAAAGGCCGGCGGGGGCGGTGCGTCCGCCGCCGTCAGGTTCATGCGCACGCCGATCCAGATCACCACGGCGATGATCCCCGCCATGGTCAGAGGCCAGAAGACGACCAGCGGCCCCGCGATGCGGATCAGCCGATTGACGACGAAGCCCGACAGGCCGCGCCGCTGAACCAGAGCATGGGCGAAAAGCCCCGCGATCAAGAAGAAGGTCGCCATGCGGAACAGGTGGATGACGAAGAAGAGACCGCTGGCCCAGACCGAGCGCTGGTCGTCGGCGACAATCCACACCTGGGTCGGAAAGAAGGACATGGAGGCGTGCAGCACCACGCCCATCAGCAGAGCGCCGCCCCTCAAGGCGTCGAGGCCGTGCAGGCGCTCGAACCGGTCGATATCGGTCGTCATCGTGGAACCCTCCCAAGGTCGATGATCGCCGTATCTCACAGACTTGTTTGAATTGCAAACTTGTTCACTGGCCATTCCCCTACTGCCCAGGATTTGCAGCTAGAATGGCGCAAGAGCGAGAGGAGGACTGGGGCACAGCGGCACGCCCAAATCGATCGGCCACGAAAAAGCCCGCCGGAGATATCCGGCGGGCTCGTTCTGTTGGAGACCTAGTCCTCGGCTCAGTGAACCGTCGGCACGCTGGTTGCGGCGGGCGCGGCTACCGGAACCTCGATGGTGGTTCCATCCGACACCGGCGTCACCGGCACCGAGACCGAAGGGCCGGCGTTGGGGAAGTTGTTCTCGTCGCGGTTGGGGGCGACGCCCTTCTCCAGCAGATCCTTGATCTCCTCGCCCGACAGGGTCTCGTACTCCAGCAGGGCCTGCGACAGCTTCTCGTGGTGCTCGGCCTTCTCCGTCAGGATGCGGCGCGCCTCGTCCCAGCCGGAAGAGACCAGACGGCGAACCTCCTCGTCGATGGTGCGGGCCGTCTCCTCGGACACATTCTGGCTGCGCGCGACCGAGTGGCCCAGGAAGACCTCTTCCTGATTGTCGCCATAGGCCACCGTGCCCAGCTTCTCGGAGAAGCCCCAGCGCGTCACCATGGCCCGCGCCAGCTTGGTCGCCTGTTCGATGTCCGACGAGGCGCCCGAGGTGATGTTTTCCTTGCCGAAGATCAGCTCCTCGGCCACCCGACCGCCGGCCATGATGGCGATCCGGTCGATCATCTGCTGGTATTTCATCGAATAGCGGTCGCCTTCCGGCAGTTGCATGACCATGCCCAAGGCGCGGCCGCGCGGAACGATGGTCGCCTTGTGCACCGGATCGGCCATCTTGACGTTCATGGCGACGATGGCGTGGCCGGCCTCGTGATAGGCGGTCAGGCGCTTTTCTTCCTCGTTCATCGCCATGGAGCGACGCTCCGAGCCCATCAGCACCTTGTCCTTGGCGTCTTCGAAGTCGCGGTGGGTCACCATGCGCCGGTCGCGTCGGGCCGCCATCAGAGCCGCTTCGTTGACCAGATTGGCCAGGTCGGCGCCCGAGAAGCCCGGCGTGCCGCGCGCGATGGTCTTGACGTTGACATCGGCGGCCAGGGGCACGTCCTTCATGTGGACGCGCAGGATGCGCTCGCGGCCCGAGACGTCCGGGTTGGGCACCACTACCTGACGGTCGAAACGGCCGGGACGCAGCAGGGCCGGGTCCAGAACGTCGGGACGGTTGGTGGCCGCGATCAGGATGATGTTCTCGCTCGCCTCGAACCCGTCCATCTCGACCAGCAGCTGGTTCAGCGTCTGCTCGCGCTCGTCGTTGCCGCCGCCCAGGCCGGCGCCGCGATGTCGACCGACGGCGTCGATTTCATCGATGAAGATGATGCAAGGGGCGTTCTTCTTGGCCTGTTCGAACATGTCGCGCACGCGGCTGGCGCCGACGCCCACGAACATCTCGACGAAATCCGAACCCGAGATCGAGAAGAAGGGCACGCCCGCCTCGCCGGCGACCGCGCGGGCCAGCAGGGTCTTGCCGGTGCCGGGAGGGCCGACCAGCAAGGCGCCCTTGGGGATCTTGCCGCCCAGACGCTGGAACTTGCCCGGGTCCTTCAGGAAGTCGACGACCTCCTGCAGCTCGTCCTTGGCCTCGTCCACGCCCGCCACGTCCTCGAAGGTCTTGCGGCCCTTGTGTTCCGTCAGCAGCTTGGCCTTGGACTTGCCGAAGCCCATGGCGCCGCGCGCCCCGCCCTGCATCTGGCGCATAAAGAAGATCCACACCCCGACCAGAAGCGCGATGGGCAGAATCCCCATCAGCAGGCTCATCCAGATCGACTGGCGCGTGGTCTTGGCGTCGACGTTGACGCCGGCGCCCAGCATGGCGTTGACCAACTGCTCGTTCGGGTAGGGGGTGGTGGCGGTGAAGCGGCCATTGTTCTTGTAGACGCCTGTCACCTGGTCGCCGCGAACCGTGGCTTCCTTGATGTCGCCGGCCTCCACCCGCTGTACCAGCTGGGAATAGGTGATGGTCTCGGGCCGGCCGGCGCCGGGCCCCTGGGCCGCCATGCCGGTCATGGCTCCGCCCTGCGACACAGCAGCGTATGCCGCCAGAAGGGCCAGGATGATGACGCCCGTGATCGCCAGATTACGCAGGTTCATTGAGGTCCTCGGTCGTCCGCCGGCGCCCTTGGGCCCGACGGCTGGATGGTCAGTCTCGGAAAATAGGCGCTTCCGCCGCGTTACGCCATGGCGGCGCAATCAGATCGTCCTCATGCGTCGTTTCGTCCAGCGCCAGCCTGAGCCTTTCGGAGACCAGTTCGCGCCTTTCGACGCCTGGGGCTGCAAGAAGCGGACCTGCCGCTCCGTCCCGGATCAGGACGGGAAAGGCGCCACGTGTTCCCGCCGGGAGCGCCCCGATCCTCGCCCGATCCTCTGGCGAGAGGGCCGACAAAAGACCCCGCGCAGGCACGACGAACCAGCCCTCCGTCAAAGTCGTGAAGACGAAGCGTCCGTCCCAGACCGCTTCGACGCCAGGAGCCAACGCCAGAGGCGACGGCGCCCGGCGCGCGAGCTCCCCGGCCTCGCGCGTGGCGACCACCGTCTCCCCGGCCGCCTCGATCCGAGTCCCGCATAGGGTCGCAGTGAAATTCTCTCGCGCCCTCAGTCGCTGCGTCAGCCGCGCCAGGCGATCTCCGCGCGGCGGCGTCTCGCCTCCGCCGACACAGACCAGAACGGCGGCCAAGCCCCTGGACGCGACCTCGCGCGACATCAAAATTGTCCCATCCGCGCGAGCCGAAATCCCGCCGCGCCCGGCGGGAGCCGCGACAGCCGTTTCGCCGCCGCCCGCGTCGTGCGGCGCCGCTGCGGCCAACGCCCGCCTCGCACGGCTGCGGCCGAAGCGTGGGTCGCTGTTGGCGGGGTCTTCGATCCAGTCCGCCCCCTGGCTCGCCAGCCAGGCGCGCAGGGTCTCTCGCCGCTCGTTCAGCAGAGGCCGCAGCAGCATCAATCCGCGTCCCTCGGGCCAGACCGGCGACGGCGACCATGCCCGCACACGTCCCAGGGTCGAGCCTTCGGTCCGCATCAGATCGGCCTCGGCCACGTCGTCGGCCGTATGGGCGAACAGGATCACCCGGGCGCCGGCCGCCCGCGCAGCCTCGGCCAGCAGTCGATGTCGCGCCGACCGCGCCGCCGCCGTCAGGCCGGTTGTCGGCTTGTCGCCGTCCCAGACCAGACCCCGCCAGTCCGCCCCCGCCGCGCGCGCCGCATCGCGGGCGAAACGGGTCCAGTCCCCACTGCGGGGATTCAGCCCATGGTCGACCGTCAGAGCCAGAAGGGACCGTCCCCGTTCGCCCGCCCAGGCCGCCGTCAGCCTCAACAGCGCGATGGAGTCGCCGCCGCCGGACAAGGCCAGGGCGACCGGACGGTCGTCGTCCCGTCTCAGCCCTCGATCCAGCGCGGCGAAGGCCCGGTCCGTCAGGTCCGCAGCCTTCCCTGCGCCGTGCGGCGTCAGCTGCACCCGTTGGCGGTCTTCATCTGGGCCGCACGGGCCTTCTGGGGGTCGGAGGCGGCCGGGGCGTAGCGGCGCGTGAACTCGCCCAGGGCAGCGCAGCCCTGAGTCTTGCGGTCCGTGGCGAACAGGGCGTCGGCCAGTTTCAGGGTGGTGTCGGCGGCCCAGCCGATGCGCGGCCAGTCCTTCAGGGCGGCGGCGTAGAAGGGCACGGCCCCCGCCTTGTCATTGGCGGACACCCGGATGTCGCCCAGCCGCGAATTGGCCTCGCGCGCCTGGGGCGTGTCGGGCCAGGTGACGACCACGGTCTCCAGCGCCCGCCCGCCGCGCGGCCGGTCGCTGGCCAGCAGGCGGACGGCCGCCGCAAGATCCTGCACGGCGTCGCCCGTCGGCGAGTTGGCTTCGATGGGCGCGTTCAGCTCAGCCGCCGTCTCCAGCTTCCCGATCCGGCTTTCCGCGTCCTGCAGTCGGGTGCGCAGGGCGGCGTTGTCGCGCTGGGCCTCGTCCAGCTGGAAGGTCAGCCGCTCGTTGTCGCCGTTGATCCGGCGTACCGTCGTCTCCAGATCCCCCAGGCGCTGGTTCATCAGGGCGAACTGGCCCTGAAGCGTCACCACCTCGGGATCCGGCTCGACCAGCACCGGCTCGCCGGCGGCGTTGCGCTGGGTCAGGGCCCGCTCAAGCCGGCGGACATTGCGATCCAGCTGGTCCAGCCGCCGTTTGTCCCATTCGATCGGCTGCATGATATTGGGCGCCGCCTGCTGGGCGACGGCGCCGCCGGCGATCAGGACCAGACCGACGGCGGAGGCGGCGAAGGCGCGGGTGCGCATGAAAGAGAAGTCGAAGGTCATGGTTCGCTAGGTTCCACCGATTTGGGGCTGCGGCAAGGCAGGGTCAGTGCCCGAAGCCCAGATACAATATCGCAATCAGGAACAGGATCACCACGATCTTGCAGAAGAACAGCAACAGGACCGTTCGCCACAGGGCCGAAAAGACCGATAGGCTATAGGCGCCCTTCAGCTGGGCGAAGACATGAACCGGAATGGCCGCCGTACCGGCCAGGAAGAGGAATCCGCCCAGCACGCTGTTCAGGGTCCCCGCCACCACCATGACCATCAGCAGCAGGGCCATGAAGGTCAGCGAATACAGGACGAAGACCCCGTGGTCGTACAGGGTGAAACCGCGCTTCCACACGAACAGCAGGGCCACGAACGGGATGGAGAAGGGCACCAGCAGGAATGCAAACTTGTAGATGGTCTGTTGCAGCTTGTAGAGCGCCAGATCCGGGTTCTGCAGCTTCTTCAGCAATACCTTGGCCAGTCCGCTGCCCTCGATCTTGCTGTCGCTGGATAGGTCCTTGATCTGCGCCTGCCAGGAGCCGGACTCCAGACCGTCCGCCCGCCCGCCTTCACGCAACTCCGTCTCCAGACGCGCCAGGGCCGCCTTTCGATTGTCCAGCACCTTCCGGGCTTCGTCCACGGCCGTCCGCGCCACCCCGGTGGTGTCGTCGGCCATCTCCGCCTGCACCTCGGCCAGAGCTTCCTCGCCGCGGGCGACGGCGGCCCTCTGCTCGACGATCTCTTCGCGGAGATAGGCCTGCCGCTCGGCCTCGTCCTTGTGCCCGCCCGGCGCCGGCATGAAGCTCAGGGCGAAGAACATGACGAACAGCGTGCAGAGGAAGATGGCCAGGGGCGAGACGTATCGCGTCCGCTTCCCTTCGACCCATTCCCGCGTCAACCGGCCGGGATTGAAGGCCAGCAGCGGCAGGGTGCGCCAAATCCGGGCGTCGAAGTGCATGACGCCGTGGAGCAGTTCCTCGCCCAGGTGCAGCAGGGTGCGGTGGACATGGGTCGGCTGGCCGCAGTTCGAGCAGAAATTCCCCTGGGTCGCCGCGCCACAATCGGTGCAGACTTCGTGGTCGGCGTCGCCGGCCTTGCCGGCGGGCTTCTCGATCGCCCCCGCGATCAGTCCTCCGGTGATCGCCCCACCGGCCCCTTCGATATCCACGCGCCCATCCCCCGACAGAACCTGACGTCACTTAACGGAGGCAGGGGGCAAAAGAAAAGAGGCGCCGGCCTGGACCGACGCCTCCTGTCCTTCAGTCCCGAGGGACCGCCGTCTCAGCGCGGGGCGCCCGAGACGATGGCGGTGTGGGCGTTGCGGTTGCGGGCCCAGGCGTCCTCGTTCGAACCCTCGGCGATCGGCCGTTCCTTGCCGTAGCTGATGGTGTCGATGCGCGCGGCGGGCACGCCGCGGTTGATCAGATAGGTGCGCACGGCCTCGGCGCGGCGGGCGCCCAAGGCCAGATTGTATTCGCGCGTGCCGCGCTCGTCGGCATTGCCTTCGATACGAACGGTCACCTGCGGATAGCGCGCCAGCCACTGGGCCTGGGCGTCCAGACGCGGCGTGGCTTCCGGACGGACTTCATAGGAATCCAAGTCGAAATAGATCCGGTCGCCGACGTTGACGACGAAGTCCTGCTCCGATCCAGGAGCGGCGGCGCCCATGTTGCCGCCCGAGACGGGGCCGGTCGGCGCGGTCGGATAGGCGGGACCGGTCGGGGCGGTCGGGGTCGTCGGCACGGCGCCTTCCACCGGCTTGCGGGCGCAGGCCGCCATGGCGGCGACGGCGCAGCCGACCAGGGCCAGGGTGAGGATGCGGGATTTCTTCATCGGGTCGTCTCCTGAAATCGAAATGAGGACGGCGGCCTCAAGCGTGGCCTTATATTGTGACGGGTGCGGTTCCGATATGACAGTGCGAATAACAGTTTGTTGACCGGCCTCGGGATCACGAGGCGCAGCTGTCCGGTCCCTGGCCGACGCCGATATTGGCCGGGGGGGCGTCCAGCAGGGGCGACCAGGCCGGGTCCGTGCCGCGGCCGTTGTAGCCCGCCTGGGCCACGACCCGACCCGACAGGTCCACGGTCCACAGCCGGGTGTCCCCGCCCCGCGTCTGGCGGGCGAACATCACATAGCGGCCGTTGGGCGCCCAGTTCGGCCCCTCCTCGAAATAGCTGGACGACAGGATGCGTTCGCCCGATCCATCGGCGTTCATCACCCCGGTCGAGAACCGCCCGCCCGACTGTTTGGTGAAGGCGATCAGATTGCCGGTCGGGCTCCACGACGGGGCCGTATAGACCCCGCCGCCGCGCGAGATCGGCCGCTGACCCGATCCGTCGGCCCGCATCACATACAGGCGCGCCGTGCCCGACCGATCCGAGTTGAACACGATCTGGCTGCCGTCCGGGCTGAAGGACGGCGAGGTGTCGATACCCGGATCCGAGGTCAGGCGCGACAGCTGCCGGCTGCGCAGGTCCATCACATAGATGTCGGTATTGCCGCCCCGGATGATCGAGAAGGCCAGCTTGTTGCCGTCGTTCGAGAAGCGCGGCGCCAGCACCTGGCCGTCGAACTCGCCCAGGCTTTCGGTGCGGCCGGTCGTCAGATTGCGCAGATAGATCCGGCTGTAGTCCTTGCCCAGCGCCACATAGGTGATCTCGTCCGGCTGCGAGATCGAGAAGCGCGGCGACATGATCACCTCGTCGCCCTGGGTCAGATAGGTGGGGTTGAACCCGTCCTGGTCGGCGATGGTCAGACGATTGATCCGGTTCAGCTGGGTCCCCTCTTCGGAGACGAACAGGACACGGGAATCGAAGAAGCCCGCTTCGCCGGTCATCCGCTGATAGATGACGTCGGAAATCTTGTGAGCGATCCGGCGCCACTGCTCCTGGGTGGCGGTGAACTGATAGCTGACCAGCTGACACTGGCGGTAGGGGTCATACAGGCGGAAACCCACGTCCAGCCGGTTGTCCGCCCGCGGCGTCACCGCCCCGTACAACACCGCCTGGGCGCCGATCTGGGTCCACTGCGGAAAGTTGGGCGCATTGGCCAGGGTCAGGCCGGTCTCGATGAAGCCGGCGGGGTTCAGCGGCTCGAAGAAGCCCGACCGCCGCAGATTGCCGCTGACCACATTGGAAATATCCGCCCCGTGATCGCCGGTGAAGGGCACGATGGCGATCTGGAGCGGGCGCAGCACCCCCTGGTCGATCTCGACGTCGACGGGCTGGCTCTGCTGGGGCGCGGCTGCGACGTTCTGGGCCTGGGCGGAAGAGACGGTCGTCGCCACGGCGGCGACCGAGGCCAGAAGAAGGTTCAGACGCATCAAATGCTCCCGTAAATCTCGAAAGATCGCCGACCTTATCGCCGGTTCGTATGACAATCGCCAGCTTCTCACGGCGAATGGGGCGACTTTGAGGAGGCGCGCCTCACATTGATGCGTGATGCGTGATGCATTATCTTCGGCGGCATGCGCACCACCCTCGCCATAGACGACGACGTGCTGAATGCGGCTCGCGCCCTTGCCGCCCACCAGGACCGCACGGTGGGTGAGGTGATGTCTGAACTCGCTCGTCAGGCGCTGCAAAAGCGTGAGAGCACGGTGCGCTTCCGCAACGGGGTTCCTCTTCTGCCAGATCGGCCTGGGCCCATGGTCACGCTGGAAGACGTCAACGCCCTGCGTGACGAGCTGCCTTGACCTATCTGTTGGACGTGAACGTGCTGATCGCCCTCGTCGATCCTCGCCACGTCTTTCACCATCCTGCCAATACCTGGTTCCAACGCGAAGCCGCTCCGTCCTGGGCCACCTGTCCGATAACCGAGAACGGTTTGGTCCGCATCGTCGGCAGCAGCCGCTATCGCAATCCGGTCGGCCCGCCTTCCGATGTCGTTCGGATTCTCGCTCTGCTGCGAGACATGGCTGGTCACGTCTTTTGGCCGGATGCCGTCAGCCTGGCCGACGAACGCCTGTTCGAGCCCTCGGCCCTGACCAAGCCGGAACAGATCACCGACGCCTATCTCCTGGCTCTGGCGGTCTCGAACGGGGGCCGGCTTGCGACCTTCGATCGCCGACTGTCCCCAGACGCCGTCAAAGGCGGACGATCGGCCCTTCACCTGATCACGGACACCTGAGCCTCACCGGTTCCGGCAGGCCCGTTCGGTGTTGAAGGTCGGGCGATAGGCGCCTGGGGCACGTCGAAGGGGGCGGTCTGGCGCAGGGCCCGCAGCGCCCCGTCCGCCGCCGCCCGATAGACCGAGGACGACTGCGGATTGACCAGGGTCGGGCCGCGCGTGATCCGCCCGTCGGCCGACAGGGTCAGTTCGACCTGAATGCGCAGCTGGTCCGCCCCGGGGATGTCGCAGGGCAGAATCCAGTTCGGATAGACCTGGTTGAAGATGGCCGTGACCTGCGGCCCCGTGGCCTGGGAGGCGGTTCCCGACCCTTGCTGGCCGGTCGCCGGGCGGCCGCGATTGTTGGTCGGGCGGGTCGGTCCGGCCAGGGCGTCCAGGTCCAGGCTCGGCTCCTCGCGCTTCGGCGCCGGTCGGGTCGGGGTCGGCGGGGT
>Ga0208958_1002301_pt1 | contig 16768 bp, 9 predicted proteins | sample RifOxyB1_FD_184032 | JGI IMG/M metagenome (GOLD analysis project Ga0208958, IMG submission 184032) | Soil microbial communities from Rifle, Colorado - Rifle Oxygen_injection B1 (SPAdes) | ecosystem: Environmental > Terrestrial > Deep subsurface > Rock core/Sediment | place: Rifle, Colorado... | reverse complement strand
ATAGATTTAGTAACCCAAGAACAAGCAAAGAAAAATTATCAAGACATAAAAAAATTAGTCAAAGGCACAATCGCCGAAAACGCCCCGATAATTCCAGTCTCAGCACAACAAGAAATCAACATAGACAAAATTTTAGAAGAACTAACAAAAATAGAAATCCCTAAAAAAGATTTAGATTCAAAACCAATATTTTTAGTCGCCCGAAGTTTTGACATCAACAGACCTGGAAAAGAAATTGCTAAATTGAACGGCGGAGTTTTAGGAGGAATTTTGAAAAAAGGAAAATTAAAAGTTGGCGACGAAATAGAAATCAAACCAGGATTAATGATTAAAAAAGCAAATCAAATTTCATATCAAACACTAACCACAAAAATAATTTCTTTACACAAAGGAATCGGCTCAGTTCAAGAAATCGAACCTGGCGCAAGCATCTCAATCGAAACAAACCTCGACCCATTTTTAACAAAAACGGACTCATTAACTGGTTGCATAGTCTCAACAAAAGGCACGCTTCCAGAAATCGCGCACAAAATAAAACTCAAAGCAAAATTATTCGAAGAAGTTTTAGGAACTGAAGAACAACAAAAGATTGAACCATTCAAAACAAAAGAAATGCTAATGTTAAGTGTGAATACGACAATCACCGTCGGAACCGTCGAAAAAATAAACAGAGACCAAATTGAATTATTATTAAATATTCCAGTCGTAACTCTTCCAGGAGACAACACAGGAATCGCGAGAAACCTCGGAGGTCACTGGAGACTTGTTGGTTTTGGGGAAGTTATTTAATAAGAATTTTAGAAGATAAATACTTTTCTATTTCAAAACCCCTAATAACACCAACAAATTTATAACCCCTCCCTTCTAAAATTCCCTATGACAAAAAAGGTGTATTCCCATTCAAAACTTTCTTCATTTGAACAATGTCCTTTCAAATACAAACTTCGTTACATCGACAAAATAAAACCCGAACTTGAAAAATCAATCGAATCGCATTTAGGAACCTGTGTCCACGACGCCCTCGAATGGCTCTACCTAAAAATAAAAGAAACCCAAAAAGTCCCAACCCTTGACGACATAATAATTTTCTACTCAGAAAAATGGGAAAAATTCTACACGCCCAACATTGTAATCGTAAAAAAAGATTTAGACCAAAAAGATTATTTCCAAAAAGGACTAAAATTCTTACTCGATTATTATATAAAATATCAGCCATTCAAAGACAACACTTTAGAAGTCGAGAAAAAAATATTATTTGATTTAACCGACGAGCACGCACTCCAAGGATACATCGACCGATTAGTCCACAATTTAGAAACAGACGAAATCGAAATCCACGATTACAAAACCGCCAACACACTTCCAACCCAAGACAAAGCCGACGAAGACCGACAACTCGCACTATACTCAATCGCAATAAAAGAACAATTCCAAAACAAAAAAGTAAAATTAATCTGGCACTACCTTGCGCACAACCAAAAAATAGTTTCGAAAAGAACAGACGAGCAACTCTACAAACTCAAACAAGAAATAGTAAAATTAATAATGAAAATAGAATCATGTCAAGAATTCCCAACAAAAAAATCCGTGCTCTGTGACTGGTGCGAATACAAAAACCAATGCCCACATTTCAATAAAAAATTAGAAATAAAAAAACAAGAACCAAAAGAAATCGCAACAACTTTAGACAATTATCCGACGATAAAAAAATATATTCGTGACTAAGCACTTCTTTTCAAATCTCTTCTAATTGTAGAAGTACTAACTCCATATTGTTCAGCGAGTTCGGCAACTTTCATTCCCTCACCATTATCATAAAAACTTCTAACCGCTTCAGCTCTTTCATTAACATATCCAGTTATCTTTGCCTTTCTTCCAACACCTTCAATATGCTCATAAATATTAACTCCCTTAAATTGTTCTTGTATTTCTCTAACACTCATTTCAGAATTATGATAAAGTGAATTAACAGCAACCTTTGTCCCGTAAGCCTCGCCAAGTATATTCTCCAAACTTCCATTAGTCACAGCGTCGGGAAATTCATCCTCAGTTTCTTCAATTCCCGCTTGTCGATTAAGATAATTTCGCATATAATTCTCTCTCTCATCATCTGGAACAGCAACGTCCCTAAAACTTCCTCCAGCCATAGAAAATAGATCATAAAGACTCAAAGACTCTTCTCCATCATCAAATTCAATATTAGAAGGAGCTACATAATCACTTGGAGCTTCACTGCTAGTATTTGCATCAGATAAACTCGGTGCAGAATATTCATTTAAATCAACACCAAATTCAGAAGCACTATAAACAGCTTCTTGTCTTTGAACATGCGCTTCGGATTTTACAACTGGTGAATATCCACTGAACAAGCCTCCTTGTGTATAAAATTCATTTCCAAGATAAATCATTTCTTCACTCTGAACTAATTCTTCAAGCTCATTAAAAGTAACATCACTTGGAACAATTTTTTTCTTTCCCCCCACATCAGATTCATAAATTACTCTTTCTGTAATTAACAAAGAATTTTCAACATCCCCTTTAACAAGATAAACTCTTTCATAATCCCCTACTTTCATATATGCACTTACAGGCACAGCAGGAGATTCATTAACAATTATTTGATCAGCTGTAAAATTAGGTGCAGGTAAACCTTGAAAAGGGCTCCCTGATATTTCTACAAAATCAGTAGTTTCTAAAGAATAATCATTTCCCATTAAATCATCAGTTTCATCAAGAGAAACACTTTCAGTAACACGATAATCTCCAAAATTTACACTTTCAACACTCGGATTACTTATTGAACGAGTAACACTTGGTATACTAACTAAAGCCTCAACATTTTCTCCAACTCTTTTTTCAACATTTATTTTTTCAACAACTCTCGAAGAAGCCACCCTCCCAGAAGGAATTGTTAAAACCTGTCCCGGTCGAATATAACTTCCATCTCCAAGATTATTTGCTTCAATAATTGAATTCAAAGTTCCATGAACATCTGAAGAATTAACTCTGCTTGCGATAGTCCACAAATTATCGCCCGCAACAATCTTATAACTCTCAAAAATTCTTTCCTTTGCAGGAGAAAAACCAGAAACACTAATAATCTTTTCTTCTAAATCAACAACTTTATTTCCGTTTGAATCCTCAAAAAGAACATCTGCCTCTTGAACACAAACATCAGCACTCAAAGATTTACCCTCGTAATTAACAGAATTATTTACAAACTCAGCAATAGTTTTCCAATCATTAACACGAGTATCCGACAAAGATAAATTGTCACAAACATTAACTCTTGTCAAAGAATTATTTACTTTAAAAAAACCATCTTCAACATTTAATTCATTCAAATCTCCATAATCATAATGAACCACTTCTTCCAAACTAACTTTTGGAACTTCAACAACTTTTTTAGACGGAGAACAACCAAATCCAAACAAAGCCCCAGCTGATAAAACAGGAATCAATAATTTACTAATATATTTAGGGTATATTCTTTTCATTTTATTTGTACATGAAATATTCATAACAACCATTTATAAACCTTTCTTATGAGAAATCATTCAACATCAATATCTTCCATAACTCTTGCAACATCTGTAACAGAATCTCCATCTTGAAGCTTAACAACTCGCACACCTTGAGCCGCTCTTCCCATCACTCGAATATTTTCCAAACTCATTCTTATCACAATTCCCTTCGCAGTTGTAATAATCAAACTATCTTTATCATTCACAGAAACAGTTGTCACAACCTCGCCAGTTTTATCAGAAACTTTCAAATTAATAACACCCTTTCCCGCACGAGCCGTTTTTCGATAATCAGTAACGGTAGTCCGCTTACCATAACCATTCTTTGTAATTGTAAAAATAGCCTCGGTCTTCAAAACTTCCATGCTCACAACCTCGTCACCTTTATTCAATTTAATTCCAGTAACTCCATAACTCGCACGACCCATCGAACGCACATCGTCGCTGTTAAATCGAATCGCCAAACCTTTCTTTGTTGACAAAGAAACTTCCTGCCCTTTCTTAACAACTTCAACTCCAATCAAAAAATCAGAATTATCATTCGGCAAATTAATCGCCTTAACTCCCCCAGCCCGAGGTTTAGAGAAATATTTCAAATCAATTTTCTTAACCATTCCAGCCCTCGTCGACATAAACAAGAAATCATCAAAATTCTTAACCGAAAGCACGCTCGTAATATTCTCCTCTTTCAAACCTAAAAGATTAACCAAAGCTTTTCCTTTGCTATATCTCTCCGCCGCAGGAATCTCGTGAGCCTTCAACCAAAGCACTCTTCCCCTCGTAGTAAAAAACATCAAATAATCATGAGTCGAACACGAAAGTAATTGCTTCGCAAAATCGCCAGTCGCCAAACCACTTCCAATAACCCCCTTTCCACCTCGTCGCTGTTCTCGATAAGTCTGAATATCCATTCTCTTACAATAACCTTTATCTGTAATTGTAACAATAACATCTTTCTTTTGCACCAAATCTTTTTCTGCAATTTCTTTTATATTCTTCAAAATATTTGTCCGTCTATTATCACCATACTTCACCTTAAGCTCCTTAACCTCTCGAGTAATAATGCCAAGAACTTCATGAATATCTCCAAGAATCTTTTCAAGATCTTTAATAGTAAGAATTAAATCATTCTGCTCGCTCTTCAACTTATCCGCTTCCATCGACGTCAACTGGTGCAACTTAGTTTCCAAAACCGCATCAGCCTGTTTCCTACTCAAACCAAAATTATTCATCAACCCATCAAACGCCTCAGTCTTTGAACCTGCCTTTCTAATTAATTTAATAATTTCATCAAGGCTCTTCAAAGCAATTAACAAACCTTCAACAATCTCCAAACGTGCCTTCGCTCTCTTCAACTCAAACTTAGAACGATTCGTAATAATTGTCTTTCTATGCCGAACATATTCTCGAAGCACATCTTTCAATCCCAAAACCTTCGGCTGTCCCTCGACCAACGCCAAAAGATTAACATTAAAAGAATCCTGCAACCTTGTATATTTATACAAAGAATTAATCACAAACTTCGAATTCGCGTCCTTCTTCAATTCAATAACAATACGAATTTTCCCCTTCGCACTCTCGTCCCGCAAATCAGAAACATCCTTAATTTTTTTATCATTAATTAATTTAGCAATCTGTTCAATTAAAGTAGTCTTGTTCAACATATAAGGAATTTCTGTAATCACAACTGCTTCTTTATTTTTCAACGTTTCAGTTAAAACTTTCCCTCGCATAACAATTCTTCCTCTTCCAGTTTTGTAAATATCAACCATATCCCCCGTAGCACTTCCCCCCGTCGGGAAATCCGGACCTTGCACAATTTCACAAAGTTGTTCAGTAGTAATATCGGTATTTTTAACATAAGCAATAATCGCATCACAAAGTTCAGTCAAATTATGAGGAGGAATACTCGTAGCCATACCAACGGCAATTCCCGTAGCACCATTCAAAAGCAAAGCCGGAAGTTTACCGGGAAATAAAGCAGGTTCTTTAACCGACCCATCATAATTATCTTGAAAAGGAACAGTCTCTTTATCAATATCTTCTAATAATTCTGCACTTACTTTTTCAAGTTTCGCTTCAGTATACCTCATCGCCGCAGCACTATCACCATCGATAGAACCAAAATTACCCTGACCAAAAACTAACGGATATCTTAAAGAAAAACTCTGACTCATTCTAACCATCGCTTCATAAATTGAAGAATCACCGTGAGGGTGATACTTACCCATTACCTCACCCACAATTCTTGCCGACTTTTTAGTCTGAGTATTTGGTTTCAAACCCATCTGATTCATTGCATATAAAATTCTTCTCTGAACAGGTTTCATACCATCTTCCACCGACGGAATCGCACGCGAAACAATAACACTCATCGCATAATCAAGATAAGCCTTCTTCATTTCAACAGAAACTTCTGAATTAATTACTCCTCGCTCCTTCGCATCATCCCGAATCATTTCACAGGTATCTTTCATTCTTCGTCCTCCTCTTCACTTTCTTCATAATTTATTAACAAATCACTATCTCCATCCAACTCCAATTGAACACTTTCTTTATTTTCTCTCAACCATTCCAATTTCGAAATCCATTCATTAATTTCATCTTCATTAAGGAAAATCTCCGTCACTTCAACATCTACTTCTTCTTCATATTCTTTCATCAGCAACATTCCTCCCCTTTTTCATCTAAGTATTTCATAAGTTCGTCCTCGGTTAATTCTTTTCTTACAATATCCGTTCCGGTCCATTTACATTTACGACACTCCCACTCATTGCCTCCACCTTCTTCAGAATCGCTTCCACTTAAAACAACCCCGACGTCATCACTTCCACATTTAGGGCACTCACGAATTTTAAAAGTCTTTCCAGCTTTTTTTTCCTTACTTATCCCTTTCGCTTTTTCATAATCTTCTTCCGAATCAAAACCTTCCAAAATCCAATCCGGTGTTGCAACTTTACTTTTTTTTGCCATTATATATCCAACTCCGCTTGTTTAGCATTTTCTTGAATGAAATCTTTCCTCGCCTGAACATCGTCGCCCATTAACATACTAAAAGTTTGGTCAGCCTCGACGGCATCTTCAATATAAATTTTTTTTATTTTTCTAGTTTTCGGATTCATAGTCGTGTCCCACAACTGCGTCGAACTCATTTCTCCCAAACCCTTGAAACGTGTAACATTTGTCGCACCCAACTTCTCAACCACTTTCTTCAATTCATCTTCGTTATAAACATAATGATCACTTTTCTTTCTAACTCTAAACAAAGGCGGAAGTGCAACATAAATATTTCCGTTCTGAATTAAATCCGGCATAAACCTAAAAAAGAAAGTCAAAAGCAAAGTCTTAATATGGTCCCCATCAACATCCGCATCAGTCATAATTACAATTCGTTTATATCTTAATTTAGTAATATCAAATTGCTCTCCAACTCCAACACCAATAGCCGTAATCATATTTGTAATTTCCTCCGACGACAAAGCCCGAGCAGGATTCGCTTTTTCAACATTCAAAATCTTACCCTTCAACGGAAGAATTGCCTGATTTTCTTTATTCCGAGCCTGCTTCGCACTATTATGAACAAAAATTCCTGAAGCAAGAGCAAAATTATGAGTCTTTGGAACTTCCAAATCATAAACATCTATTTTTTTATCTAACCATTCAATTTTCTTTATTTTATGATTCCAATTTTCAACACATTCCAACATATTCTCAAACTTATCCTCAAAATACCTTTTACAAAAAGTATCCATACTCAAAATAGTTTTATCATTATTTATAATTCTAATTTTATCAAATTGCTCGACAGAACCATTTTCTTCTAAAACTTTCTTCATTAATTGAATAGTTTTAGTATAGTAAGTTTTGTTCAATGCCTTCTTTCTCTTTTCTCTAAATTCAGGAGTCCATTGTTCATTTGTTTTTTGTCTTCTCCATATAATTAAAGTTTCATCTTTCCATTGCTCTTTTGCAACTTTAGATAAATATTCTTTTGCATCTGGATTATCTTCAAAAAACTTTTTAACTTTTTCAGAAGCCCTTTCCCTATTCTCCGAATTAGCCCAATATTTTTCCTGCTCTTTATTCAACCTTGAAATAACTTCGTCCTGATAATCTTCATTTGAATTATAAAATTCAATATATTTATTTTTCATATAATCTTTATAATCATTATTTTCCCATTGATTTTTTGCTCTTTTAGATAACATCAAATTAACAGAAGGCGTTTTCGCCCAATCACTTATTTTTTTCCGATATTCTGAATTTTGTTTTATCTTTCTACATTTTTCTTTTACATCTTCTCTATGTAATGTTTTTCCTAAATGTTCAGTATGAAGAATCAAATGATTCTCTTTAGTCATTCTAACAATATTATCCGGATTATTATTTAATTTATTAAAATCAACATGATGCTTATGATTTCCTTGATTTATTTCATAAATTCCATTTTCCAAATTATAATTATCCGCAAGAATATGAGTGAAAATCCAAATTTTATTTTTATCCCAAACCATCTCATAACCATCTATTGTAATCCTTCCTCCAATTTTAGAAATTCTTTTATGAAAAGGCATTAATGAAATATTTTTAGTCAATTTTTTTGCTTCAATATAATTTCCATCATTCAACATAAATTTATGATTAGGGGTACATATAATTTTTTCTCCATTATCCAAGGTAACTCTAATAACCTCCGCATCCTTTTTAGTAACACGAGGACTTTTAATTTTCTCTATTCCAACACTCCCATCCTCTCTAATTGTATAACAATAATTTTCCTTCCCTTGTTCATATTCATTAACTAATTCTCTAAATTCTAAATTTCTCCCATCAGCCAAGGAAACTTTTGTATCTCCGGAAAAACAACCCCCCGCACTTTCTCCCTCAACCAAATATAATTCAGTATCATCAGCTTTTTTATTTGAACAATCCGCAAGTTTACCCGGCAAACCACCAAGAGAAAAAATATTTTTTCTTCTAACTAAATCCTTCGCCTTCTTTGCAGCCAATCGAGCCTTCGCAGAATCCAAAGCTTTCGAAGTAATTTTTTTAGCAATCGCAGGATTCTCCTCGAAAAACTCTGACAAAGCAGCCGTAACAATTGAATCAACATAACCTTTCATTTCAGAATTACCTAACTTAGTTTTTGTCTGCCCCTCAAATTGTGGCTCTCCCATTTTAATACTAATCACAGCCATAACTCCTTCACGAACATCATCTCCCATCAAATTTTCACTTTTCAACAAACCTTTTTTCTTAGCATAATCATTAATCACCCTCGTCAAAGCAGTTTTAAAACCTGAAACATGCGTCCCACCCTCGACAGTATTAATTGTATTCACAAAACCAAAAATTCCCTCACGATAACCTTCATTATACTGAATCGCAACTTCAATAATTGTATCTTTTATATCTCTCTTAAAATAAATTGGTTTAGGATTCAAAACTTCTTTAGATTTATTTAACCACTTCACAAATTCTATTAAACCTCCCGCCGCATAAAATTCTCTTTTCTTATCCTGAATTTCATCAGTTAAATCCAACTTCAAACCAGCATTCAAAAAAGCAATTTCTCTAAAACGAGTTTCTAAAACTTTATAATCAAATTCTAAAACAGAAAAAATTTCTTCATCAGGCCAAAAAGTTAATTTAGTTCCAGAAACTCCTGGACCACATTTTCCAACAACAATCAATTTAGTTTTTGCATCTCCTCGAGAATATTCTTGAGAATAAACATTTCCTCCTCTTTTTATTTCTACAATTAATTTTTTAGATAAAGCATTTACACAACTCATACCAACTCCGTGAAGTCCTCCAGAAATCGCGTAAGATTTTTTATCGAACTTTCCTCCAGCATGAAGTTTTGTTAAAGCCACTTGAACTGCCGGCATATTAAATTGTGGATGAATATCTACTGGAATTCCTCGACCATCATCCTCGACGCTGACAGACCCATCTTTGTTTATTGAAATACTTATTTTTTCGCAATGCCCTGCCAAAGCCTCGTCAACAGAATTATCAACAGCTTCGTAAACTAAATGATGAAGTCCTTCTTTCCCTGTCGAACCAATATACATTGCTGGTCTTTTTCTAACTCCTTCAAGTCCTTCAAGGACTTTTATCGACGCTGCTCCGTAATCTTCATTTTCGCTCATCTTCTAAAAATATAAAATTTATATGAATATAAATTCAATTTGCTTTAAAAACCTTGCCTATAAAATATAGCTATTTTAGCCTCTAAAAGCACAAAATTCAATTTGTAATTTTTGAAAAACATAAAATTTAAATAAACTCTCCTCGATAAAACAACATGAAAATAAGAATAATTTTACTCACAATTATCGCGCTAACCTCCATTGTAATACTATTTTTACCATTAACAATTAACCCAAAAATCATAGAAAAACTAAACTCAGAAAATTATAATTATTCTTACACGAAAGCAATTTGCGACGGAGAAAATTTCTGCCAAGATTATGAAATAATTTGTGAAGGAAATAAAACAATCCAGAAAAATCCTATAACAGGTGCATCAATTCAACACGAAGATGATTGGAATGATCCAAGAGATAAAAATATAATTGAAAAAGATTGTATTATTAAATAAAAATATTATTTTCTAAAAAAATTAAATATCATCTAACTCAGATTTAACTTTCCGAATCTTTGATAATCTATCTGCTAACTTATCTTCATTTTGAGAAATTCTCTTTTTCTTTTCTTTAAGAGAAGCTTCTTTATTTAACAAAGCAGAAATTTTCTGTTGTAATCTTTTTTCAAAATTCCTATAGCTCTCAAGATTAACATCCGCACTTTTTATTTGCTGATTCAAATTTAACTTTTCTTTATTAATATTTAAAATTTCTTTATTCAAATCTTTCAACGCTTCTTTAATTAAACTCTTTTGATTATTTATTTTAGAAACTTTTCTTTTAATTAAACGCTTTTTAACTTTAACAATCAACGAAGATTTTTTAGAAACAACTTCCTTTTTTTTACTCGCCTTTCTCTTCACCACCTTTTTTTTAACCATCTTTTTCACCATCTTCTTTATGATATATAGATAAACTTATTTATAAAGATTTTCTTTTTAGTTTTTTGTGAGCTGACGTGATTCTCGACTTCCCTTTCTCAAATGAATCCTTACTTATGAAACCTTCCGAATAAGCATGCTTCAAAATTCCCAATTTATCTTTTAACTCATTACTTATTTGCGCGGTCTCCAAAGCTTTAGAATAAACTTCTTTGCCCCACTTTGGAAATTTATCCTCGATAACTTTTCTACTTTTTTTGGAAAACCTCATTTTTTTCAACTCAACTTTTTGTCTTTTTTGTTCTCTCTTCATTTCAACAATTATTTTTTTCTTAGCGTCATTAAAATTTTTCAAAATAGTTTTCTTTTCTTTCTCCGTCTTCGCCTGAATCATAAGCTTATTTTTCTGATCATCAATTCCAGCAGAATAATTCTTGACTTGTGAATGATGTTGTTTTTCAAGTTCAGAAACTAACTCATCGCTCGACCTAAGAAAATAAAAAAACAAAATAATAATCAAAATTATAAAACCTACGACGACAAAAACCAAAAAATTAAAATCAATAAAACTTACTTTCTCTTTTCTTTCAGAAATTTTAAATAAATATCCAGAATTTGTAACAACATCGCCATAAGTTATCGACGTTATAAAAACATAATCGCCCTGTGAAAGGGATTTTGGAATGTCCAAAATTTTAGTAATTTCAATTGAACCTTTTATAGCAAAATTTTCTTCTTCAACTAAAACAACATTATCATTAAAATCTTTTACTACATATTTAACACCAACTTCTTGCAAACCATCTCCAAGAAGATTAAACATTTTAATTTGCAATCCAAACTTTGCTCCAGGATAAACATTTTCATATTCTTTTATTGGCGTGTTCACAATTGCAAAATTTCTATTTTTGTCCTCGACATTTAAAATAATTGGAAGAACTTTTCTAACAGAATTAGAATCAATTATTAAATCTCCAACATAAACTCCGACTTTTCCCTCGCTATCTTTAAATAAAATTTTAATATCTTTTGATTCGCCAGGACTTAAAATAAATTCAGTTTCCTCAAGAGTAACCATTCCGTCTAAATTTGAAAAAGAAAGACTAAAAGATTTTTCTAAATCTTCATTATTTGTTAATTTAATATTACTCTCCGTTTGACCTTTCTCAACAATATTTAATTTCAGCAAAACCGTGTCCAAAGAAAAACTTTCTTTCGGAGAATAATACTTAAACGCGAAAAAAACAAACGTTCCAACTAACAACAAAACAAAAAAAACTATTACTAATTTCACCCCTCTTTTCATATTTGTAAAACCTCAAACAATTATTTAAATCTTCTTACTTTTGATTTTCTTAATCATTCTTCTGTGCCTCACTGTCATGAAAGAAATTCCACCAGCAAGAATTACCAAAGCCAAAATCAAAGAAGTAATCATCACATTATTTTCTCCGATTTCAACATCTTCCCCAATCTTTATCTGCGAGCTTGCAACAGCAACTCCGTCGGGATAAACTAATTGAACACCTAAAACATAATCTCCATTTGGAATTTCATCGACGGAAAAATCCTTCATCAAAGTTTTCTGAGTATCAACCGCAATTGTTTCTGATTCAGTAAAATAATTTTTACCATCAAAATCTTTAAGCACATATTCTAAAGTTACATCCATCTTTTCACGAATACCCATTTGCAATAAATCAATCTGCACCGACAAATTCTCACCATTTCTTACACGCTTATCTTCGTTAATAACGGACATAATTATATCAAACAAACTCTTCTCAGTCTTAACATTAATTGAAACCAAAACAGTTTCTTGGAAACTTTCTGAAGAAATAATAATCTTACCTACATATATTCCTGGCTCTTTAGGAGGAGTTAATCTAAAAGTTAAATCCTTGCTACTCTCAGCATCGATAGTCAACTGAGATTCATCTAAGATTAAAATATCTTGAATAGTTAAAACTTGGACATTCACAACACGCGGAGTTAAACCTGTGTTCTCAATTGAGATTTTATCGTCTTCGATGTGATTTAATGAAATTGTAGTTTCATAACTATCTTGAACAACAAAAGGATTTTCTTCTACAACAGCGATGGTTTCGCTTCCTCCTACACTTCCACCACCTCCTCCAGTAGGAGAAACAGGCGGTACAGAAGTAATTGTGAAATTTCTCACACTCGAATTTCCAACATTATTCAATTCATCAGAACAATTAACACTCCAAGTATAACTTCCGACTGCAGTGGTATTGTCAAATTGATTAGTATTACCGAATATATCTACTGAACTATTAAAATTCCACACAACTCCATTAATTATCAAAGAACAATTAGCACTCGAAGCATCAGTCACATTATAAGTAAATGAAATTGTTGCAGTTGTTGATGAATATGCATCCGCAGGAGTTATTAATGAAACAACAGGAATTAAACTATCCTTATAGAAAGTCACATTTGTTGAATTTTGATTTCCAACAGAATCATTATAATAAACAATCCAATTATTACTTCCCTCAACGCTAATTACATCTGTGAAATTAGTCCCCATAACAACAGCACTTGAATTAGTCGCACCTGTATCAGTTGAATACCAACATGAACCCAAATTCAATTCAGTATAAGTATAATTAATCCAAGAAACATTCACAGCATAACTTGTATTCTGAGGTTCTGTTATGTTCATTGAAGGAGAAGTTGTATCAACTAAGAAAGTAACAGAACTCCAATTCAAATTATTGACAGAATCGTTAACATAAATTGTAACATTATGCCCCCCATCTGCCCAAATCATAGAAGTTATATTCTCACCACAAATAATTGTATTATTAATACTCATACTATCATTACTATACCAACAAGATGAAATTCCCAATCCAATATCTGAAGTAGTATAATTAATATCTAAATTATTATTACTTGAATTTGTATTATTAATAGGAGTTATTATTGAAATATCAGGATTTATTGTATCAACATAAAACATCACAGATGAACTATTTGTATTTCCAGCGCTATCATTCATATAAATTGTAACATTATTTATTCCCTCTAACCATGAAACCCCAGTAATATTATTTCCACAAGTCAAAGTATTATTAACCGCTCCAGAATTATTAGTATACCAACAACTTCCAACATTTAATTCAGTGTAAGTATAATTTACATCAAGATTAATATCACTCCAATTAGTATTATTCAAAGGCGAAGTAATTGATATTTGCGGATAACTATTATCAATAGTAATTGTCCTTGTATCAGTCACATTCAAATTTCCCCCCTTATCCACAACATAACCAGTAAATGTGTGAGTTCCATCTGTAAGTTGCCCACTAAAATTATTATAATATTTTGTTGCCGAGGCATTGTATAATGATGAAATTTCTCCAGCACTTAAACTTCTGTTGAAGATGATTACATCATCGATTGTGCCGTTGAAATAGCCAAGACCAGTGCCAATATATAAAATATAATTATTATTGGGATTAAATGTTCCAATGTTTACAGAACTATCTTGTGACCCATTAAGATATTTAATAATATCACTCCCATTATAAACAATACTCACATGATACCAATTATTGGGTAAAGATGCATTACCAAAAATAGTTTGCTGAATTCCAGCAGTTCCAACTTTATAATAATAAAGATAAAACTTACTGCTAGCATAATATAAATGAAACCCACTGCCCCCCGGAGAACTAGAACCTTTTCCAATTACTTCTTGATTTGAAGCACCACCAGAATTAGATTTTGTCCAAGCACTAATTGTCCAAGATATATTATTTGGCGAAGGCGTAGTTCCTATAGTAATTGATTGGTTTACCCCATTAAATTCATAAGTTTTTCCAAACTTTCCAGCTTGTGTCCAAGGCGCTCTGCCATTCACACTCCCATTCTTCTTTCCCATTTCATCCACAGCCAAAGTTCCACTTGAATTACTCTGTTCAAATCTCCACCACCCCACAACACTATTATCCAAATTATTCACAACATAACTATCTCCAGAATCATTCGAACTAATATTTACAATCAAATCCCTCACACTTGATAAATTTGCCGAAGTTGTCACATCATAAGAAATGTCTGGATAAATTGTATCAACTAAAATATTATTCACAATAGAAGAATTATAATTTCCAGCACTATCATTACAAGTTATTCGAATATTATGATAACCTTGAGTCATTGTTGTGTTTGTGTAATTATAATAAGTTGTATTAAATGCAGTCATTGTTTCATTTGCACCCAAATCAATTGAAAGCCCACACCAACTCAAAGCCTCGGAAGAAGAAACATTAAATTCGACAGATGAAGAATTAAAATTAGAATTATTCACAGGCACAATTATCACCAACCCCGCAGAAATTGTATCAATCCTAAAACTCACACTCGAACTATTAGTATTCCCCGCAGTATCATTAATCCAAACAGTAACATTATGATTTCCCTCACTCCAAACAACATCAGTTATATTTGTTCCACAATCAGCAAGAGTTGTATTAATCAAATAAGTATCATTAGAATACCAACAAATTCCCACATTCAAATCTGAAGCCGTGTAATTAATATTCAAACCAGTGTCAGAACTATTTGTATTATTTGTTGGATATAAAATACTAATTGAAGGATAAGTCAAATCCAAAATAACCAACTCACTTGAATTAATCCAACCACTCCAATCAATTCCGTCATAAACTCTTACACTAAAGATCCAAATATCTCCATAAGTAGTATTTCCAGCATCCACAATAGTAAAATTCTTCAACGAGACTTCTTCAACAGAATTATTATACCATCTAGTCTCATTCAAAACTTCAACATCCTCAACATCATCGTCACTAAAAATCCAATATCCAGTAAGATTCTGAAAAGTATCATTTAAAATGACATTTGTAGAATTCAAAATAACATTTGTTGCATTAGGGATAAAATTTGCTAAAATCTCAACATTATTAGAACACAACTCTTCCCCGTCGTTATAACCATCATTTGGAGTAACACAAGCCGTCCAATTCTCTCCAACACTTGTTTCTTGTGAAACAATAACATCCGTTCTATTATTATAAACTGCATTAATTTGTTCAGAAGATAAAGAATAATTCAAAAAAACAAATTCATCAATAGTTCCATTAAACAATCTTGCAACATTACCACTATATCCAATTTTCATGGTTTTGGCTGAATCAGTAGCATTGCCAATCGCACTTCCAGTTCCAGATTCAATTCCATTAATATAATGATGATGTTTTGAACCATCATAAGTTGTAACAATGTGCGTCCACTGATTAGCTGGAAGAGTACCTGAAGAAATATAACTACTTCCCCCAAGATTTGCCCAAGCTAAATTATAATTCGCTCCAATATCATCCAAATACCATCCCCAACCTAATACTGTTGCTTCTCTTGTCTCTACAATACTCATTATCGATTTTACTTGAATCGGTTTAATCCAAGACATAATTGTAAAAGTAGTATTTCCAACAAAATAATTTTTATACCCAAAATTAATATTATCATTAACCCCATCAAAAGTGTAAGCCCCTTTTCCATCATAACCCGCAACAGAATTCCAACTCGCCCCAGTAACAGTTCCATTATTTGAATAAGTGGAATAATCTTTAGTCAATCCAACTCCCCCCGAATTATTAGATTCAAAAGGAGAATTAATAACCGCTTTAGAAATTTCCCATGCTCTCCAATCTCTAATCATCTTTAATGAAGCATTTCCATCTTGATCAGTATAAACAGTTAAATTCTGATAAGTATTATTACTCAAAGGATTAGTTGAATTCAAAATAACACTCGTTAATTCAGGCCCCGCATAAGGATCAACAATCCAATCAAATTCCAAACTTCCCCCAACAACTTTCAAATCAAAAACATCTTGAGTGCCATTCAAGTTATTCAAATAAATCGTATTCTTCTCTTCAACAATCTCGCCAAAATCTGCAATTAATTCTTCTCCACCCATCTCATAAACTTCAACACTCCCATTTCCTCGAGGATAAATAGTAATATCTCTCGAACTATCCAAAGGAATTTCAAAAGTTACTCTAACATACTCCCCATCATTAATAACTTCAGAATAATTCCCATCCAAAGCTTTCACACTTTCATAAATATCCGAAATAAAAGTTCTATTCGTATCAAGATGCTCAGCTTTTGAAATTTCGATAATTAATTGATAAGTCTGATTCGATAAATG
>Ga0208958_1002300_pt1 | contig 16786 bp, 16 predicted proteins | sample RifOxyB1_FD_184032 | JGI IMG/M metagenome (GOLD analysis project Ga0208958, IMG submission 184032) | Soil microbial communities from Rifle, Colorado - Rifle Oxygen_injection B1 (SPAdes) | ecosystem: Environmental > Terrestrial > Deep subsurface > Rock core/Sediment | place: Rifle, Colorado... | reverse complement strand
TCATCATTTCAAAATTAAATTCGTAAACCCTTCTATATTTATAATTATCATAATATCTTAATTTTTCATTATGAATATTAAGAATTATAAAATCCGCTTCACTTTTTTTTATAAGAGCATTTATAACACCTTTAATTATATCAACTATGTTTTCAGATTCAAATATTTCTTGAGGTAAATCAAAAATTTCGTTAAAGGCTTTTTTCAATTCATTTAATTCTATTGGAATTTTTGTTATATATTTTGAAATTGGAGGTAATTCCCTTTCCAAAACTTCTTTTATAGCTTTATCATCTAAAAAATCTGATTCTTTTATTATTTCTATTAATTTGTTTAAATCTTCATCAGAATCAACCTCAATGATATTTTTATTATCATATTTAATTACCATATTAGTAGAATTCTCCAATTTATCAATAAGTTTTCCCAAGATACCAATATAATATTTTTTACCCATAAAATACAAATGTTTAAGTAATTTATATCTTTTAGCTTTAAATATTGGTTATTTTTTCTCATTTTGCCCGAAATCTCCCCCCTCTGCCCGAAATGTCTTACTTACCCTAAACTTGTCGGGCAAAGCTGGTAAAAACAGGATTTTTTATGATTGTTTATAAATAACCACAATTTTAAGGCTTTTAATCTTTTTCCAGTTATTTTTGATTCTTTTTAGTTTATCCCATTCAGTTTTTTCAGGATAAATTATTTAAATAATGTTTTTATTTAAATGTTCTTCTTTTTTTAAATGAGAAACATATTAAGAAAAGCTTTACCTTTATTATTTTCTGCAGCAATCTTGTCATGTAATCCAAGCAATCCATCATCTTCAAATAATGGAAATAATAATGGTGGAAATCAACATCAAAATAGAGCACCAATGATTGAATGTAATCTAGCTCAAAATGTAGTTGCTGAAAAAGATGAAGGTGGAAATTATGTAGTTCGAACAAGAGAATTTGCAGTAATTAGTTTCTGTGCTCGTGATTTAGATGGTGATAAAATATTTTATGAATTTTCAGAAACAGGAGGTACTAAACCAGGTTCCTTTAGCCCAAGATCAGGGCAAGTAGACCAATATCTTATGGGTACAGTATGGTATGCTCCCACATCAGTGCCTGCCAAAGAGAAACATACAATCAAAGTTATTGTAAGAGATGAATCTGGTGCAGAAGATATAGGTCGAGTTGATATTTACGTTAAACCTTAGGAGGAAAAATGAGAATAAAAAATTTATCATTATCCGGGAGAATAGGTGTAGGAATAATTTTAGCTTTAAGTGGTTTAGGTTTAACAGCTTGCGCTGGTTCAAACCCATCATCAAGTAATGATGGAAATACTCAACAACAACAAAATAGATCTCCAGTAATAGAAAATTTAGCAATCCAATTATGGAATTTTAGAATAGATAAGTGGGAAAATATTCCTATATCAAAAGAAATGGGCTATTTGCATCAAGCACTTTTGAAATGTTCTGCTTCAGATCCTGACGATGATGATTTAACTTTCTTTTGGTCTTGTACTGGAGGTCGTTTTAATAATACCTATAACTGGCAAGTTCTTTGGGACGGTCCTAGTGGAACACCAACAAGTAATAAATCTTATACAATCACTGTTGAAGTTTTAGATCCCTATGGATTATCTGCAAGAAGAAGTGTTTCAATTAATGTTGTAACTAATCCTTATTATCCTTATCCATCACCTTACTAACTTTTTTATTTTTTTACCATTATTTCTACCACATCTCTATTTTTTAATAAATAATCTTTTCCAACAGCTTGCTTTGTTTTTACATTCATTGCTTTTACAAAATTATTTCCAATATCAGTATGCAGTTTAAATGCAAAGTCAATTGCCTTGCTTCCAGGTTCCATTAAAAAACAATCAGGTAATATATTTCCTTTAGAATCACTTAACTTATTCACTCCTCCAGGAAATATAGTAATATATTCTAATAAATCAAAAACAGCATAATTTAATACCTCTTGTACACCAGTGCTTCCATGTTTATCAAGTACATTTTTCTTAATGTAATCTAATGCATTTTTCTGCTTCTCATTTAAATTTCCAATAATTTTAAAATAATTATCTCCTGGAATATATTCAATTAATTTTCCTTTGGCAGCTTCTCTTAAAGCTAATTCAGAATCAGCAGAACAAGCAATTATCTTATATTCCTTATACTCATCTTTTAATTTATGCAGGAAAAAATCACTTCCTTCAATGTCAATTTTATTAGCAGCAATAATCATAGGTTTAGTTCTTTTTCTTAATATTGAAGCTAATTGCAATAAATCATCATCACTCCAAGTAGCAGGGTCATGGCTAAATTTTAATTTTGTTAAAACTTCATCAACATCTTTTTCACTGACTTTTAATCCAGAAATCTGCTTAGCCAATGCTTTTTTCACATCTTTATTCTCAGCCTTAATTGTTCTTGCAAATTTCTCCCATCCATTTTTTAAAATCTGAAAATACCACATGTCTAATTCTTTTTCTAAAAACTTGACATCATTTAATGGATTATGGCTTCCTGCTTGTACAGCATTTCCTGTTTCATCTGTACTCCCAGAAATATCAACAATATGAATAAATGCATCAGCCATAGCCAAATCATTCAAAAACTGGTTACCTAAACCAGCTCCTTTATGAGAATCAGGAATTAAACCAGCAACATCCATTAATGTAAATGGCACAAATCTTTTATGACCCAAGCAATAACCAAAGCGAGGATTGCATTGAGTATTAAAATCTTTATCAACACAATCTATTTTTACAAACCCTGCGCCAACGTTAGGTCTTATAGTTACAAATGGGCGATTTCCAATTTCAACTTCAGCCAATGTACTTGCTTTATAAAAAGTTGATTTTCCAACATTTGCTTTTCCAACTAATCCTATTATCATATTTTCTTTAATATTAAAAGAATTATAAATCTAACTATAATCTTTTTTTTCTTTTCCGAAGTAAAGAAAAGCTTTTTAGCACATTTTTTAAACTTAAAATATACTAAATTTCATGGGCCTGTAGCACAACCTGGATAATGCGGTCGGCTTCAATGAAAAAGCATCATGGCCAGGGACCGATTGATCAGGGTTCAAATCCCTGCAGGCTCACTTTATCAGATACCCTTATCAATAAGCTTTCTATATTAATTATATGTCATTTATAAAAAGAATAATAAAAAACTTAAACAAAGCAAAAGAATCCAAAAATAAGTCCTCTAAAAAATAATCTAGCAAAGCATATAAATAAAAATATACTTCTAATAATAATGGACAGAGATTATTGGGGTTCAATAGCTACCTTAATGGGTACAATTGTAGGTGCAGGTGTTTTAGGCATTCCTTTTGTTGTTGCAAAATCAGGCATTTTCAATGGATTAGTAGTAATTTTAATTATTGGAATCTTAATGACATTTGTTTTTTTATATTTAGGAGAAATTACTTTGAGAACAAAAGGCATTCATCAATTAACAGGCTATGCTGAAATTTACTTAGGAAAAAAAGGTAAATTCTTTATGATGCTTTCAATGATTCTAGGAATTTATGGTGCATTATTAGCATATATTATAGGTACAGGAAAAGCAGCTTCTGCATTATTAGGTGGAAATAGTTTTATTTATTCTTTAATCATTTTCGCAATTTGCTCTTATGTTGTCTATAAAGGATTAAAAGCAGTTGAAAATTCAGAATTATATTTTGTTTTTGGAACAATAATAGTTATTTTGTTAATTTCAATGATTTCAATGAATAAAGTCAATCCAGAAAACTTAAAATCTTCTTTGGAATTATCAAAAATATTTATTCCTTTTGGAGTTATTTTATTTGCTTTCCTAGGTACTTCAGGTATCCCTGAAATAAGAGAAGAATTGCAAGGCAAAGAAAAATCAATGAAAAAAGTAATTATTTGGACCTTAGTTATAGTTACAATTGTTTATTCCTTATTTGCATTAATTGCAGTGGGTGTAATGGGCAAAGAAACAACAGACATAGCAACAGTTGGTTTAGGCAAAACAGTAAATGAATCTGTTTTAATTCTTGGCAATCTTTTTGCTATGTTAGCAATGTCAACTAGTTTCTTGGTTTTAGGCTTGGCATTAAAAGAAATGTACAATTATGACTATAAAATTTCAGAAAATAAAAGCTGGTTCTTAACATGTTCTATTCCATTGCTGATGTTTTTATTTTTAGGAAGCTCAACAACATTTACCAAAATATTAAGCATAACAGGAATTATAGTAGGTGGTTTAGAAGGAATATTAATTGTTTTAATGTACTTTAAGGCAAAGCAGTTAGGAAATAGAAAACCAGAATTTGAAATAAAAAAATCTTATACAATTGCTTTTTTAATAATCTTAATTTTTGCATTAGGTGTTATTTTTGGATTAAGATAAATTTAATAATTAATTCTTTTAGTTATATTCATGGAACCAAAACTATTTGTTGCAACAAAAGCACTAATTTTCTACAATAATAAAGTCCTTATCATCAAAGAATCTTCTAAATACCAAGATGGTACAAATGAAGGTAAATTTGATTTAGTAGGCGGCAGGATAAAGCCAGGTCAAAGATTTGATGAAAGTTTAAAACGAGAGGTAAAAGAAGAAACAGGTTTAGATATTACTATTGGAAAACCATTCTATGTAGATGAATGGCATCCTAAGGTTAAAAATGAAGAATGGCAGATAGTAGGCATTTTTTTCATATGTTTTGCAAACTCAGATAAAGTAAAATTAAGCAATGATCATAATGAGTTTTTATGGATTTCTCCCGAAGAACATAAAAAATACAATTTAATTGAAAATTATCATAATGTTTTTGAAGCTTATCTCAATAACTAAACTTCAATTTCTTCCTCTTCTTTTTCTTCTTCTCTTTTTTCATTACCCCTGTATCTTTTATGACACCTTAGGCAATATCCTGCATAGTCCTGAATCTTAGTCCCATATCTTGTAAAAATTTTCTTCTCACTCCACTTGTGTATTCCAAGTCTGCATAATATACCCATATTAACCTTAAATTTCAAGAAGTTAAAAAGGTTTTCAAAACATAATTTTAAATTATTTTTCTTTCTTTACATTGTATGATGCCAGTTATTCCAGAAGAAGTTGTAAATGATCTAGAAAAAGCTCTATCCAGAATACAAGAAAGTGGCAGAAGATACAACATTTCTGCATTAAATGATTTGCTTTTAACAGAAGAAAATTTTGAAAAAGCTAGAGAGATGGCTGAAAAAGAAGCTAGAATTGTGCATTATAATGGATTGCTTGATTCAAATAAATTATTTCAGGGCATATTATACTGTTTATTAACACCAATGCAAAGATATATAGACCAAATGCGAGGTTATGATGCTCTTTTCAATGCTAATTTATCTTCATCGGAAAAAATTGCAAAAAATAAAGGAAGATTAGCAAGAATTCTAAAAAAATCTAAAACATTATTTCCAAACCAAAAAGCAGATTATATTCATGAACTTAGCCGAAAATGGGATGAACTAGAATTATATGAAAGAATTAGAGATAATATTAACATAAGTAGAGATTCAGAAATCCAGTTAAGAAATAGTTTAATAGAAGATATTAAAGGATTAGGAATGAAAACTTCTTCTTTATTATTAAGAATATCAGGTTCTCTTTATTTGGTTCCAGTTGATTCCTGGATGACTGAAATGTTATTTTTTCATGGTTATGATTGTGAAATGCCTAGATTTAAAGTAGACAGACCAAGATGGGAAAATCCAATAATAATTACATCTAAATTAAGAAAAACAGGATTAAAAGGAAAAGCATATTTGCAAGCAGAAGAATTTGCTTTGGATTTAGCAAGAAAATATGATGTTCCTGGTTTCATGCTTCAATTAGCATTTTGGACAAAAAATTCTTCATATCAAACCTCTCAATCTTTCCAAAGTCCTGTTAAATCTTTCATATTCAGGATGTATTCTCCAATCCCATCTATTTGTTCCTAATCTAACAGCTAAAACCTGTCTTAAATATTGCGAAGGAACACTTTCATTTAATTCAAAAACAAATTTCTCTCCTTCCTGATTTTCATAATAAAAATAAGATTTTTGCCTTTCTAATTGTTCCTTTATCTCTTTTATGCTTTCTATTCTTCTTCCAGTAAAATGTCTTTCAATATCTGAATAAATATCAACATTCGCAGGAACAGCATGCAAATGGCTATGGTCAATGCAACATCCGCCTTTTCTTGCCCTAGAAACAGCACCATGTTCAAAAAATATAGGATTGCAATACTTTCTACTTAAAACTCCCCTAACTTTTTCCTGTACATCTAAAAATTCATCAAAATATTCAAGAGGCATTCCACTTAAACCAATGAAATGTTCTTTAGAGCATATTAATAAATATCCTTCAACTAACTGGCCTAAACCAGGAGTTACAAAAAAATTCCTGCTTTCATATAAAATCTCTTCCTTAGCTCTTTCGCAGAATGGGCAAGAATCTACCATAAAATTTATCCAAGAAAATTCATTATAAACTTCAAGTACCTTGCTAGTACATAAGTATAAAAGATTTTCTATATTAAATTAAAAATGGAAAAACTAGAATTTTTCAAAAACTTGGGATTTAATGAATATGAATCAAAAACATTATCTTCTTTGATAAAATTAAGGCAGGTTTCTCCAAAAGAGATTTCTTTAGATTCAAATGTTCCTCAAAATAAATTATATTCTATTTTGAGAAAATTCCAGAATTTAGGAATATTAGCTGAAATTCCAAATAAAAAATATGAATTAATAAACTTCAAGACATTCATCAATAAAAGATTGAATGAAGAAGAGAATAAATTAAAAAAATTAAAACAATCGCTTCCTAATCTAGAAAATTTAAATGAAAAAGAAGAGCAGTTTATTTTTTCATTAATTAAAGGTCAGAAAGCAATAATGAACAAATTAGCAGAAACAAATCCAAAAGTAAAAAAAGAAATTTTAGGCATTCAAAGAAACTGGAAATACTGGGGACAAGGAATAAGAGCAATGAAAGAATCAATAAAATCAGGCGTAAATGTAAAATTAATAGGAATAATAAACAAAGAAACAGAACCAAGAGCAAAACAATGGAAAAACATTGGTTGTAATATAAGAAAACATAATCTTAAATTTGGAGACTATCCATTAAGATTTACTATTTTCGACAATAAAGAAGCAAGAATAACAATAGGCAAGCCAGAAATAAAAAATCCAGAAGACTATATTACAATCTGGACTTCTTCCAAGCCTTTAATTTCAATCTTAAGAAAACAATTTTTTGAAACCTGGAAAGAATCAAAGAAGTTTTAAACTACTAATTTTCTTGCAGGTTCTTGATATGAAAAACTATCTACTAATTCAGTTAATTTAGGATAACATTCAACGCAAGATGCAGGTAAGTTTAATCTAATCATTCCTCTTCCATTTACTATAGGACTTAATGTAATAGTAACATCTTGAGTACCACAAGGTGTAGCACTTTTTCCTTCTGTACATCTTATTCTAAATTTACCAGATTCTATAATATAATCCAATAATAAATTTTGATCTATGATTCTTCTAAACTCCTCAGGGCTTTTTGGATAATAGTCTATTGGTTTTTTTCCTTCTCTTAAATTAGCTAATTCTGGAGCTTCAGGAAATTCCATGTTAAACATAAAAAATCCTCTAAAATCGTGATTTAAAGTTGTAACATAAGCCTTAATAGGAACAGGTATTGAAGACTCATTTGGAATTAAAGGAAAAAGTTCCTCAAAAATAAAAGGATAAGCATCTGCTCTAACATTAATACTTCTTGCTGCTCCATAATGTTTAGGCACTTCTTTCAGTAAAGGTAATTCAGGCATATAAATCTTAAATAATAAATATTATTAAATCTTTCTAAATTAAAAAAATCATGATTTTAACTATATCTTCTTAATCTAGTAAACCATTCTTCTAATCTTTTCTTATCTTCCCTTTCAATATACTTGTCATCCGGCTCTAGATGTAAAGTCAGCCCAGATTGTGTTCTTGGCAAATTTCTTAACATTACAACCTCTGAATCAGCCTTCCATCCAGCTTGTTCATATCTGCTTCCTTCATTTAAAATTCCGCTTGTTTCACTTAGTCTTATATTTCCACTATAAATATGATATCCTAACTCATGAGCATATTCTAGTAATCTTTTAAAATCATTATCAAAATCAGCCATTCCATCTATTATGTTAATCATAACAGTATTCTCTCTAGAACTTCCTAATATTCTCCTCATGCTTTTTAAGTTCGGAGTTATAGTAATTCCATTTCTTATCTCAGAATGATATTCAATTTCTAATCTTGCTCCTCTCAATGGAACATTATCAAAGTCTCTACGTAAAGTCAATGTAACACTGGAAGGATAAACAAAACTAGGAAAAGATTGTACAGCCCTGTCAAAGAAATCAATATCAGTATTCCTTATGTAATTATATTTTCTTAAATATACATGGCTATTTCTTCCCATCAAAATATAAATAAAGAAAAATTAATAAGCTTATCACTTAAATCATTTCTTTTAAAATTTCTCTAACCTTTTGAGGATTAGCTGATTTATTAGAAAGTTTCATAACATATCCTACTAAGAAATTTAATGAATTTTCATTGCCTTTTTTATAATCTTCAACAACGCTTTTGTTATTTTCAATAGCTTCTTTACACCATTTTTTTAATTGACTATCATCAGAAACTTGTTCTTTTATTTCTCCTATTTTTCCTTCTTTTATGAGCCTTATAGTTAATGTTTTTAATATGTTATTATTAATTTTATTTTTTTGATATAAATTTAACATAACTCCAATATCTTTTACACCATGTTCCCCAATCTTCAAATCTTTTACTTGTAATTTATTATACTCTAATTGTCCTAATAAATCTCTTCTCAAATAATTAGCAGCAATCTTAGCATCTATTTTATGAGAAATTTGCTCAAACAATTCAGCTAATTTTAAATCAGAAGCAATTACCTCTGCATCATCTTTGTTTAATTTATATTTGTCAATAAAATTCTTTATTTTCTGATTAGGCAATTCAGGAATTTCTTTTTTAATTTCATTTAATAAAGTATCACTTAATTCTAACATGGGTAAGTCGCATTCTGTGAGATATCCATAATCATTTTCACTTTCTTTTTTCCTCAAAGAATAAGTAACCCCTTTTTCAGCATCCCATCCTCTGGTTTCTTTAAATGTAGCTAATTCAATTTCCTGTCTTTTAGCTTCATATTCTAAACATCTTTCTATTTCCCTTAGACCAGTAACATTTTTTATTTCAACTCTTTCTCCGCCTTCTAAAGAAATATTAGCATCTGCTTTTAATGTAGTTTCCTCTTCTCTCACATAAACATTTAGATATTCAAGCAAAGTAATTAATTTATTTAAAAAAGTTCGGGCTTCTTTGGGTGTTTTAAAATCAGGTTCAGTTACAATCTCGATTAAGGGCATACCAGACCTATTATAATCAATTAAAGTAATACTCCCAAAATGAATCAAAGCCCCTGGGTCTTCTTCCATATGTATTCTTCTTATATTTATGCCTTCAAATTTTCCATTTTCTGCTAAAGGTAATTCATATTGAGTTATTTGGTAATTACGTGACATATCTGGGTAAAAATAGTTTTTCCTGGAAAAAAAAGATTCTTTATTTATTTTACAGTTTAAAGCTAAAGCAACTTTTAATGCTTTATGCAAGACTTCTCTATTAAATGATGGCTTGCTTCCCGGCATCCCAAGGCATATCTCACATGTTCGAGTATTGGGTACATTACTTCCTTGAGTCGCACAAGAGCAAAATATCTTACTTTTTGAGTTTAACTCTACATGAATCTCCAGACCGATTTTCATTCTATCTTCTCTCCAAACTTCAAAACTTTATTATCATCCAAATGATTTCCAATTACCATTAAACCAACAGGCATTTTTCCAATAAAGCCAGCATTTACACTTAAATGAGGCAAGCCAGCTAAATTAGGCCCAACAGTCATTATATCCATCATATAATTTTCTAAAGGTGTTAATTTAGAAATCTCACTAAATTTAGGTGCAATTATTGGCATTGTAGGCGAAATTAAAACATCATATTTTTTGAAAGCTTTTTTATATTCCTGAATTATTAAATTTCTAACTTTCATTGCTTTCAAATAATAAGCATCTCTGTAACCAGCCATTCTTGCAAATGTTCCTAATATTATTCTTCTTTTGCTTTCAGTAGAAAAAAACTTGCTTCTTACATCTGAAAAATATTCATTATAATTTCCTTTTAAATCCAAAGATTCACCATATCTTAATCCAGAATATTTAGCAAGATTAGTAGAAGCTTCAGAAAGTGCAATTATATAATAAGCAGTAACACCATATTTTTCAACCAAAGGTAAAGAAACTTCTTCATAATCTTTTAATTTACTTAAAACCGCATCCTTTATTTTCTCATCAACATTTAATGTTTCTTTTATAACTCCAATTTTTTTTATTTTTTCATCTTTATTTAAATCTAATTTTAAAGAAGTTGAATCTTTTTCATCATAACCTCTTATAATATCAAAAACAGGTTTAATTTCATTTACTTTTTTAGCCATTACACCAATTTTATCTAATGAATTAGCATAATCAATTAAACCATATCTAGAAACAACACCATAAGTTGGAGTAAATCCAGCTACACCGCAAAAACCAGCAGGACAAGCAATGCTTCCACCAGTTGATTCAGCAATAGAAACATGAGTATACTTAGTAATAGCAGTAAAACCTCCAGAACCACCAGAACTACCTCCAGTACTTCTTTCAACATCAATTGGATTTTTAGGAATATTATCAGTATTAGTTGAAAAACTTCCAAAACCAAATTCATCCTGGCTAGTTTTTCCAATAATTGCTACACCTTCTTTTCTTAATCTGGAAATAACAGTTGCATCAAAAACAGGTTTGTATCCTTTTAATATCAAAGAACCAGCCCGACTTTCCATATCTTTTACACATATACAATCTTTCACAGAAACAGGCAAATTACTTAATTTTCCCTTGCCACCAGTAGCATCCTCATCAATGTAATTAAAATAATTGTATTTTTTATTTATCTCTCTAGCTTCTTTTATAATCTCTTTAACTTCATTCTTTCCTTTGCTTAAATATTCATTTACATTCATCTTTATTCACTCTTGTTTTCTTTTAGCGTAGATTTTCTTTTCAAAAAGAAAAGCTACTTATCTATAGTTTTAGGAGCAACAAAATAACCATCTTTTTTATGTTTAGCATTTTTCAAAGCATCTTCCTGCTTCAATGATTCTTTAACAATATCCTCTCTAAATCTATTTACAATTTTAATAGGATGAAAAGCAGGTTCAACTTTGTCAGTATTAACTTCTTTTAATTTAGAAAATGCCTCTAAAACATCTTTTAATTCATGTGAAAATTTCTCAATTTCTTTATCGCTTAGTTTTAATCTTGCATTCTTAGAAATACTTTCAATAAGCTCTTTGTCTATTTTCATATATTTTCAGGAATTTATACAATTAAAAAGATTTTGGATATTAAAACACCAAGAAAGACCACCAGGGTTTTATAATTATAATCTCTCCCTCTGTTTCAGCATTAGTTTCAGCAATAATATCCATTTTTATTTTTAATATTCCAAATAAGTACATATCTTTCTTAGCCTTCATCTGGTAAACTAATTTAGTTTCATTATTGACAGTTATTTCTCTTAATCTAATATCACATTCATTAGTTTCATTGCAGTAATTTATCTCAATTCTTGCAGCCATTACATCATGAACTTTGTCTATCTTTACTTTCAATTCAACTTCTCTTCCATTGGACAATTTAACATTTGATTCAGTTATACCCTCTTTAACCTTGCCTTCTACAGGCAAAGCAGTTATAACAGGAACATCTCTAATATTAATTGTTTTTGCATTAGCTTCAGGGTCATATGCTAATTTTTGTATAGCTGTATTAAGCTTATCTTTAACAGAACTGCTTCCACCAGAACTTCCTCCTCCGCCCCCTCCTCCTCCAGAGCCACCCGAACTTACAGGGACTAATACTTCTTTGTCTTTTGATTTATCAGAAGAAACATTAATTTCAGTTACATTAGCAGTTTCAGTAATATTTAATTTATCTGGGTTGTTGTCCTTAATTTTGTCTGTTGTATTTGTTTCATTAGTTCCTACTTTTCCACCAATAACAGGATTATCAGTTAAATTAGTAGTATTACTAGCTGGAACAACAGGCAATGTTTCATTAGTAACATTACTTGTAATAACAGGAGCAGGTATCACAACAGGTATCTCTATAGGAACAATAATTGTTTCAACAGGAATAAATTCCAGAACATTAGTTATTATTACTTTATCTAATTGAGTATTTGATTCCCTTGCATTAAGATATAATGTATGACTTCCAGATGTTAAATCATAAATTAAATCTTGAGAAGAATCTAAAGCAGTTGAAGGACGCATGCTTACTTTATCCCATACCCACTTAAATTCAATAGGAGTATCCCAAATAGTAGAAATGCCATCAATAGCATCATTATCAATAGTATCACTATCCATTGATGCATGAAATGAATTACTGCTATCATTATCGCTCAATATTCTTCCCCAGACAACATATTGGCCATCTTGTGGAACATTAAAAATAAGAACAGCCTTTCCATTTGAATTAGAAGAGCTAGTAATATATTTTCCACTAAATGCACCTTTATCATTATATGAAATCATGCTTCCAGTTAAAACAAAGTTTTCAGCTTCATAAGACTGAGTAAAATTAATTTTAACAAAAGGTATCACAGGAGCAGGTATAATTATAGTAGAATTGTCTATTACACTTCCACCAGTTCCGTTATCAGCAACAGGAGGTTCTAAAACAGGTGTAGAATTATCAGTAACATTTCCTGTTGAATTATCAACAATAATCACAGGTTCAGGAATTATAACAGGTGTTGGTTCTGGTGAGAGTTTAGGATTAGACACTGAATTATATTCAATAGCACCAATATCATAAGGTGAAACTCTTGAATTAGTGTAAAAATCAAAATTAAATGAACTGTCTATCCCTTTATCAATAGCAGGAGAATCACTTAACAAAGAATAATCATCATTAGCATTATTCACAAATTTAACAGAATTTATATCAGCTGTTTGTATATTATTTGAAATTTCATATTTTTTAAGGTCAGCAGCAATATATTCCTTCCCAATATAATTAGTATCACTTCTAACAATAATATTATTCTGTATTTTTCCAGTAGCATATTTATTATCTACTCCAATCCCAACAATGCTTCCAGAATTAATAATAACATTATTCATAACATTAACAACATCACTAGCAGAATTCAAGCTGTCTGTATTCTTAAACCAGATTCCTCCTCCACCTTTTTGATTAATTATTATGTTATTGTAAATATTTCCTTCTTCAGTAAATAATCTTATGCCTTCACCATTTCCATCTTTTACAAAATTATTGTAAACATCGCAATTATAACCAGGATTAATTTGTATACCTGATTTTCCATAATAACCATCATTCTTTGTATCATCCCTTAAAACAGTATTATTGAAAACCCTGCAATCTCCAGTTACTCCTCCAATTTGTATTCCATCTATTCCAGTATCAGTAACTAAATTATTATAAATCCAGGTACCATCCATTAAGTGAGCTTGTTCTTGTTTCCCAGAACAAGTATATGATTTTTCAAAATGAGTAAATCCAAAATACATTCCCTCTCCGCCAGCATTATGAATATAATTATCATGGACTTTAATATTTTTCATGACAAAATTGCTTCTGTAAATTCCAATGCAAGTTAAACCTGAACCAACAATAGGGTCTGTCTTTCCCATTATTCCAGAATAACCAGGATTAGCCATTTCAACATGGTCTAATTCAATATCAGTGCTTTTAGTACTAGTTCTATAACCTCCAAATGCTCTTCCTATTTCAATAGAATGATACCATTTATCAAAATAAAATCCATAATAATCACTAGAACCAGTTCCAGTAAATCTTACATAACTGCTATCTAAAATAAACAATCCTCTGTTTGAATCAGAATTTGTAGTTACACTAGAAACTATTCTTGCTTGTCCGTCTTTATTGATAAAAATTACAGGATTTCCTTCTTGCCCATGAACATTTACAATTTCAATTTGTTTTGTATAAGTTCCTGCATTAAAACAAACAACTTTTCCAGGGCCCAAAGAAGAGTAAGCAGCATTATTTCCATCAATAGTTATTTTATTAGCACTTGTAGAAACAGTATAATCACAATTAATTGGGTAAGTGATAAATCCAAAATATGATAAATTTGCATAAATCACAATTAATAAAAAGAAACTTAAGATTAAAGTCAGTATACCTTTATTTTTCCACCAATTTTTATTCATATTTCAAATGTATTAAAATAAATAAAATCTACCTATTTATATAACTTATTAAACCAAAATATAAAAAAAAGAAAAAAGTTAAATTTTAACTTTGTCTAAAGGTTTCATATCTTTCCAGGCTAAATCAAATAAGTTTTGTAAAGCGCCTGCAAAGAATGGTGTATTAACCCAGACACCTATATCATAGCTTGGATGAACTTCTTCATCATTCATTACCATAAAAACAATGTCTTTGTTGTCAACAATGCAGAATCTTGCATTTAATTTGTCTGTACTTCTAACATCTGCAAATTTGGAAATGTCTTTTGCAATATCAAAAGTTTCTTTGTCATTTATTGGAGCTGAAATTTTTATATCAACACCTTTCTTTTTTAATCTAATAAATTGTGGTTTTAATGCATCAACTTTTCTTAACAATCCTTTGCTTGTTGTCATTAATGAAACTGATTTTTCAGCATTCCTAACCATTAATTCCAGATGCGCATATAAATTATGTCTTCCCCTGACAGCGCCGCTTAAATCAGTTGGTTCAACAAATTCAATTCCTTTAGAATGCAATAATTCAATTTCTTTTAAAGTATCAGTGCTTTTTAAATCCTCTAATTGTTTTACATTCTCTTCTGCATTTTCCCTGACTAACTTTTTTACTCTTTCAACAACTTCTTTAGGTTCAACAGCCAGATATTTTATTGGCTTTCCTAATTTCATTGTAACAAAACCCTTTTTCTCTAAACTCTCTAATATGTCATATGCTCTGCTTCTTGGAACATTACCAATATCAGATAACTCTCCAGCTGTAGATACACCTCTAGAAAGTAATGCAGTCCATATCTTAGCCTCGTATAGATTAAGACCAAAATATTGCCTTAACTTATTCAGAAAATCTTCTTTAACAATCATTTATCCCCATTCCTCCTGGTTATAAACCACCCCTTTTAATTACTTTAGAATAACTCTAATATATAAAGTTTGTTATTGTTTAGTTGTATACAAAGTAGTGTAACTATTATCTTATCTTTGTTTGAGAATTATAAATTTTTTCAACATCTTTTATAGTATTTATTTCATTTAAGTCTTTATCATTCCTCAATCTTAATACCCTCGGAAATCTTAATGCATAACCTGAAGTATAAGCAGAGCTTTTTTGAATTTCCTCATATCCAATTTCTAAAATAATTTTTGGTTTAACATCAATCATCTTTTCATGCTCTCTAATAATTAATGGTTTTAATAATTTAGTTAATTCAGCATAAGTTAATTCATCATCTTTTTCTTTAACCCCAGTGCTTACTTTTCCAACCTCCAAATAATTGTCTTTGTCTTTGCAAGATAATGTAAAACTAGTTAATGAACCAGCTCTTTTACCTGTTCCATACTCTGCTTTAACAATGACTAAATCTAATGGCTCTAATATTTTTTTTAATTTTCCCCAGCCATTGACATATCTTCCTGGCTTGTACAAAGAATCTAAATTTTTAATCATGATTCCTTCTCTTCCATTTTTCAAAGCATTTTCAAAGAATTTTTCAATTTCTTTTTTATTCTCAGAAATAATTTTTTTAGTTAATTTAATTTTGCCTTTTTTCTCTTTTATTATTTTTTCTAAAACCTCTCTTCTCTCTTTTAATTTTGTATCCATTAAATTTTTCTTATAATATAGAATATCAAAAACATTTATTTCAACAGGATACTCTTCCTGCATTTTTTCAATGTCATATTTTCTTTTTATCCTAATAGAAATATTCTGGAATGGCAGATATTTTCCTGTTTTTTTGTCATAACCAACAACTTCTGAATCTAAAATAAACTTATCTTCTTTAATATCTTTAATAACCCCAACAACATCAGGAAATTGATTTGTAACATCTTCTAAATTTCGTGTAAATAATTTAACATTTTTATCTTTATGAATAATAACCCTGAAGCCATCTAATTTTTCCTCTACCTGTACTTTTTCTCCCAAAGCCTCAAAACTTTCTTCTACACTTGTAAATATAACAGCCAGCATTACTTTTACTGGTTTTCCAATTTTCAAATCAATATTTTCTAAATCATTGTTTTTTGCTTTTATAGCAACTTCACCATAATCATTTAACAAATCATTTGCTTTTTGTATATCCTCAACTTTTTTGTCAAAAGCTTGTGCAATAGAATCTCTTATTACCCCATCCTGTATTCCTATTCTCATATTCTCAAGCAATGTTCTTGTAATATACTTTGCCTCTTCTCCATTGCAATTGCTTAACAATTCATTAATTAATTGTAATTTTCTGTTAACAGCCCCATCTCCTATGCTTTCACTTAATTTTTTAATATTATTAACAACTTTTTCAACATCTAATTTTTTTTCAAATAAAGCAGATTGTTTTTTCTTTTTAATTAACTCCT
>Ga0208958_1002286_pt1 | contig 16858 bp, 16 predicted proteins | sample RifOxyB1_FD_184032 | JGI IMG/M metagenome (GOLD analysis project Ga0208958, IMG submission 184032) | Soil microbial communities from Rifle, Colorado - Rifle Oxygen_injection B1 (SPAdes) | ecosystem: Environmental > Terrestrial > Deep subsurface > Rock core/Sediment | place: Rifle, Colorado... | reverse complement strand
CCGCGCAAGACGCGCCGCGGAAGCGGTGGCAATTTTGCCAAAATATCTCCCCGCCCTAAGCGCGAGCGGAAACGATGTTGAGACGATGATCCTTGAAGCTGATCTTAATCTTTTTAACATTGTTGAATTCGCCTTTGATGATCTTATCGGCAAGCTGGTCCAAGATGGTCTTCTGGATCAATCGTTTGATCGGACGCGCGCCATAATCGGGATCAAACCCGTGCTCGGCGATGTACTTTTTCACCGACGCGTCGATGGTGACATTCAGATTGCGCTGGGCAAGCCTGCGCAACACCTCGTTGACCTGTATTTCCACGATCTCCCCTATTTCCTTTTGGGTCAGCGGATTGAACACGATGATCTCGTCCAATCGGTTCAGGAACTCCGGACGGAATGTATCTTTCAACGATGTGTTGACCCGTTCCTTGAACAATTCTTCTTGTCGCTCGACAACTTCTTCGTCTTTGCCCGTATCGAACCCGAGCTTGGACATTTCATGGAAAAATTCACTGCCTACGTTTGATGTAAGAATGATGATGGAGTTTCTAAAGTTCACGCTCTTGCCCTTGCTGTCGGTCAAGCGGCCATCATCAAGCACCTGCAATAGAATGTTGAACACATCAGGGTGCGCCTTTTCTATTTCATCAAACAGCACAAGGCTGTATGGGCGATGACGCATGGCTTCCGTCAGTTTGCCGCCCTCTTCGTGGCCGACATAGCCCGGAGGTGAACCAATCAGGCGGGACACCGAGTGCCGCTCCATGTATTCGGACATGTCCACGCGGACCAACGCCCTTTCGTCGTTGAACATGATCTCGGCAAGCGCCTTGGCAAGCTCCGTTTTTCCGACCCCCGTGGGCCCCAAGAACATAAAGGAACCAAACGGTCGCTTCTCGTCGGAAAGGCCCGTACGGGCGCGACGCAAGGCATTGGCGATGGCCTTAACGGCATCTTCCTGCCCGACGACCCGGGCCCTCAGCTGATCTTCGATGGTCGAAAGTTTGTTCGCTTCCGACTCGATCATCTTCATGACCGGAATGTGGGTCCACTTCGAAACCACGGCGGCCACATCGTGTTCATCGATGGCCTCCTTGATGAACTTTTCATCGCCTGCCTTTATTTTCTTTCCCTTTGGTTTGCCGGTTTCAACGAACTTCTTTTCAAACACCTTCAAGTCCTTTTCCGCCTGCGGCAATTCTCCATAGAGGATCTTTGCGACCTTATCGAGACTTCCCTCACGCTCGGCAAGCTCCGCCTGGCGACGCAGGTCTTCGATTTTCTTTTTCAGATTATGAAACTCTTCGAAGGTCAGCTTTTCGGCATGCCACTTCGCGGACAGTTCATCGTTGCGGTCTTTGAGCGCATTCAGCTCCTTTTCGATCGCCTTCAAACGGACCTTTGCCTTGTCGGCAGTCTCCGTGGACAGCGCGGACTTTTCGATCTCCAGCTTGATGATCTCGTGGCGCACCTTGTCTATTTCAGATGGCAGACTTTCCGATTCAAGCCGGCGGGCCGCGGCCGCTTCATCGATCAGGTCGATGGCTTTGTCCGGCAAAAAGCGGTCCGTCAAATAACGGGCAGACAGGTTCACCGCGGACACGATAGCTTCATCGCTGATGCGAATGCCGTGATGCAATTCATATTTTCCTTTCAGTCCGCGCAAAATGGCGATGCTATCTTCGATGGTCGGCTCCTCTACCATAATGGGCTGAAACCGGCGCTCGAGCGCCATGTCTTTTTCAATATGCCGCTGGTATTCAGTGATAGTCGTTGCGCCTATGGCATGCAATTCTCCGCGCGCCAAAGGCGGCTTCAACAAGTTCGATGCGTCGATGGCACCCTCTGCGGCGCCCGCCCCCACGATCATGTGGATCTCGTCTATGAACAAAATGATGCGCCCTGCGGAGTTTTGCACTTCGCGCATGAACGCCTTCAGGCGGTCTTCAAATTCGCCGCGGAACTTTGTTCCCGCGATCAACGAACCAAGATCAAGCATGACTATTTCTTTTCCTTTCAGCGGCTCGGGTACATCGCCCGTAATGATGCGCTGGGCAAGACCTTCGACGACCGCCGTTTTTCCGACGCCCGGTTCGCCGATCAATACCGGATTGTTTTTCGTGCGGCGGCTCAACACCTGTATCACGCGGCGCAATTCTTCATCACGGCCGATGACCGGGTCGAGCTTGCCGTCCCGCGCCATGTCGGTAAGGTTGACGCCGTACTTTTCGAGCACCTGAAACTTTGTTTCCGGTGTTTCATCGGTGACCCGCGAAGAACCGCGCAACTGCGCCAAAATGCGAATGGCCGCATCGCGCTTCAACCCGAGCGTTACCAAAATACGGGACGCCTTCGACGACCCTGCTTCAAGAATGGCAAGCAACAAATGCTCGCACGAAATATATTCATCTTTTTGATGCTGGGCGATCTTCCCCGCCTTGTCGAGGATGTTCATCAATTCCTGTGACAGGTACAGCTGAGACAAATTAACATTGCCCATGGCCTTGGGCTCGTTCATCAATTCCACGATGGCTTCGGAACGCACATCGTCGGAACTCACACCCGCCTTGGCAAGCAACGGCCGCACCAATGTACTTTCATCGCTCACGAGCGCCACCAACAAATGGAGCGCCTTGAGTTCGCCGTGGTTTTCTTTCGCGGCGAAATCTTGCGCGTTTTGCAACGCTTCCTGTGCCTTGATTGTAAACCGATTGAAATTATTCATGTAAACCTAAAATATCGATAGAGTGTTATGTTTTCTTTCTACTATTATACTATAGCACACTGCAAATGGCCCGAAAAAGAGTACTGCAAACCTTAGCAATAAACCGCCCAAACCGCAATGCCGCAACCCTTAGGCCCGCAAAACGGCACGCAATGCTTCAACGGCGCCGTCGATGTCTGCCTGAGTCGTGTGACGCCCAAAACTGAACCGCAAACTGCCGCCCGCGCGGGCATCATCGAACCCAAGCGCCATAAGCACATGGGAAGGCTTTGCGGAAAATGCCGCGCATGCGGATCCACTGGAAACCGCAATGCCGCGCATGTCGAGCGCGATGAGCAGATCCCCTCCCTTTTGTCCTGGAAAATACACATTTAAAATATTGGGTAAACTTTGCCCCATTTCATCCCTACCCTTCTCTTTGTCATCCTGAACCGACATGTAATCATGTCGTCCTGAACTTGATTCAGGATCCGGGATTTGATTCAGGATCCCATCGGCAGAAAATCCATTCCGATCTGCTATGGGATAAAAATCTTTAATCCTCCTCCAAAGCCGCTCCCGCAACTCCGCAAGTCTCTTGGATTCGTTGGCCCGATATGTGCCAGCCAGCTCGACCGCTTTCGCGAAGCCCGCGATGGCGGCCACATTTTCCGTGCCTGAACGCATGCCAAATTCTTGCCCGCCTCCCGATACGCGAGGACGTATCATGTGGACGCGATCGTCTTTCGCGTGCATAACCGTATTCATGGTGCGTGCATACAACGCACCGATGCCTTTCGGTCCATAGATCTTATGTGCCGAAAGCGTCATCAGGTCGACACCCAGCTCATCGACAGTGCAATCCAAAAATTGAAACGCCTGCACCGCATCGGTATGTAACAGCGGATAATACGGCAATGCATGTTCCCGTTCGCGAAACTTTTTAAGTATATTTGCGATTTCTTTGATCGGCTGTATGGACCCGATCTCGTTGTTCGCATACATGATTGATACCAGCACGGTCCGTTCGTCGAGCGCCGCCTCGAGTTTTTGCACATCCACAAATCCATGTTCGTCGACCGGAATGCGCACCACCTCTACTCCCTCTTTTTCCAAATCCCGCACAGCGGCCAAAATGGAATCATGCTCTATGGTCGAAACGATGACCTTCATCGGCCGGCCATCGGCAATTTTGTTAAAAGTCTCACGCGCATGCATAATAGCACCCCGTATTGCCAAGTTATTCGCCTCAGTAGCGGAGCCCGTAAAAATGACCTCCCTAAATCGAGCACCAATGGCGCTGGCGATCGTTTCGCGTGCCCGGTCAACGGCCGCCCGCGCCTGCTGGCCAAACCAATGCAACGAGTTCGGATTGCCGTATGTATCGCCAAAATAAGGCTCCATGGCCTGTTTTACTTCGCTATCCAGCGGCGTGGTCGCCGCATTGTCCAAATAAATACGCTGCATATGTATGGTCTGTATAGCCATTATAGTACAAAAGGTCAAGGCGACATATATGCCTGATATTTGACAAGTAAATAAGGTCATGCTATTGTACAGCCAGCTGTTTAACTACCCAACCTGAATAAGGAAGGGCAACCCAACATTACGGAGGCTCACAATGAGCAAGAAGACCGTGTCGAAACGGAGCGGAGACCAGACCAAGACCAAGACCTACACCAACGGCGAGTGCACCCGTATCCAGCACACCAACAACCGGACCGGGAAAAACCACGACCATGCGGTAAAACACGGCATCGGCGGCTCCTCCGCCGGCAAGAAGAAGTAGCCGACAACCTGGCCGCCATCTGCCTAAAAAAACCTGCGCACTGCGCAGGTTTTTCTTTACATATACTCATTCCCCCGCCGCTTCCCCGTGCTCGTCCCGAGTAGCAAGACCCATGTCCTGCAGGAACGCTTTGTTGTTCGGGACCCGGCCAAGAAAATCTTTGACCGATTCAATCTCATCGCGGCTCGAACCGACTTCCAATATCTTTTTTCGGTAGTCCATGCCGACCTTCGGGTCAAGCACGCCTTCCGCACGGAAACGGGCGAACATGTCCGCCGCATAGACCTCGGACCACAGGTACCCATAATAGCCTGCATCGTACCCCATTAAATGTCCAAAGCCCGCAGCCCACAATTGGTCAGACGACGAATCCAGCTCGAATGTCTTTTTATACAAATCAGCATAGACCTGCACCGGATCGACCGGCTCGACAGTCGTGTGCATTGCCATATCGAATGTGCCCAAAAACAATTGCCGCAATACGGAATACCCCTGTGCATGGTTCTTTGCGCGAATAATCCGGTCGATTAGATCATCGGGCAACGGTTCGCCCGTTGCGTGATGCTTTGACATCTTCTTGAGCAGATCTTTTTCCCATACCCAATATTCAAACATCTGCGACGGCGCCTCCACAAAATCGCGCGCCGTGCTTGTGCCCGCTTGGGATGCATACGGCGCAACGGTGACCAATGTATGTATGGCATGACCGAATTCATGGAACAGTGTTTGCACTTCCCCGTGGCTCAACAATGCAGGCGTATCGCCGGCGGGAGGATTAAAATTCGCAACCACCGCGCAGGTCGGCGTAGCATAGACCGATTGCGGGTCACGCGAAACCATGCGCCCCTGCACAATAGGTTGCATCATCGCATGGCCATATTTACCTTCGCGCGGAAACAGATCGAGCGCAAAATACCCGACCAACGAACCATCCGTATTATTGACGCGATACCATTGCACGCTCTCGTGCCACGCGGGAAATTGTTCCACAGAAAATGAAAGCCCAAGCACGGTCGAGTAAAGATCGAACATGGTCGCCTTGACCGCTTCCAAAGGAAGATATTCCCGTATCGCTTCATCATCGACGGCGTACCCGTTCATTTTATCCTGCTGGATATAATAGCCGATATCATAATACGCAAGACGTGCAGACGGATCGCCCAGGTCTTTCTGCTTCATGGCGGCAAGCAATTGCAGGTCGAACTTCGCCGAATTACCGACCGCGGTACGAAGATCATCATAAAAAGCATTCACGGCATCAACCGTTTTTGCCATGCGATCTTCCAGCTTGAATGCCGCATGATGCGGATAACCCAACAGCACGGCGTTTTCGGCGCGTAGCTCAAGGATGCGCCTCAGGCGTTCCATATTCGCCACGCCACCACGGCGATTGAACTTGTCCATCAATTCCTTGCGTCGCGGAGCGGAATCGCACCGCTCGCAAAATGGAATGTAATCGGGATAGGCCAGCGTTACGATATAATTTCCCTCCTCATCGCGCTTCAGCCCGTTGATATAAGCTTCGGGCAATCCGCGGAGTTCTTCCCGACGGACAAGAATGCGATCCGCATGATCCGCAATCGCCTTTTCAAATCCGGATGCAAGCTCGGCCGTCTCTTTGAGATTATCCTTAAGCTGTTTTTGCTTCTCGGTCTCGAGAGCAAAACCCATACGCTTATAGGCACGCATCGTATCGGCGAACAATTGCGCATCGGCGCCTTTGAGCTGTTCGTTCTTTGCCGCATACTCCTGCACGGCACGATACATGGCTTCATCGTATTCGATATCGATCATCGCCTTTTGCAATTCCTCGATAGCTGATTGCGCGGCATCGCGCACCTCCTTAGTAGGACTGACATGCGTCAAAAAACCGATCGCCCCCATGGCGTCGTCATGATCGTAGCTTGATGACTCAATGGCAACGATCGTATTTTCAAAGGTGCGCGCTTCGGGAGCAATCGCCTTGATGGTCGCATAGCGGGCCTTCTTTGCTTCGATTGCTTCCTGTATTTTTTGTGCGATGATTTCGGGGGTCCAGCTTACCCATGCGAAATCTTCCGGAGTATAGTTCTTTCGATTCATGGTTTTAGTATACTAAATAACCTATAACTAACAACCCATAACCAATAACGGAAGGCAAAAAGTAAGGCGCGTTGTCATTCCTGCGAAAGCAGGAATCTTCGGCGATGCAGATTCCTGCTTTCGCAGGAATGACAAAAACACCCTTAAGAAAATAGACCTCAAAAGGTCTATTTTTCTTAAATGCGGGGGATGAAGGAATCGAACCCTCGACTTCTCTTTTGGAGAGAGAAATTATACCATTTAACTAATCCCCCGTTATAAACCTTATAAAAAATGCGCCAAAAGCATATTCAGTATACTTATGGCGCATCGTTTACGCAACTTCGCTATATAAAAAGCGCTTGCTTGAGTGGAGTACAAGGCGCGGGAAAGCCGGCGGGGAAGGTGTGCTAATTGCACATCGACCGAGTCGGCAGGGGCCCGCAACGCCGTAATCCGCCAAGCAAACGCTTTTTATTACCGGCGTGCCTCCTTATGCGTAGTATGAACACGGCACCAATCACAGAACTTGTTCAGTTCGATCTTCCGGGAAACGGACTTTTTGTTCTTCCGGGTATGATAATTGACGTGCTTACAGGTCGCACAGCGCAAACGGGTCAGTTGTTCTTTAAGCTTTGATTTCGCCATAGTCTTTATTATATATCACTATTTTTACGGTTTTGCAAGTAACTTTGCGATTAGATTACAAAAATATCACTATATGGCCCAAAAATCAACTAAATTCCCACTCTTCGATCTGCTGGGCAAATTCCTCCTGCAGTTCCAGATATTCATCCTTTAAAATAAGCATTAATTCGAGATCGGGGTACATTTTTCTAAAATTCTCATCCCGATCACGCGAATAATCCGAAAGAAAGTTTTTAATCTCGATCCATGTATCGGAATCGGGAAGATAGAAATCGGGGGTATACATATGCTCACCTATATCAAATGTCCTGCATTGATATTGCCATGGTATACCAAGCAGATTCAATATGCGGGCAAAATTCGCCTCCCAGCGACTATAGAAATAAAATTCCTGACCGATGTCATCCCTAACTCCAGCCACCCCTCGCGCAGCCTTTGGCGAGGTTGGCCTACCACCAATCACATCCATCGCGCATTGCGTACTACAAAATTTTCTGCATGCCCATTGCGCCGCAATGAATAATTTTTCACACTTTTTATTGGCACATACAAGAGTTACTCGAGGAACCTTGAGGATGCCCTTTGATGGGCTCGACTTGCCCATTAACTGCTTGGATATCTTCAGTCTTACGCATGGAGGCATTTCGCCTCGCACCACATTATTAACCATTGCCGCACAACTGCGACTGCAATACTTTTTAGGGTCACTTAGAATAGTTTCGAATATATTCCAGCAACCATCTCTTTTGCAAATTCTCTTATCCTTTTTATATAATGCGCTAAAAACTCCGCTTTCCCAATTTTTCTTGGTCAAGTTACTCTGCTTACTTCTATAAGCTTCGCTTTTATAAAATTGATAAGCCACTGAGCCGCCTGGGGGATTCGGACCCACCGACCTGATGCTTACAAAGCAACTGCTCTACCAGCTGAGCTAAGGCGGCAATATCTGACAAAAAAATGAGCCGATGAAAGGATTCGAACCTTCGACCTGCTCCTTACCATGGAGCTGCTCTACCAACTGAGCTACATCGGCACCCTGTGTTATTTGACCTTCTGCATTATAACCACCCGTTTTCTAATCCGCAAGCGGGTTAAAACTTGGTGTGGGTGAGGTGAGAGTCGAACTCACGCGAGTACATGCCTGACAGATTTACAGTCTGCTCCCGGCCCCTACGGGACTACCCACCCAGTTTTCCAATAATGCCTTATTGGAAATTATTTTGCAAGGTCTGATTCCTCCTTTTTTATGGCCTCGGGTACCTCGGTAGAGCGGGTCTGCGCCTCATCGCGCTCCGCTATCGCCTTCAGCAGATCTGGTTCACCTTCTACGGTCTCCGCAGGCTCAAACAGCGCAAATTTCTTTTGCTGTTTTCGGTGCGTACGCTGCTTGACCTTCTTGAACTGCTCCAAGTGATGGGTCAGATAATTATCAAACCGTGCAAGCACCAGCTTCATTTTGCGGACGTTCTTTTCCAAAAATTGGCTTACGGCAAGGTCGAACCGATCAAGCGGCAGCCGCCCAAGCAGAAGCTCTATGCGGTACCAGACCCCTTTGGATTGGCCGGTGGTATCTTCGGCAACCGTATCCGATATTTGCGGAATCTTGCGGGCGGCCAAATAGACCAATACACCCAACGAGATCATGATCAAAATTTGCAATACAAAGTGATACATAATTACTTTATTATACGGCGATTGCCCCCTAAAAAACAAATCCCAAATGGCATGCCATTCGGGATTTATCTTATCTCGCACCTCTAATCTCTAATCTTAGAGCTCAAATCGAATAAACTTCTCAACCTTCATGTTTTCCCCGATAGTTCCGATCAAATTTTTGACCAGCTCCTCGACGGTCATGGAAGGATCCTTTACATACTGCTGGGCATAGAGCTCTTCAACGGTTGCCGGATCCATTGCAGCGATGTGTATGGCGATGTCGTGCGCCAAGACCTGAAACTTTTCATTGCGCGCCACAAAATCGGTCTCGCAACGCAGCTCGAGCATCACGGACACGCGGCCATTGTGGATATAAGTCTCCAACAATCCCGCGCCGGTCGCACGTTCGCTCTTTTTCTCGGCCCGGGCGATACCCCGCTCGAAAATGATATCCTTTGCACGGTCAAAATCACCCTCTGCCTCATCGAGTGCCTTTTTGCACTCCACAACGCCCGCTCCGGTCAACTCCCGCAATTTTGCTACATCTTCCATTGCCATAGTGATAAAATAGTTTAATTATTTTTTATCCTGAGCCCTCTGTGCGAGCCTGTAAAAATGACGGGGGCAACATCTAATTCATGTCATTCCGGCCCACGAGCCGGAATCTCGTCAATAATCATCGAGATCCCGGGTCAAGCCCGGGATGACAGCATATGGTACTCCGGCATTTTTATTCGCTCGCGACTTTTTTGGTACTTTTTTATAGGAAAAAAGTACCAAAAACTGGATTCCCGTTTTCACGGGAATGACAGTACTATTACGCTTTAAGACGATTTCCGATATGGTCTAATAGCCATGTAATGCTTAACTTAGCATGATCATTCGCCGGGATCGGATAGGTTACCAAATCCGGATTGTCATCGCTATCGATGATGGCGACCACCGGGATCTTCAGCGTTGCCGCTTCCTTGATGGCGGTAATATGGTTCCTAAGCGAGCCATCGATGACGAACATGACGTCCGGGGTCTTGGTCAATGTGTCCAAGCCTTCAAACATGATCTTCATCTTGTCGATCTTACGGTTAATGGTCACGCGCTCCTTTTTGGTGTATTTGTCGAATTCGCCCTTCTCCATGGACACAAGTGCCTTACGGAGATAATCCAAACGCTGTCCGACCACCTTAAAGTTGGTCACCAAACCTCCGACCCAACCGTTCTTTACGTACGGCATTCCGAATTTCTTCGCAAATGCTTCAACCGCGTCCCAGCTCGCTGCCTGAGTCCCGACCACGAGTACGGTTTTCTTCTCCTGCAATTGCGCGTTCAAAAACGCTACTGCTTCGTCGATCTGCTTCGACGTTTTCGCCAAGTCGATGATCTCCACGCCATTACGAGTGGTGTAGATGAACTGTTTGAAACGCGGATGAGTCCGCTGCTTCTTGTGTCCATACAACAAACCGTTGTCGGCCATCTCTTTGATAAGAGCCATGTCGACATCGATCTCGTCGGTGTGGGTCATCCCCTCGACTACTTCTGTGGTTATTTTGTTATCCATAAATTAATAAAATCCCTTACTTCTTGAAGGAATGTGCAGATAGTCTACTGAAAATGGTCAGAAATTGCAAGCCCGATGACGCATTTCCGCATCACGCCCGCAGGGAGGCCAAAACATCGAAAATATGCCATATATGCGGCATATTACGCTATTTTTTTAGCATTTCAACTTGGGCTTCGAGACCCTGTATCTGCTTTTGCTGTTCTTGCACCGCCTTGACGAGCGGGGCGATGAGATCGTTGTAACGCATTGTTTTCATTTTTTCCGGAGTATCGTCCGTTGAAACGATATTGGTGGGGACACCTACCGCGCTTTCAACTTCTTGGGCGATAAACCCATAGTTTATCCCTCCATCGCCATTGTTCAATTTATATGAAACGGGACGCAATTTGTTTATAAATTCAAGTCCCAAATTGCTGTCCTTAATATCATGCTTTAAGCGGATGTCGGACCCGATTGACCAGCCGACCTGCCCTCCGATTTTTGTTACGGCTGTATTTCCAATGCGCACTTCGTTACTTGCATTGACTGTGGCGCCATACCCGATCGCAGTAGTGTTGGTTAAAACGCCCGAACTCATGCCCGTATTGCCTCCGATCGCGGTATTTAAAGTTCCCGTGGTGTTACTAAAAAGAGTACCGTTGCCGTAGGCGGTGTTATAGCTGCCCGTAGTATTGGAGAAAAGGGCGCGATAACCATGAGCAGTGTTGAAATTGCCCGTAGTATTAGCGTAAAGGGCATTCCCGCCGCCGGCGATATTTTGAGAGCCCGTCATCGTAAAATTTCCGGAATTGCCGAAGAAATAATTATTCGAGCTTGGTTTGGCAGTGATGACATCTGTGCCTTTATATTTATATGCTGACCCTTGAGTATCGATATCCCCCCAAACGACAATACCAGAGGATTCTTGGATGACCGAGCTGCCCAACGCTGACGAAGACGTCCATTTGGGAATATAGCCATTAGTACCCGATCCGGTAATTCCTCCCCCGCCTCCCGTTTGGTCGGTGCCGGAAACCAATTTGGAGCCATCCCAATACACCTTACCGGTCGAAGCCGAACCGGCAGAAAGACTCGCCGTGTTAAGCCCGATCGTGCCACTGGTCGTAATGGTACCGCCAGTCAAGCCGTTGTTCGTGGCGACCGAAGTTACCGTGCCGGCGGGCCAGCTGGTGCGGTTCACCCCACCCAAGGTAATGCCTCCGGTGTTTGCGGTAATTGCGGGACCTCCGCCTGCATTGCTAAAATAACCCGCCGGTTGGGATGCACTGCTGTTTTCTGCCTTAATACCGCCGCCACTGGTGGTTATTTTATAATTGGAATCGGGCGATGCGGTGCCGATGCCGATATTGCCGCCATCCACCTTGAGCACCCCCGAACCTCCGGGTGGGCTGATCGATGGGCTCGTCCATGCAAGACCTTCACGCGCGACCAGCGCAATGGCGATGCTCAATGTGGCGATCGCGAACAGTTGCAAGCCAAGTTTTATATTGGTGTTCATTGTATCTAATAATAGGACCAATTAGTTTAAAAAACACGCCACGCTCAAACCTCTCCCGTAAACAAATGTTCGTGAATATTCAATACCGCTTTGATGGCTTCCCCGATGGCCATGTTGATCTGGTTATACGAACCATCAGTAATATCGCCCGCCGCCCAAATGCCTTTCACCGAAGTTTGCATCGTTTTATGATCGACAACGATATTCCCAAAGGAAGTCATATCTACCAACCCCTTTACCACGTCGGAATTCGGCCGCATGCCAATGGCAACAAATATACCCTCGGCATGGATCAGCTTTTCCGCACCGCTCGTTCGATCTTCATATTTCAACCCTTGCACGAAATCGACACCAAAGATCTCTTTGGTCTCCGCATTCGCAATGATCTCTACGTTCGCTTCCTTGCGAAGCATTTCCTGCGTGACCGCGTCGCCCTTAAGCGTAGGGGCATATTCCAAAACGTATATCTTCGAAGCAAACGGGAGCAGGTCGCGCGCAGCCTCAAGCCCGCTGTTCCCCCCGCCGATCACGACCGCCACTTTGCCTTGCATGAGCGGAGCATCGCATGTGGAGCAGTAAAAAACCCCCTTGCCGGAATATTCCTTTTCTCCAGGCACATCCAGGTGCTTATAGGCGCTCCCCAATGTCATCAGGACCGTTTTGGTCCGATAGGTCTCTCCCTTCGAATCGGTAACAACAAATCCACCATCGCTCTTGGCGACGGCAGTAACCGATATGCCATCCTTGATCTCGATATTCTGCTGGGCACGCAACTGACCCTCGAGCACCTTGGCAAGCTCCAGACCGGTAATAACGGTATGTCCGATAAAGTTCTCGATCTTTGCCGATGCAACCGCCTGCCCGCCAAAATCCTTGGTCAACAGCAACGCATTCAATTTTTTACGGGAAGCATAGACCCCCGCGGCAACGCCAGCAGGTCCGCCCCCGATAATGATGAGATCGTACATATAGTTAGAGATAAGAGAAATGTAGTATGTATACAGTATACCGTATACCGTATACATTCTGCCAACTAAAAATCCCCGGAGGGATTTTTAGTTGACCAAAGCCTTATCAATTGCTTCCCGATCGAATCCGAGGATGATAGTGCCATTGATATCGATGACCGGCACGCCAAGCTGGTGCGTCTTTTCTACCATTTCTTTCGCGGCATCGTGGTCCATTTGCACATTCTTTTCCACAAATTCGACGCCCTTCTCCTTAAAATAATCCTTTGCCATAATGCAATACGCACACGTATTTGTTGAGTAAATAGTTACCATGATTATAGTATAAAAATAATTTTATGTTTTCCCCCGTATCCCGTTATTAGTTATTGGTTATCGGTTATTAGTCAGTATCCCGCATCCCCTATTAGAAATTTCCCCCTCTGCATTGTCATTCCGAACTTGTTTCGGAATCTCGTTTCTTTCTCACAAGATCCTGAAACGAGTTCAGGATGACACCCCTCCCCCGCATCCCGTTATTAGTTATTGGTTATCGGTCATTAGTTAGTATCCCGCATCCCGTTATTAGTTATTGGTTATCGGTCATTAGTTAGTATCCCGCATCCCGTTATAGGTTATTAGTTATAGGTTATAGGTTATCTATTAGCATCCCTCTTCCCAAGCAATGTCCAAAGCACAAGAACAACGACACCTACTCCGCTCAAAATATTGCTCCACAATGCGAGCGGATATCCGGCAAACCCGAGCACCCATGGAGAAACGAACACCCACAAGCCGAACATGAGATTGACCCAACTAAGATAATTCATGGTGATAATAGTATGCCGCAAGAAACTTACTTCGCGAATTGTTCGATGTAGTCGATCGCCGATTGCCATGTAGGATACTGGCGCGAATCAAGGTCGAACAGCACGCCGTCTACGAACAACGTCGGAGTGCCTTGCACGCCCGCAGTCCGCGCATCGGCGACGATCTCGCTCAACTCACCCGCAGGGGTTCGTGCGTCATAGCACGCCGCAAAAACCTTCGCATCCGCGCCGCTCTCTTTTGCAATTTGCATAAAAAGCGCCTTGTTTAAATTACCATTTCCCTCGGATGAACCGCTCCCTGCGCGTGCAACGGCTTCTTCATCCTTTGCCTCCGCCGCATATAACCCGTCGTGCATTTCCCAAAACTTTCCCTGATCACGTGCACACAAAAGCGCCAACGAAGAATCAACTGATTCGGTGCCTTTGCCTACAATTTGATCGACGATCGGAAACGGCCTGAATACGAATTTGGCCTTGCCGGTCTCAACCAACTGCTGTCGCACCAGCCCTTCCCCGACCGCAAAAAATGAAACGCAGCCCGGACACTGAAAATCGCCGTATTCGATGATGGTCATCGGCGCGTTCGGGTCGCCAACGATCACATCTTTATCGGTAACCGGAGGAGCCGTTACCGCGGCATTTTCCGGCTGGTTAACCGGCGGGGTACCGTTCGACCCCGAAGCATAAATGAATGCGGCGGCGATCACGATAGCTGCAAATACGATACTTGCCGGAAGCATCCATTCCTTATTCTCTTCTTTCTTTATACCGTGAACCGTTTCTTCAACGGCCACCCGGGCCTCTTCCTGCTCCTGTCCTCTTTCGTGTTGTTGCATAGTGTTCATAGTTTACTACATCATATCCTTGCAGTGCAACGCTATTCCTTTTTTAAAATCAATGTCCGGCTTCCATCCGATGACTTCCGCTGCGCGTGAGGCGCATAGCACGCTGCGCACGATATCTCCTTCCCGATGCGGCGCATAGAGGGGAACCCCGTCATATCGTAGATTTGTAGCGATCGTGTCATAGACCGTCCGATCGGAAACTTCCACGCCGCGGCTGATATTAATGATCTCATCCGCCCCCTTTGCAAGCCCCAATACGTTCGCCTTTACAATATCCTCTACATACACATAATCGCGGGTTTTTTTGCCATCGCCGAAAATGGTCGCCTGCTTGCCCTGCCGCATAAGATCGGAAAAAATTGCGACTACACCGCCCTCTCCTTTGGCATTCTGCCGCGGCCCATACACATTCGCATATCGGAATATCAAATAATCAAACCCAAACATTAATGCATAAAATTTGATCGTTTCTTCCCCAAGCAATTTTGACAGTCCATATGGAGAGATGGGCCGTGTTGGAGCATGCTCGCGTATCGGGAGCCGCTTAGGGTCGCCATATACCGCGGCGGAAGATGCAAACAACACCTTCTTTACTCCGGCCTCCCCCGCAGCGACCAGAACATTGGTCGTTCCGATCACATTCGATTCCATGGTAGGAATCGGGTCGCGCATGGATTCCGCAACCACGGCAATGGCCGCATGATGGTTGACGATATCGGGCCGCTCCTTGCGGAAAACACGCCGCAACGCGGCAAGATCGGTGATGTCCGTTTTATAAAACTTCGCCTTTGGATTGAGATTTTTTTTGAAGCCTTTCGATAGGTCATCGACGATAACGACGCTATACCCCTTTGCAAGATACGCGTCAACGATATGGCTTGCGATAAATCCGGCTCCGCCGGTCACTAAGATTTTCTCTTTCTGTTTTTTCATATGAATTATGCCAAGCCTAATTAACTATTTCCGAAAGTTTGTCATTCCCGCGGGTGAGGGCCTGTCCTCGACCTGATCGGGGACGGGAATCTATATAATACTGGATCCCCGCCTCCGCGGGGATGACACAAAAGGAATGTATTAATTTGAAGGTCTCACTTCTCATTCACGAATACAGTTTTGATCGTTTTCAAAATAATCAAAATATCCAGAGTGAACGACATGTTCTTTAAATAATAAATATCAAACTCGAGCTTGCGATATGCATCCTCCACGGTCGATCCATAGCGGTACCCGATCTGCGCCCAGCCGGTAATACCCGGCTGCACCAAGTGCCGCACCTCATAATAGGGGATTTTCTTTTTTAAATCGGACACAAATTCAGGACGCTCCGGACGCGGACCCACAAACGATATTTCCCCGCGCAACACGTTGATGAGTTGCGGAAATTCGTCGATATGCGTGGCGCGCAATACCTTGCCGACATTCGTCACGCGATCATCCCCCGGTTTTGACCACTGCGCTCCGTGCTTTTCCGCGTCCATGCGCATGCTTCTAAACTTGTAGATATCGAATGAAACCTCATTTTTGCCGACCCGCGCCTGCCGGTAAATAACGGGGCCGCGCGAAGTAAGTTTTATCGCAAGCGCGGCGAACGCCATAATAGGCGACAATATGACCAACATCATCACGGCCAACAGTCGCTCGAATACCGAACGGGTAAACGAGTAAAGCGATCCAATCGGTCGAATGTTTTCGATGAACCAATTTTCTTCGATCTCTTTGAGCGGGATCTGCCGGAAGATCTGTTCATAAAAATCCACGAAATCGGTAATGCGTACGCCCATCGGAAGCAAGCGATACACGATCTTTGCGGTTGAAGATTTTTTAATGATATTTGATTGAATGACCAGCGTATTAATACGCCGATCGGCAATGATCGATTCAATGTGTTCAAATCCGCCGTCTTCGCCGGCCATATGCATCGCCACAGAATAGCCAACCTGCGGATTTTGCCTGATAAAATCCATGGTCAAGGTCATTTCCGGAGATTCCCCGATGAACAGAACATTGTTGCGCATCCCCCTGCGCACGAACACCTTGCCGAGCCCAAGCCGATACACGTAATCAAGCGCGGCAAAGACCACCGTAAAAATGACCAAATTCGTTTTAGGCGAAATGCCGAAGACAGGGAAGAAAAAATAAAAAATAGCGATGGCGACGGCAACATTCGCACCCAATGCCTGCCCGAACACCGTCAGCGTGTGGCTATCCGGCTTGAAATTCTTTTCGCGATACAGATCAAACAAATAAAACACCAACACCCACGCGACCAATACGAACGAAAACGGCGCAACATGCGCGTACACACAACTATACAGCGCACTGATG
>Ga0208958_1002282_pt1 | contig 16887 bp, 23 predicted proteins | sample RifOxyB1_FD_184032 | JGI IMG/M metagenome (GOLD analysis project Ga0208958, IMG submission 184032) | Soil microbial communities from Rifle, Colorado - Rifle Oxygen_injection B1 (SPAdes) | ecosystem: Environmental > Terrestrial > Deep subsurface > Rock core/Sediment | place: Rifle, Colorado... | reverse complement strand
CATTACCGGGCTAGATTTGTACTTAATAGCGTACCTGTAGGCTCTTATTTGCTTGATGTAGGCTGCAACGGTGGAACTCTGGCAATACCGCTGAAGACAGAGCGTAAGTGCTATGTTAAAGCTATTGACATCCAGCCTGTACTCGTAGAAAAAGCTAAGAAGCGTGGAATATATGCAGAAGTAGGAACGGCAGAGGACTTGTCACGATTCGATGACAATAGCTTTGATGTGGTGATATGTTGTGAAGTATTGGAACATCTATATGATGCAAGTTTAGCGGTAAAAGAAGCGCATAGGGTGATAAGATCTGGAGGAATGTATATAATCACTGTACCGCATCCATTAAGCACTAATAGGGGATTGGGCGACTATCATCATAAAGTATTTACGCTAGATGAATTGAACGAGCTAATAGGTAATAAGTTTGGCAGTATCGCAGCAGTGGACATTCCATATACTAGGGAATATTGCGATAAAAACATGATAGACATTAACCGTCCTCAGTGGTACGGAATGATAGGAATAAAGGGGTAAATATGAAAGTATTATACATACCAACACTTAATTGGGCGGTTAGTCAGTGGCGTATAGAGTACCCAGCAAGAGAGATGTATAAACAGTTGAATCTCACCGGGAAAGGTGCGGTATATGTTGATTACCTGTTTGACCCTCGGGATAATATCGCATGGGACGATATGTGTTTGAACCATGGCGACACCTCAGAGTCAATACTTGCCCGGTTAAACTCTGCATGTAAATTCTTTGACGTGATTGTCATACAGAAGATACAGAGCAAAGACGGATTAGCCGTATTAATGGGATTGAAGGAAATATACCCAGATAAATTATTCGTCGCTGAGATTGACGATAGCATAGGAGAAATAACGCCGTCTAACTATCAGATAGACCAGTTAAAAGACCATCACTCATGTGCTGCCTATCACGTACAGGAAAGCGATGCGGTTATATGCTCTACTGACTACCTAGGACGGTCAATCAAGGCCATAAACCAGAATTACCATGTATATCCAAACTGTATTAATTACGATATCTGGAAAGCTAAACGCAAGCGCAATAATACCAAGAATATAAGAATCGGTTATGTTGCTGGCGGTGCGCATGACGAAGACTTGTTAATTGCTTATCGTGCTATGTTGCCAGTAATGGATAGCAATCCGAACGTGCGTTTTGTTATTAGATATGGCGGTTTCCGTCCTGATTGGTTGCAACATAAACAGATTGACTTTCAGCATGTTAATTGGGGGATTGATATATACCCTCAAGAACTAGCAAACTTACGCTTAGACATTGGGCTTGCTCCACTGAGAGATACTGAGTTTAACCGATGCAAAAGCAATCTTAAATGGATTGAAATGTCATCACTTGGAATACCAGTTGTGGCGAGTAATGTTGAACCATTCAACAAAACCAATGGATATATACGATTATCTGATAATAATATAGAAAACTTTACCAATAGAATATACGATAGTGCGGATTCGCTTGTTTTTAAAGATGGTAAAAGGCTACAAAATGAAAACAAGAAAAACTATAACATAAAAAAAGAAGTTGAACGTCTATTAGAGTTCTTTGAAGTTAATTTACGTAAAAAAGTTGACATTTGCAATTAAAAGTATATTATTATAAATAAGGCATTAAACCATTTTTGGAGAGCCGGGTACAATTAACTTTGTGTCCGGCTTTTCGTATTTCAAGGAGAAATTATGAAAAGTATAGCTGTAAAGTTGTTAGTATTAGTGATGTTGATTGGTGTTGGATCAAGCTTAAATGCGACCACAAAGGAATATAAAGGCAGCAAAACAAAGTATATTGAACTGAAAAACGAGGTTATTCCAACAAGTAGCTTTTTCCAGCACAGCTTTAATGACACTTCGGGATATTCATATATAGACGGTAATGATGCGATTATAACCACGGCAAGTATCTACTTTAAGTTACCAAGTGGAGCGGTTGCATCTAGTTCGGTTCTTACTCTGGGCACGCCAAGGGTAATAGTAGGCTATGACATTATTGACGTAAGAATAATCAATTCAAGCGCAAATGCAACGGTAACACTAAATGGTTCTATCAGGGTGTATTGATGGGAAGCACATTATTAGAGCTTAGAACATTATTAGAAGGCCAAATTGAATCAGGCGTAACTGATATGGGAACTGACCCATCAAGTACGCTATTAAATCTATACATCAACAAGGCACAGGAAGAAATCGCAAGAGAGATTAAGCCCCGTGAGCTTCAAGATATAGCAAGCCTTGATATAGTGCAGGGACAGAACTGTGTCGAGCTACCTAGCGGATTTTTAACGCCTATAATGGTTAATTTTCAGACATCGGCAGGACGATGGATAAATAACATAGTTCAAATGAGCTATAAAAAGCTTGCTATCGATCAAGGCGCAACTTTCTTCGATTCTTCCAATACTGGTGATCCATATCAATATGCGGTTTTTGGAACTAAGTTATATTTCAATAAATATTTTAATTATAGCGGTACTGGTAAAATTGCCATGCCGTATCAAAAAAAGCCTACTACACTAGCAGAAAATGATGATACAAACGAAATACCAAGTGATTACGATATGTTGTCAACATATAAAGCAATGGTTTTTTATTATCAGAAAGATGATGATTCTGAGAACCTAGCAAAATACCGGGGATTAGCTGCACAAGAGGCAAGCAACTTGCGCCATAACTTGTTTACAAATGATATGGACGTAATCGAGCTTGATAACAGAATGTTTTTAGATGCTAATAGTGGATTCAATAAGATAGATTATATTTTAAATAGCGTACAGGCTGGATAATATGGGTAATTTTCCATCAATTGTTATAGATAAGTTTCTAGGAATGAACACTAGTCGTAATAAGCTTGGGTTATTGCCCGGTCAATTGTCACGTAATGAAAACTATTTATATATGTCAACTGGTGGACTTGAGGAACGTGGCGGAGGCGCTAAACTGTCAGACCCTCCGGCTGCAAGTGTAGTTTTTGGTGGAGGTAATCTTGAGCTTGACGATGGAACACAATATTTAATTACGGTACAGGGAACAACTATATATTACTATGATTCTGCATGGATAGCTGTTAAAGACGCTAGTAATCCGTTAATTGATTTTGTATTGAGTGCATCAGATAAAAAAATAAGGTTTGAAAATGCAGGATATACCACAGCAAGTACATTCAGATCATTATATGGTGTAAATGCTAATGAAGAAGTAATAAAAATATATAAAGACGGTTCGAATATTGTAGCAAAAAGTATTGCATCAAGCCCCACAGATTTAATTAAGCTGAAGCTACATAAAAATAGGCTTTTCGGGATTGATGGGAAAGATACGCTTTATTTCACTGATTCACTAGCCTTTGATACTTGGAATACAGTAACAAACAATATACCTATATTTCCCGGTAATTACGGCAGATTAAAAGGACTTGAGATATTTGGAGATGCGCTATTCATATTTAAAGAATATGCCGTTTTTGTACTGCCTAACGCTGCGGACGCTGATCCTACTAATTCATGGAACATATTAAAAGTAGACGCATATACAGGCACTCAAAGCCCTGATAGCGTTAGACTAACAGCGGATGGAATATACTATTTCTCGACTGACAACTACATTAGAAAAATAAACCCTACAATTACATTTAGTTCCGGAGAATATACTTTAGGTGGTTCTGGTAGTCCGATTATCAGCCATCCAATCCAAGACGATATCAGGATTAACGCTGATTTAACGGCAAAAGACGACTATGCATCAGTAACATTTAAGGATTTATATATTTTATCGTTTAAAACTGTAAATAACGCATCTGCATATAATGATAAGACTTTCTTTTTAGACACAACCAAGTTTTTGCCAGCGGTTCAAGGTGAAATACCACAACCATTTGCGGGAGAGTTTACAGGATTTAATTACAATTTTTATGTTATACAAAATGTAACTGGCGAGGAAAAGCTTTATGGATTTAAAGGCAATACTAGTGACCCGGGGATATGCCAAGAAACATTAAACAGCGGTATTCATAACGATAATGACGCTGCAATAGTTAGTTATGCGATACTTGGATGGGTTGCTCCCGGTGGAGAGTATTTATATAAGAAGTTTAAAAGTATCGTGTTTATGGGTGATACTGAGTCTTGGTACATTTACTTGAAATTCAATTCTTATAGGCTTGGTAAAATACTACCATCTGATGGTGAAGGCACAAGCAAAAGTTTTACAACGTCTTTAACAGCAAGCGCAATTGTAGATACTGCAATTGTAGATACTGCGGTTATATCGGCAATTGGCATATCTTCATCAAGATACAAGGTGAGCCTAAAAGGGCAGTATTTGACCGCTGAGTTTAGCAACCCAAATGTTAATGAATTTACACGTATAAATAAGCTAATTGTGTTTTATCGACCAATTAACCAGAAATGAGGCGATTATGGCAAACGAACTAGATCAGGCATTTAACAAATCGTATTTAAGTCCAGATTATAAAACGCTGGCTACTGATATGTATAACTCAACTGTACAACCGTTAGAGCAAGACTTTACACAAAAAACATTGCCACAGTTAACGGAGAATCTTGCAACTAGAGGTATACAGTTTGGTGGGTTGGGTTCTGATAGTTACGCAAGAACCATTAATGATTTTAATAGGGTTAAAGGTAATGTTGCTAGTCAGATCAGTACAAGTTTAGGACAAACAGCCTTAGATCAGGCTTTTAGAACGAATGAAGCTGCGTTGCAACGTGAATTCGAGAAATCACAGCAAGCTAGTCAGAATGTTTTTAATGCCGGGGAATCTGCTTTGGATAGAGGATTGACTGAAAAACAAATCACCAATCAAGCCAACCAGTTTGGTCAAAGCATGGCTTTTGACAAGGAAAAGTTTGCCGAAGATGTAAAGAATAATGGATTAGATTATGCCTTGAAGTCATTGCAAACAGCTAACCAAGCTAGCCAGTTTGGGCAAAGCCTAGAGTTAGACCAAAGCAGGCTTGCTAATGACATAACCCAAGCAGGATTAAATAGAAACTTAACAACTTCAGAAAATGCACTAGATAGAGCGTTAACTAGTTCAGAAGGTACAGCGAACAGATCGCTAGATCAGCTTAAATTAACACAGCAAGGACAGCAATATCTACAATCAACATTCTTACCATTAGTCCAGAGTGGAGCAATAACTCCTGAACAGTATGCAACTATTACAGGTCAGACCATAGCTACAGGATTTAAGGACGATACAGCATTAGCACTTGAAAGCGGAATGACTGCGCAGGGACTTGACCCGAATAATTCCAGTGATGTAGAAAATTATAGATCATATCTAAGGAATTTGCCGGAACAAACAGCAAAACAACAAATACAGAACGCTAGAGCCTCAGCAAATCTACCAATGTTTAATACCAAAGAGCTTAATGATTATTATACTCAAATCACATCTAATCAGCCTGCTATGCAGCAATCCGAAAATGAAAATGCGATGAAATTACTACAAGATCAGATAAAATTATTACAAGAACAACTTCAGAACAACAATAACAATTTTTTGTTTGCTGATAATAGCGCAGGGTAAAGGAGTTTAAAATGGCATCATTTCTAGAACAATCTTTATTATCAAAAACCCCATACTCTGTAATGCAGAATCTAAACATAGGAGAAAATGCAGGGCGTGGGTTTTTAATCCAACGACAAGAAGAAGAGCGAAAACGCATAGAAAAAGAAGCCGAAAAAAAAGCGGAACGAGAATCTGCGTTTAATCCTGTATTGTCGCTTCTTGGTGCTGGTCTAGGGCTTGCTACTGGTGGTGTCGGAGGGGCGTTGCTTGGATCTTTACAAGGCATCGGACAGGGAGAAGAAACGACACTTGATAAAGCGTTGAAAGTTGGAATAGGGTCTAGCTTGGCTGGTACTCAGTTAAATGCTTTTGCTCCTGGTGGCGGAGAAGGAAACTTGCTCGATCAGTTATTTAGGCAAGGCAGTGCAGCTTTTAACCCACAGAACGTACTTAAAACCGCACAGCTTGCAACTGGGTCAACCAAGGGACTTGAGGGCATTAGCAGTGCATTATCAGGAATTAATGCGCTTAAAGATGTAGCTGACAAGAACGCTTTAACGCAGATGTCTACATTAAAAGATTTTACAGAAGTCCCAAAAGAAACCGTGTTAAAGGTTGGTGGACAATCGATAATACCTACTGAATATAATGGTAAATATTATATTTCAAACGATGCTATAAAAGCATTTAATACTGCTACAACTAATGGACTTAAAACATTATCTGATTCTGAAAAGATACAGCTTAACGCATATTATGATGCCAATCAAAAAGCTGGATTAAAGCAACTTGGAAGCTATGAAGAAGCTAAACAGCTTGCCAGTACTAACCCAGATTTAGTTAATAAGTTTAAAAACCCTGTAACAGGACAGGATGAATGGTTTGTAAAAATAACTACAACTAAGCCTACGCAAAAATTTGCGTCAGTTGATTTAAATATTGGCGGGAAGAAAGCCGCTGGAACTTTAGATCAAACAACTGGAAAATACTATTATGGGGGGAAAGAAATATCATCTCCTGTGTTATGGGAAAAACCTACTACACCTGATAATACAGAGAAAATTATAAAGATATCCGATCAAAAAGAAGCTCAAAAATCATATTATGGGTTAAGCAAGGAATATAGAAATGACGATATAGTAAAAAAAGCCAAAGAAGACATTTCAATGTTTAACGACATAGAATCTACAGTTAATAGTGGTTCTAAATTAGCAAAGGGTACTTTGCAGCGTCAAATAGCAAGGTTATACGATAAAGGTGCTTTAAGTAATCGTGATGTTGAGGGCATGGCTGGAAGCCAATCTGTGAAAGATAAGCTAACCCGTATTATTACTACTGGAGCATCAGGTGATTTAACCGATCAAGATATAGGCGATATCAAGTCCTTGGTATCTAGCCTAAAGGCTTCCAAGACTAAGGCGATTGATGATGCAACTAATGATTTTATCAATACAAAAACTGCTCTTTTAGGGGCATATTACACTCCTGAACAAATTAAAAAACAGATTGGATATACGCCAACAACACTAAAGCCTAAATCTAGTAGGCCGCCTGGTAATACTTCGGCATCTAACCAATTTAAAAGTGATGCTGATGCCTTTAAGGCTGGATATAAAAAAGGGCAAGTTATTATGATGTGGAACCCAAAAACTAAGAAATATCAGAGGTATGAACTATAATGGGAAGATTCTTAGATGATAAAGAAGACACTAATCAAGGCAAGTTTATAGAAAAACAAAAACCATCGCTATTATCACGCATAGGCAGTGGAATAAAAAACTATGCAAAAGAAAGTGGCGATAGTTTAAAAAATAATCCTCTTGGTAATTTAGCTGATATAGTACCAAGCGCAATAGCGGGAAGTACTATCGATATTCCAGACGCTATTACTGGCATACCTTCGTTAATTCAAAAAGGGGCGCTAGCAGGTTACGAAAAAATTACGGGCAACGAATACACTCCGGGCTATAAAATACCAGAAGGTACAAACTTTGGGGATATGTATAAAACTGATACTCCAGTAGGGGACGTTGCTAGATTAATTGGCGTGGGCGGTGTGACATCATTAATTAAAGGCGGGACTAAGCTAGGGGTCAAGGCACTAGGCAAGGCTGAAACCAAAGTACTAAACAAAACTATACTCACACCTAAAATTGAAAGCACGATTCAAACGATAAAGAATCTACCGCAAAATACATTTAATGTAATATCTGATGCACAGAACATATCAAAAACGGCGTCTAATCGGGTATTCAATAATCCGGAAGTTTTAAAGCTACAAAAAAAAGTAAAACTATCTAGTGGCGATATTGTTCCAGAAGCTGCCATTAATATTGAGAAGGCAAACAAACTACAAGATGCGTCATTAAATAAAGTTCAAAATAATGTCGGGGATTTTGTTAGCAAACTTGACCCGGAAACCAAAACAGGATTAATTACTAATGCTGTGCAAGATAGCAAAGATGCTAATTATCTAATTAACAATCCAAATGCGTTAACCTTTGCTGATAACGAAAGTATGCCGGGGTATCTAACCAAAAAGCTATTTCATACCATATCAGAGCAAAAAAAAGTTGTTGGCGAAGAAGTCGGAAAAGAATTAGCTAAGATTAGAAATGTTAAGACTGAGTATGATATACAACCAATTATTGATAATGCTTTCTCTGATCTAAACGATAAAATTAAATCTAATCTATTTAACCGAGATGTCCCTAATCAGTTAAATAGAATAGTTAATCAAATAAATGACGCATACCCTACAAAAAAGATTATTCAATATAATGATAAAACAAATGAAATATCTTTTATAAGCGGTAAAGACACATCGAAGTTAATGGCAAATCCAAACGATATCCATATGTTAAAAAAAGCTATACAAGATGGCGTATATGCAAAAAAGTTAGACGCACCGGGAGAGATAGTTGGAGTTTTTAAGCAACTATCAGGTGCATTAAATAACAAACTTGCAACAGAATTTACAGACTATGCAAAAGCAAACGCAAAATTTGAGGAACTAGCAAAAAAAACTGATCAGATTTTCGGCAAAGAAGATATGTTTTATAAAATAAACACTACCGATAAAAAGCTAAATGAAGCAACAAATATAGACTATACCAATCTGAATAATTACAAACAGGTTGAAAACGGGCTGTTTGGAGTTTCCGACTTAAAAGAGCATAAAATATTTAACGATACTGTTGCAAACTTGAAAGAATTAAATCAAAATTTAGCTAACGAGTTCGCGGGTTATGCTATAGGTAAAAACAATATAAAGTCAATCAAAGGCGAGATTAACAATCTAAGGTTAAGCGTATCTCCTGACACTAAACTTGATTCATTAATAAATGGCTCTAATGCAAAAAATCCGTACTCATCGCAATTGCATCAAGCAATGCAGAATTATACAGGTAGCAAGTATTTTGATGATATTCAAGACAACTTATCAGCACTTGAATTTGATAAATGGACTGGATTATTAAATCTGGCAAGTCCTAAAGGCGCAAGCATATCTCCTAAGTTAACATCTAAATTGGCAACAATCAAACCGCCAACATTTTCACCTAAAAAAACATTATTAAGAGCAACAAATAAAATAAATAAGTCTATGGAGGATCAAGAATGAAAAAATACGTTTGGTTATTGATATTAGCATTATTCACAGGCATAGGATTCGCAGCCGAGGACTATATAATCCCGTTTTACACATGGCAAACAGGCGACACGATCACGAATCCCCGGCTGAACGGGAACGTAACAAACGTCACCGGGGGTCTAGCTGGCGGTACAAAGGTTATTAATGTTGGCAAGGTGCTAATGAATGGCACTGCGGTAATTAATAGTTCTAGGGCGATTACTGCCACTACTGGACAGTTTAGCAGTACTCTGGGCGTATCAGGAAACGCTACATTTGAGACGTTGACGGTTACAACGCTGAATAATACAGCATTAACTACCACTCTAAACACACTAGTGACTTCTGCTAACACACTTACTACATCAGTTAACAGTATTCAATCTGACCTTAACGGTTTCCCCGACGAACTAAAGAACCTGACCACAGCAGAAATACAGCAAGTTGAGAATATCGGCACTAACACTCTATCGGCTGCAATATGGGGGTATCTAGCAGGAATTAACCAGAACCTTGGCACAGGCGCAAGTCCTACATTCGTAGGCATAACCGGCACACTAGCCACGGCAGCACAGGGGAATATCACGAGCTTGGGGACTCTGACAGGGCTAACCACTGGGAAGATAGTTGGTAACGCTACTGGTGAACAGTTCTCTAGGGTAGGTACTACTGGACTTGAATATATGGACATTACCAATACTTCCGGTGGTATGTATTGGGGGGTAGAGGGGTCTAGCGGTGGCGGGTTAGTCGGCGGGTCAACTGCTTATGATACAGCTATCCGAAGTACTCTAGGAGTTAGCATAGGCTCCGCTTCGGCGTTATGGTCACGGCTTACGTCCACAGGGCTTACCCTAGCTGGCGGGCTCAACGTCGGCAGCAATGCAACCGGAGCCGTAGCAAATGCAGTTAATATAAACGGTGCAAAACTTAATAGCGGATATGCTCTTAACATAAAAACAGATGGTACTTTAGATGGCGGTATTCAGCAGCATAATGGCAGTGCGACAATGTTCAGTGTACAAGGTAATGGGACTGGTTACTTTGCTGGCGGGCTCAACGTCGGCACTACTGGGGCTGGTGCGGGAGCGGGTTTTTTTAGTGGGAGTATATATTCTAAATCCGATACCGGAACAGGCGTTGGATTGATAGACGCAGCAGGTACATTTACAAGAGCAGGGCTTCAAATTGAATGTGACGGTAAAAGCGGAAAGCCAGGATTAACGCTAGGTACATCAGCGACTAATGGCGGGAATATATACCTAGACTCAGCAAATACTATCAAGACAGACGATGCCTTAGTGATTGCCGACGCCACAGATAGCACCAGCGGTACAACAGGCAGCTTTCACACTGACGGCGGGATTGGGGTTGCGAAGCACGTTGTTGCGGGTGGAGGTATTGACGCAGGGGCAAATGGCACATACATGAAATGCAAGGTTATCCCTATTGGTGACTGGAATATGGATAGTACTACTCAAATAACAGTTGCTCATGGATTAACGCTTAGTAAGATAAGGAACGTTCAAGCGAATATACGTAACGATGGAGATGATCTATATATGACAATAAAACTTACTTTCAATGGTGCGGTGCAAGGCTCAGCTGATACTTATGACGGAACAAGTGTAATATTAAATAGATTATCCGGTGGTGCTTTTGATTCCGACACTTTCGATTCGACATCATACAATCGTGGTTACATAACAATATGGTATGAGGAATAGAAAGTAAAACATGAAAAAACTTATTATCCTTTTAATCGTTTTAGTAAATATTGGCGTATGCAATGCAATTGACCCATTTGCAGAGATCGGGATTCCTGCCGATAAGGTTCTACATGCAGAGGGGACATATCTTTTATCAGATTATCTTCAAGATGGCCTTAAATGGGATAATTGGAGCGTATTTTGGGGAGTTACTGCTATGGCATACGGAAAAGAATTAATAGATGAAAGATGTGGAGGGAAATTCGATATTACCGATATATACGCTGATTATGTGGGATGGGCTATTCGAAGAGTGTTTGTCGTTAAACTTAAATTCTAACAGGAGGAAAATAATGGACAGAGCTACCATGGAAGAAGTAGTTATAGATATAGGAAAAGACATGAAAGTTGTATTGAATATTCTCAAGGGTGATGGAAGCGAAGGTATAGTAGCTAAAGTTGCAAGGCACGATAATTTTATAGTCGGGATAACCGGTGGCATTAAGATTATCGGGATGATGATCGGATCATTAGGAACACTATCAGGAATTATCTATGGACTTTTTAAGATAATATGAAAATTAAACTAAGTCCACTATGGGATAGCAGAAACGAAGAAGACATAGCAACTTGCGTAATGTTGCTCAATATTTCAAAGAGAATATTTAATAAGCTTGTCGAAAGGAGAGAAGATGAATCCTAAATATTTTCAATCACACGAATTGTTCCCTCCAGAAACTATAAAAAAATATGGACTAGATTGTTATTCCAAGCTTGATGCCAACCTAATAACCACGATTGATGATATCCATGATCTATTCCCTGGTTGCGTTATGATCGCCAATACCTGGGGAATGTCGCAGCAATCAGTAATAAAGTACGGCACCTATAAATATAGAGGGTACAGACCAAAAGGATGCGGAATCGGTAGTATAACCGGTGCGCACTACAAAGGAAAAGCTCTTGACTTCGATGTTTGGCAAGGGGTAAAGCGACTGTCATCTGATCATGTCAGACATGTGATATTGGAAAATAGAGATAAATTGCCACATTTGAAAGGGCTAGAAATATCTGGCTGGAATCACGTTGATTGTTATCAGCGGAAAGGACAGACTAAAGACAAGATATGCTTGTTTGATATCAATAATAATGCGAGGTATGTATAATGATAGTAGCATTTAGAAAAGGCTTTAGCGATTTATTAACTGGAAATTGGTGGTTAGCATTAGGGATTATGGTCAGAACTTGGAGTGTTTATACTCACGTTGAATTGCAATTTAGCGATGGTTATTCTGTTACTTCATCCAGTGCAATTAACGACCCAAACAAAGACGGTGTCGATATAAGACCTCTAGATGTATCGGGAAAAGAATGGGATAGGCTATTTATTTGGGATATAACGCAGTTTGGCTATAAAGATGAATCAGAAGTAAGGCTCAAGGCTGAAAAGCTCAAGAAAGACAATAAAGGCTACAGCCTCGATGATTTAGTAAGTATATTTGTCGGTAAAAAGCCAAATGATGAAAGTAGATACTTTTGTTCTGAGGTTATTGCTTATCTGCTTAGACGCAAACCGATGGGAGTAACTCCTGGTCAACTATGCGCTAAATTAAAAAAAATGAACGGTGTTAGAATAGCCTAATATCTGATGTGCCAAGTGTACAAACAGAAACGAAAACGATCATTGCTGGTCGTTTTCTGCTATTTTCCGAAAATCTTGGATATTTTCTTTTTAGCTCTTGTTTTTGCTAGTTTTAGCAATTTGTCAATATTGTTTGATTTATAATCAGATATAATAATTATTTTTCCCATTAATATACTCCTTTAAAGTGATTATTCTTAGCGCAATATTTCCATCTTGACAGTTATACATTTCATATTATAAACCACATCTAGCATATATTTAATCAATCTGATAGATGTTTTAGTATTTTTTCTACCGATTCTTTTCTGCATTCTTTTAATAAAGACCTCAATTTAAGTATCACATTATCCCTTCTTTTGATGTCTTTATTTAAATTTATTATTATGCTTTTAAAATTATTTATTTCACTCATTTAGAATAATCATCCCCTGCCCCGATCGCTTTCTTGTAGTGTTTACCCTTGCACTTATCCCAGCCTACCGAATAACTTTGCTTTGTTGCTGGTATACCGTTTGCACAGTCGAAGCAATTCGGCTGAAAGTGCTGGTCAATTAGTTCCATGATCTTGTTTTTTCTGTGAGCAGTACAAGTATGCGTGTTGTTTGCATCGTAAGTGCAAAAATCTACTTCCTTAATTATTTGTTTTTCCAGCTCATCCCTTGTCATTGTCATTGTCATTTGGCTCTTACAAGCGACTACTAATTCATGCTTAATTACCTGCCCTAAGTCGTTTTTTATTGGTTCAATTACTGTTTGGTAGCCATTATCTGCAAATATGCTTGCTATTGCTCTCCTGTCTGCTTGTCCGTTAATCTCAAAATGTATATATTGGCTCCTCATCCCTGCACCGCCTTTGCTTGTGCTGTGAAATACTCAACTAACTGCGATGCGGTTAATCTCTTTTTGCAATACCCTTTGCGCTCATACTTAATACAAGCCAACTCCAACGCCTTACGCAAAGTAGCTATTTCTTGATCTGACTCACTGCGAGTGGCTTCGATCGCTGCGGTTAGCTCACGTTTACAAGTTAAGTCCCTAGTATCAATCAAGGCGCAGGCTAACAGCCTTAGTTGTTCAATTTGTTTGTCGCATAAATCCCCCTTAAACATTAGCAGCTCTGACGCAACAGTTGTTATCTTGGTCCTTATCTTTTCAATCACCACATCAACCGCCTTGTTTGCTGATGTTACTCTGGTGTTTAATTCTTCAAATTCGCTTATCAGGCTTTTAACTTCTGCTATTTCCACCCGGTGCGCCTCGTCTCTGCTGGCTTGTCCTGCGTTCCATGCTTTGCGTATGGTTTGTAGCTCAAAACAAATATCTCGATTTACACAAGCCATTCCGCACCGCTTACAATAATCTTCCAAAATCTCCGCAACACCTGATAATTCCATGCTGTTATTTATTAACATTCTTTTCCTCCTTGGTTGTTTTCATCTTACTTTTGCATCTCTTACAGGTAACTTTTCTATCATCCTTGGTTACTACAATATTGTTGTCGTAATGCTTTTGTTGTTGCTGGTTTCCCCTGGTATCTCCCACTACCTTAAAACATTCAGTTATCAAAATAGCCTCTTTACGACTTCCTAGCGTCGTTAAATCCTTTATTTTATGTATTACCATCACACCCTCCTTATCTTGCTGCCCCTTACAGGGCTAGGCTAAGCTTTCTACCACTGCTTTAACTACCGGCACACTCACAGCGTTACCGATCATTTTGTACCTCTGCGAATCGCTGATTTCCTCTCCATTCTTGCCCAATCGCGTCCAATCGTCCGGTAATCCCTGCGCCCTTTCGCATTCTTTCATTATTTTTTCCTTTCTTCCCATAATCTTTTCGTCATTTTTTTCTCATGACATTTCATCCAATATTTTAATCCTTCTTCTGTCATTGATAGCTTGGTAATTAATGTCTGTATTAAATCAGTTGCTTCTTCCTGCCAACACCCATTACCCATAACATATGAATCTGTATATTCCTCATATTCTTCCTGTACTTTTTTATATTGTTCAGGTATTCCGTTTTCTGTTTTCACTGGTTTTAAGTTTACTATCACTATTATTCCCTTTCACACTGTTAATAACTGCATCTGTTCAATCTTTTCCCACAACCCACAGTAGTTTCTCCCGGGACAATCCTCGGTACAATCCTTACTGCCAGATCTCCAGCATGCGACTACTGGCATTTTTGATCAACCTTCTTCTTCCGTTTCAGAACTTTCTTAGCCTCTGTACTATCGAGGTATATCTTATCTACTGGCTTCTCTTCCTCTTTCGTCTTCTCCCCACTGTGGTACCCTGTTGGTGATATCATTCGCTATACCTCCCGATAGTTAAGATTTGTTGATTCGAACTATCAACTCAGGTGATAACCTACCTATAGCCCTTATTGATTCATTTTCGATATCCTGAAACGGGATAACTAAGTTTTCTTTACAATTCAACATTCTTACTACCGATGATCCTATAGACTGCAAAAATTCTGGAGTTGGATTAATGCAATTAATTGCATTAATCCATATATGATTGCTATTTGCTGATTTTAAAACCTGGCATTCATATGATTCTGTTACTTCATCCACTGGCTATACCTCCCGAAATTCGTATTGTTTCCCATATCTCGCTAAAAACATTTTCTTTTTAATCCTGTATCCTGGTATTTTCTTGGTGATCTCGCTTTTAACATCTTCCACAACCACCAAATTTACCCCCAATTCGCCATAAACAAAGTCAGCTATATAAGTTATCGCCCTGATTCCCGATTGCTTGTCCTGCAAGATAAAAGGCACTTGTCTCCTTAAATTACTAATCTCTCCGGCTCTCTGCATTAATCTTAATTCGCAATATCGATTGTATTCTTTATTGCTATCCCAGATGATTTCTTCCGCTTCAAACACATTATTTCCATACTTGCTACGCTTTTTAGATTGTTCTGCCATAAGCCGGGATATCTCCGGCGTTATAGCCCTTGGATTTCTCCGCACATAATCGGTTAAATCTGATATATCCCAGCCTGAAGTACTCATTTACCCCTCCATCATTTGTCGCATAAATAAATCATCACTTTTTAACGTTTTTGTTTCTCCATCATCAACAAAATCAATAGTTACTGAATCCCTAACCTTTCCGAAATAGTTTTTATTAGCCGTAAATGTTGCTGGATATTCCTTAAAATAAGAGGGATGATATAATCCCTGCTTTACGACTGTAGTTTTTTGAGCTATTTCTCTGGTTATTTCCATATTCCTTACCTCCATAGTTTATTTCCCGCCCCAAACTTCTACCCAATCCCATAGATACTAAATCCCAACGATACTAAATCCCAACGATACTAAATCCCTCTATGCTTAATCTTTGGAAAAATATTTATCAAAATGTTTCAATAAATATTCCTTTTTACTTACGATCTCATCAAGCTCGTTTCTTTTTTTCTCTATTTCCATGTTAAGCCTATCAATTACACGGCTTTTCTCTAGTATTAATTCATGGTTAGACACTTTAGTTATCTCAATCCCTTCGGTTTCAGCATTAAAGTTAACAAACTTCAAATGTGTTCCCCAGTAATCACTTTCGAAGGTTGCTATTTGTACGGTAGGCAATTCCTTGAAATTAACAAATTCAATTATTACTCCAGGGATTACTTTAAACGTGCTACCGTCTTTTTTTAGGACCTTAACATTGTCTCCTATCTTAAACTCGTCTATTCTTTTAGCAGTCCTGAAATCAACCTCCATCTTTACTCCCTGAATCTCAATTATTGTTTTGTTTTCCATGTTCTTTCTCCTTTTTGATTTTTGCTAACTTCGCCCAGATATTCCGGGCTACTAAATCTTTCTTTCCGGCTGCTTTTATAACTCGTAGCATGTATTCCCATCCAGATTTTTCGATCGGTAGTATGTACATTTCTAAGAAGTTACGTTTTCATCATAATTAACGTCTTCAAGCTGTGATTCTGTATTTTTTATTTTTTGTGTTAGGTTATTTATTTCATCTGCCGTTACTTCTACTTTATTTATTTCTATTCCATCTTTATTGATATATTTACTTTGAGTTAATTTTCCTTTAACAGCAACTTTGTACCCTTTTTTTAAAAACTCTCCAACAAATTCAGCTGTTTTTCTCCAAGCAACTATACTTACAAATTGAACATCGTCCTTTTTATACCCATTAACTGCTACTGAAAACTTAGTAACAGCCGTTCCATCAGGTAAAAACCTCATATCCGGGTCTTTAGTTATTCTTCCTGTAATCACTACAAGATTCAAGTCTGCCATTATTTTTTTACCTCCCAGTTTGTATTATTCCTCTTATTATGTATTTGCTGTTGC
>Ga0208958_1002280_pt1 | contig 16895 bp, 10 predicted proteins | sample RifOxyB1_FD_184032 | JGI IMG/M metagenome (GOLD analysis project Ga0208958, IMG submission 184032) | Soil microbial communities from Rifle, Colorado - Rifle Oxygen_injection B1 (SPAdes) | ecosystem: Environmental > Terrestrial > Deep subsurface > Rock core/Sediment | place: Rifle, Colorado... | reverse complement strand
AACCTGGTGTCTACCATTCGTTCCGAGACCCAGAAGCGCCGCCTGACCATAGGTCGCTACGGCAGTTCTAGCGCGGACAACGTCAAGGATAACGTGCTCGCAGCCGTCGGGGTCGACCCATCCCACCCGCGCTACTCTGAAGTATCGCGGGAGGCAGACGACGCCTTCACCCGCGTCTTGCACGAGGACCTGCAGCCCTGGGAGAAGTCTTCCACCGTGTACGGGCAGACCGGGGTAAAATCCCACCCGCACGGCGACCAGATGTACGAAGATATGGGCGTGCGCCAGATGGAGCGCGAACGGGATGACTTGCTGGCGAAGGTCCAGAAGCACCCTGCGTACCGGAAGTACATGTCGGAGCACCTTCGCGGTTCTGCAGACGACGCGCTCGAGCACGTGCGCAAGTACGGTCGCGACAAGGAACTGTCGAGTGACGTCGACACTTACCAGGAACTGGACAAGAAGGTCCGCGCGGCGGGCAGGGCGATCTCGAAGACCGCGGAGCACCGTTACCACGTGGACCAAGCCATAGCGGAGGGGAAAGAAGTGCCGAAGCACGTCATGGACGAGTACAAAGTACCCACATCCCCCGGAGGGCTCACGGTGGGGTCGACCTGGAAGACCGCCACGGCCGGGAACATCGCGACACGCAAGATCGAGCGTGCCAGCAGAATGACTCCGGAGAGCCCGCTGTCGTTCTTCGTCTCAACGGACGGGTCGAAGTCTCACCAGATCCTCCCCGTCTCAGAGATCGACCGAGAGAAGGAGCTCGATGATTCCCGAGCTGCGAACCACGTGCGGGATCTAAAGGCGCGCCTGGAGACGCTCGAGCTGGAAGAGAAGGACAGGAGGGCACGCGAAGATCTGAGCGGATTTGACGAGAAGATGTCTCCCCTCCAGAGGGCGCGCGCCGTAGGGCACCTCGACAAGTACACCATGGTCGACGGAAATAACAACGCGATACGCGAGCACATCAAGGACATGGTGAAGCAGGGGGCGAGAGTGGAGGAGCCGACGGGCAAGACGTACCACATGCAGGTACGTGGGCGCTGGGTAGAGGGCGTCGACTCGCACCAAAAGCTGACCACGCTGGGCGGTACGCAGTTGTCGGAAAAGGACATCGGGGCCACTGGGATCGAGTTCGCGAAGCATCTGATCGCGAAACGAGACTCTGGGCCGCTCTGGGAAGTGCCAGAGGAACTGAAGAAGTACAGGCACCCAGATGAAGAGAAGATCGCGAAGATGACGGACGTGGGGACGCTTCGATCCCTGCGGGGGATGACAGCGGATAAACTGGATCAAATGGGGGAGAACGTCACAGGTCCCGGGTGGCACGTAAAAAACTCCAGACCAGGGGAAGCAGAATCTATGCGCAAAGTCGACGTAGGGCAGGCCTACAACCGCCTCCACGCGATCGACTCCCGCCTGAGAGAGCTGAGCACCCCTCCCGCAGATCTCCCCGTCCAGTCCATCGACCGAGACGCCTGGCTCAACGCCCGAAAGGCGAAGGAGTACCACGAGACGATGGGGAGCTGGCCCAAGGTCCGCCGGGAGTGGGTTCAGGAGCATGCGAAACTCATGCAGGATGCAGTCGCATCGGGAGCGCCGGCGACATCCTTCCACCCTGATAATCTGGGAGTGAGTGAGAGCCTACGCAAGACCATCTTCGACCGCGACGAAAAGAAGCGCTTTGACCTGGCCCCCCACACGCCGATCGGTACCGACGAGCACGGGGACGAGATCGCCGTCAAGGCCGCGCACCAAGAGGACGGTCGCGTTCTGCACGGGACGTACTTCCGGCCGAAGGGGTCCAACGACGCGTGGGAAACTACTCTGTCCGGGTACAAGGAGACGCCGGAGGAGGCGATAGAGCGCTACGTCGAGAGGCACGGCGCAGGAACCACCTTCACGCACCCGCACGCTGCGGCGCGCGCGGAAAAGCTCCGCCAGCAGAGAGCCGCAGCTCAACAGGCGGAGGAAGATCGGCGGGTGGAAGCTGAGCGACGGCAGAATAAGGCCCGGGAGTGGCACGCGGCGCTCGACGCGAAGGTGGAGGGGATGAAGGGGAAGAAGGGCAAGGCGACCCTTCGAGGTGCCGACGGGGACGCAGTAGGGGAGCGAGAGGGAACAGTCTTCGGCGAGCACTTCCTCGTACACAAGACTCACCCTGATGACCCTTCCAGGCAGAAGTTCGCCGCGTCGCGGAACACCGGGTACATAGTGACGCACATTCCCACTGGATCCCGAATTGCGGAAGTGGCGTCAGCTACGCAGGGGAAGCAGGTAACAGCCGCGCTGCTGGGGACGGGGGTAGACTGGTCGCTGAAAGACCAGTCCGAAGAGATAGGGAAGCACGGGGAGAAGCCAGTGCGTGCGGTGAAGGCCGCCATGAGCTGGGAGCACCCGGATGACGTAGAGTTAGGTAAGGCACCGTAAGGCACCGTAAGGCACCGTAAGGCACCGTAAGGCACCGTAAGGCACCGTAACCTAGAGAAGGTGAAGCAATGGCACAAGATTTTCCCGGCGTCGAAAAGTGGGTCACCCTCGGAGAGGGAGAAGACCGTAAGCACGTCCCGATTGTGGACGGAAAGATCGGGTCCATCGTGGACGGTCACGGGGCTCCGGCGAAACCTATGCCCCTGGAAGTGATGCGAAAGATCCACGAGGGTACCCAGGACGCGGCGAAGAAGCGAGAGTGGGAAAAAAAGATAGGGGGTCACCCGGATCGCAGCGATGAAGATCTCCAAATCGAACTCGAGTCCCACGACAAGCGCATCAAGGACTCCCACGGACCCGCCATGGAAGATATGCGCCAGCGGTCCGGTAAATTGCGTGAGGACGCACGCGCGCTCGAGGTGGGACCGAAGCCCCGCAAGCCTGAGAAGCTGGCAGCACACCAGGCCGAGATCCGGCGCTTGTATGAGGAAGCGAACGATCTGGAGTGGGAGAAAAACAAGCGAAGCGATCTGCAGACAGGTGAGCTGCGCGCACTCCACGCGGAACACCCCGCCGCGAAGGAACTTCAGGCACGCCAGACGCGTAGGATGGAAGAGAAACACCGCGAAGAGGTGAAGCGCGCGAACGAGGCGGAGGCTAAAGAACATGCGCGACGCCTGGAAGAGATCCCGGGCATGCGGGCGAACCTCTCAGACCACGCGAAAGCCTACGCTGACAGACTCGCGTCTTCCTGGGTGAAGCAGTACCGCGCGGATGGGCAGGAGCCGGACAGGGTGGGGGAGCACGTCGAGTCCGACGCGATGCACAAGGCACTCAAGCACGCGGGGAAGCTCGAAGGGCACATTCGCAGCAAGGACATCAAGGCACTCGCGGAACACATGCACTCCGGGAACCCCCTGTCGCGCAAGTTCTTCGAAGAGGAAACGGGGATCCCGCTGGGAAAGACCGGAGCGTCCACGGAGGCGGGTCTCCAAAAGCACGTGGGGGAAGAGGGAGTCCGGGCGGCTGCAGAAGCCGACGCGGCGGAGCGCGCGAAGAGTGAGGAGTGGAGCAAGAAGCGCGCGCACGACAACAACGTGCGGGCTCTGGAGCACCAGAAGGTGACCCACGACGGGAAGGTGATGTCGAATAAGGAATTCATCGACAAGATCATCGCGGGGGGACACGTCAAGGCCGTGACGGGAAAGAAGGGGGTGATACCGACATTGACTCTGGAGAACGAGGGGGAAGGAACGTCGTACCTGCTGAAAACGAAGCCGGAGATCGAGTACGCGAAGAGCGTGCTGGCGACGTCCCGCACCGTTCCTATCACGTCCCTCGAGAGCAATCCCGCCATCCGTAAGGCGCTCGAGGCGTACCATACCAAAGAGGGCTCCACTCCGGAATCTCTGCACAAAGCCGCACAGCAGTTGGGAGAGTACCGATCCGATATGTTCGGCCCCGTCGCGCGCAAGACCGGGTTCTCTGCGAAAGATCTGGACGATGAGAACAAGCGTATGATCTCGGAGGGATGGAAGCCTGAGAAAGAGAAAGAGGAGGAGACCCCTACTGGAAACGCAGTCAAGGACTTTGTGCCGAGCGAGAAGCCGTTTGGGGATGTGTCGTATGAGGATCGGCAGCGCTACTTTGGATCGAAGGTCCGCGTTAAGGGGCAGTTTGGTGCACCATCCTACAATGCTGAAGTTGTGAATGTGGAGAACAACGGCACATACCTAGAGATGCGTCGCCTTAGCGGTTCGCAGCATACTTTTCGTGTAGGAGGGAAGGAAGTAGAGGCGATTCATGATCTGGTAGATCGTAAACCTGCCGAGAAAAAAGAGGAGAAACCTGCGGATGAGTGGAGCAACCTTCCAGTATCTTCGGGCGTAAAAGTCACGAGCGCAGTGTCTCGTAGATATGCTTCCGCCGCAGACCTCGCAGCCGATTACAAAGCGAGGGGATTGGATTCTGTTTATAGTCAGTTCGTTATTGATAGGGGTCTGCGACCTGAGATAGACGCAAACCAGTTGGTGAAACTCATGTCTCAAGTAGCGCCAAAGCACTACAATGAGCAACAAACAATCACAGGGTCGACAGGACCAACGCATCGATTGTACTCAAAAGAAGGAGTTTCCCAAGACGTAGAGTTCACAGAAGTTAAACCTGGTTACGTGAAGACACTGATCCACTATCCAAACGGAAGGATAGGTACCGGGGGCATGCCAAGGCAATTTATCGATCGAATCGAACCCCTCAAGGCGGAGCCCAAGGCGGAGCCCAAGGCGGAGCCCAAGGCGGAGCCCAAGGCGGAGCCCAAGGCGGAGCCCAAGGCGGAGCCCAAGGCGGAGCCCACCACTCCCATCACAGCCTCCACCGCCAAGCCCGATACCATCTACAAGACCCCCGCGGGCTACGAAGTCCGCTACATCGGCAAAAAGGGCGACCGTCACATCTTAGAGCGCGTCGACACCGGCAAGCAGGTTCTCGTACCGGAAGGGCAGAAGCTCATGGAAAAAGGTGAGATCCCCGGCGTCGAAAAATGGATCACTCTTGGCCACGGTGACGAAGCAAAGCACGTCCCGATCGTTGACGGAAAGATCGGATCCATCCAAGACGGACACGGCGCTCCCGCTCGCCCCCTCCCCCTCGATATCCTGCGTAAGATCCACGCCACCACCAAGGACGGCCAAAAGAAGGCCGAGTGGGAGAAGCGCATCTCTGCTCATCCCGATTCCAAACCCCGCACCTACTCCTACGGCCTCCGCTCCCGCCCCGTCGATATCGGGACCGTCCCGCGCGACTACACCAAGACCGGTGTGCACCAGGACTTCAACTACGGCACCGTCACCTACGATCGTCCCCTCTCAGACGAAGAGCGCAAGAGCTACCAGCTCACCCAGGTAGCGGAGCGAGAGGATATCCCCACCGTCGCGAAGCACGTGCACGACAAGATGGGCGAGTACGTTCAGGACTACCTGGATGACCTGGATGACCCGGATGAGGCGGACCACGCCGTACGCTCCGCTGCCAGAGACGCGGGCTACCACGTCGACCCGAAGCGCGTGCTCGACGCGATCAAGCGCAAGGTGGCGGGCGGGGATTACGACGAGCCGATGGAGCCCGTCGACGCAGTAGATGTCACCTCACTGCCCCCTACCCCCCTCCACGACCTGTCCCCCCGCGAGTGGGACGCGCGCGTCCAGCACTTCGAGGACGACTATCGGGGCGCGGAATCCGCCGTCAAGGCGGCGGAGCGTGAGCTGATCGACACGACTCCCAAGTCTCGCGAGCGAGATTCCCAGGAGTTCAAACTTGCTGACGCCCTCAAGAAGCCAAAGAACAAGGAGTTGGTGAGCCAGCTCGAGGCTGCGAAGGCGAAGTTCGAGCAGGCGATAGACGCGCGGCGCCCGTACTGGTCAGGACACCAGAGCTGGCTGCACGACGAGTTGAAGAGGGGAGTGGACGTACCGGCGCAGCATGACGCCACCTACCCGGGGCTTCCGGCGGCGCGGAAGATCATCGCCGCGTCCAGGGAGACGGCAGCCCGTGGCGCCGCACTCCGGAAGCGCTTCGCAGAGAGCCCGTCTGCGGAGAAACTCCCCGCGGTGTTCGAAGACCTGAAGCGGGAATCGGAGAAGGCGGAGGGGATGCCCGGATACCAGGCGGCTGGCGTAGCGGCTACCCGACTGCGGAACTTCTTGAAAGAGAAGAGCGCGCCCATCTGGGACAAAAAATACAACGACCAGACGCTCACCCCCAGCGAAAAGAGTCTCGCCGACTGGTACGACGAGAGGGGGTCCCGCACTCCGGACTCCCTCCTGGACCGCTTCTCGGGCGGGAGCAACGGCGGAGACCATCCCCACGCGAAGCGCGGTCTGCTCGAGCCGATGCTGGACGACCGCAGCGTCGACTCTGCGATCCGGAACGCGGAGGAAGACCGCAAGATCGCGGTGGCGCGGTCACGGATCGGACAGCCGATCGCGGGTCAGGCGTGGCACCGGGAGCAAGACGACGGCGGGGACCTCCCGCAGGGACACGGCGTCATCCACGAGCGCGGTACCGACGGGCAGGGGCGCCGTTACCACTACGTGAAGGGCGTGCTGCAGCTCCCCGATGGGCAGCACTACCGGGAATCCTCGGGAAAAGAGATCAGGGAGGAGAAGGACCCGGATCAGCTCGAGCGCGACGCTCTGGACGAAGCGCGAAAGAGCTACGAGTACGACCTCGAGAAGAAGTATAGCTACTCGCACGATGATGTCGCCAAGCGATCGCAGATGATGGACGCGATGCGCGCTACGCTGACCCCGTGGACGAAGCGAAATGACAGGCGGATCACGAAGGCCGCGACTGAGAAGGACCTGGCCGACAGGATGCGGTCGAAGGCGATCGCGGACAAGGAACCCGGGTGGAAGCAGGACAGGGATAGCTACGTCAAGGAGAACATGGGTAAAATCACCCCGGAGAGGAAATACTCGAACGGGCATTCCTACTACGAAGACGACGACCAAGCCGCGGAGCGTCGGCACAGGGAGCTGGTAGAGCACGCACACCACGCAGGGTACGACGTGCCCATGGAAGCTGTGCACCCCAACGTCACCTACCAGGTACCGGCTGGACTATCAAACCCGGGCGAAGGGCGGGGAGACGTCCCGCGCATGAACCAGCTCGCGAAACTTAAGGCCGACCACGCAGAGCGCGAGAAGAGTGCGTTCTCCCGCGCGTTGAAGAACGTGGGGACGACGGAGGCCTTCCGTTCCGCGAAATTCCAGATGAACATGGTCAACACGGATCCGGTGACGGTCACCGGGCGGACCACCGGATCTGGAAAATGGGCGTACCACAAGGTGAGGGAGGGCAAGACCGCCGAGTGGACTACGGCGCACACAGGGCACGGTATGAACTCCTGGATGGGGCGGGAGCGGACGGAGGAGGATGCGAAGCGACAGGTGGCGATGCTGGAAAGTATGGGAGACCTGCCGGAGTTCCAGACGTTCCATAATCTCACTCCTGACCGCTTGCGCGTCAAAGACGAGCGAGACAGGACAGAGGCAGAGAATAAGGCGATCAGCACTGTGTTGGACGTGCACGGCATCGCGAACGGCGGTTACGTGGACAGGCCCGAAGACGTGAAGCACCCCGTGGTCCGGGAACGCCTCGAGGCGCTCGCTCGGAACCACGGATACACGGGGCAGCCTGAGCCGCTGGTCGTTCCGCCGGAAGCGGAAGGGGAGTGGAACATGGAGCGGGTGAATCGGGCCAGGGCGCAAGGGAAGCCGGTGCCGCAGGAGGCGATGGAGAAGCTGGGGTACTGATACCAGCTCACCAGCTCACCAGCTCACCAGCTCACCAGCTCACCAGCTCACCAGCTCACCAGCTCCTTACCAGGGGGTAACCTGCTACCGAGGGTAACCTGCTACCGAGGGTAACCTGCCACCGGGTATGCCACCGGATACCCCTCCACCCGGGTATCTTTTTATTGAACACTCCGCTCCTTCCTGCTATACTCCCCGCATGGTCCTCCTCTCCTGTCCCCGCTGCTGCCGCCCGCTCCTATCCGCTAGACGCGAGGGGGGCTATTACTTCCAGGGCGCGAAGACGGTACTTCTCCTCCCCGACGGAGACTTCTCAGCGGTGCACGCGTGCGGTGAGCGCGTGCGCGTGGGGATAGTTAATTGGAGAGAGAGCGAAGAATTGAGAAAAGTATTGACAGCGAGCGCCGCTGTCGCGTAATGTTGGAATAACTGGTATTTTATAGCTGCTGAGCTGACTGAACCCTGATGGCCGTATGATGGCCGCACTCTCCCCCGGGAGAGCTGCGGCCATTTTTTTTTGGATCTAACGTGTTCCTTGACGCCTACGGACCTGTCTTGTTCCTAGAGAAAGGTGGAGACTCCTTCACCCGCTCCGGGCACGGGTGGGCCACTGCGGCGGGAGTGCTAGACGATAGTGGCAAGCTGATCCTGACGCGAGACAGGGAGCGCGAGACGATACCCGCCGCCGCGTCACCGGACCGCATCGACTGGTCGGCCTACCTGCCGCGCGGGTTCATGAACGACTCGCACAGGGCGAAGGCTATTTCAGGAGCGTCTTGCACCGGGAAGTGTCAGGGGTCTCCGGATCCGTCCTGCGCCGTGCACGGGGGCAAGAGGGCATCCGTACTGATTGGTCTCCCGGATCGCCTGGAGCACGCCCCCGCGGGGCACGACTTGGCAGATCGAGACGGTAAGGTCGGGTGGTACACGTGGTTCCACCTGGCGGACCCCAAGGACCGCGCATCCTGGCTCAACCCGGACGGGACGTCTCGTTCTCGCATGCTCCGCGACGGGACCGTGACCGATGAACCGTGGGATCCCACTCCAGAGGAGAAGGACCGCGCGGACTATCACTGGGAATCAGGTCTCGCGATGCAGCGGGAAGGGCGGACGAAAGGTTTGTCCATTCAAGGGCGGGAGACGGTGATTCCGGATGATGGTGGCCACCAGATCGTGCGGGCGAGCGCCCACCAGGTCGCGATCATCGATCAGCCCCATAATCCGGAAGCGACGATCGAAGGGTTCGGACGCGAGATGGCGAAGGGGGAGGCCCCGATCGTCGTCGCACTGGCAGATAGATTTTTGAGGGACCCGGTGCTACGCCGACGGTTCCAGATCACGGATTCGGACGTGGCGTGCAGCATTGCGCGGCACGCTCTCAAAGAGATGAGGTTGTATCATGGCTGACATTGTCAACGTAGAGGAAGTGGTCGGGACACTGCACGCGGGTATCGAGGCCTCCCAGACGGTCCCGGCTGTCTTGGACTTCGCCAAGAAAGAGATGCAGGAGCAACGCTCCTATTCGGAGAGGCTCATCGCGCGCTTCATGGGCAAGGGGCGTAAGCCAATCTCCGACCCCGACGGTGATGGCGACGACGACACCATTCCGGCCCTCGACACCGATCACGACGGTGGGCAGGCCCCCCTCTTCAAAGGCACCGCGTGCCCCAATTGTGGGCACAGGCAGATGCTTCACGAAAACCACCCCCACCACGGCAAACCCGACGGTGATCTCGCCAAGGGCATGAGCTGCGGTCGATGCGGCGTCAAGGGGCTCGAGCCGATCATGCACTCCCCAGACCGCGGGGCGCGGGGTGAAGGCATGTCCCTCAAGGGAACCACGTGCAAGGGATGCGGTCACGCGATCCACATGTCCAAGGGTCACCCGCACTTCGGCGCCAAGCGCCAGGTCGCGGAAGAGCTGGCGAAGGGAATGCGATGCCCCCGATGCGGCGATAGCAGCGTGTCCCCCATCATGGACAAGGGCGACGACGAGCTTCCCCCTCCGATGCCCATGGACAAGGGCGAAGAGCACATCGCGCACCCCGAGGTAGACCGGATCTTCCAACGCCTGGGTGGCGGAGTGGACGCGATCGAGATCGCCGCCGCTTCGATGCCGCTGGTGCTCGAGGCGCTCAAGGGCCTGGAGGAGCGACTCGACGCGCAGGATGACACGCGCGCAATGCTCAAGGGTGACGAAGAGCGCAATGCCACGCTGATCGCCATTCAGGAGCGCCTCGACCGCATCGAGGAATTCCAGGGCGCGCACCTCGAGGTACTCGAGGGGTTCGCGACGGAGCAAGAGGCGATCAAGGGTGCCGTTGAGATGTGGTCCCCCGGGGCAAAATCCGAGACGCACGAGGAATCCGCTCTGGACCGCGCCGCTGACGCGATTCGAAAGCCGCAAGTGACGGCGCCGATGGCGAAGGGGGAAGAGGACGCCATCACAGAAGACGAGCTCAACACCGGGATCTCCCGCGGGGTCATAACGCACGCGGACGCGGCGATGTACCGCGCGGGACGCGAGATGAACAGCTACGGTCGGGACGTGAAACTGTTCCGGCGGGCGATCAACTGATTCAAGTTCAAATCCAGTTTTACTGAGGAGGAAAAGTTATGCCAGGTATCCAACTGAAGTCAGTCGCTCCGCTGGAGGAATATTTCGTCCACCAGGCGGAAACCAAGCGACAGTACAACAAAGACATGCAGCGGTTCGCGGGCTCCCCCGACATCCAGGCACAGCTCACGGATCACTTCACGCGCGAGATGGCCAAGGGCGAGTCGACGATGCAACGCGACATGGCCAAGGGCGTGACGGCAGTGGGCGTCGCGGACATCGCGCCGTCGATCCCGCAGGACCTCGACCCCGTCTATCGGAGCCTCGACGCGAAGAACGAGCCCTACGGCCGCAACATGATCCTGCGCGCTGTCCCGAAGATCCAGGGCTGGGCTCGGCAGCACGAGTACGCGCTTCAGACCAGCACCGGCATGGGCGGCACATACGGGCAGAGCACAGAGTACGGGGTCGGCAACTTCATGAAGCCGACGCAGACCTTGTTCTACAGCTACCCTCGGTGGCAAAAGTTGCTCTACATGCGGTCTCGCAGCGCCAACGACGTCCGGTCGATCGGCGACGGGTCCGAGCAGCAGATCCGACTGAACCACCGCAGGCTCCGAAACAGCAACCTGATTCACGCCGACTCCCGCGGGCAGCTCAGCGGCGTCAGCGGCCTCTTGCCGAAGGGTATCATTCAGCTCATCGAAGAGGGGACGAACGGCACGACGGCGACCGGTTCGGACGGATACAATTACAACGGGCGCGGCCACACCTGGGACGTCAAGGGGCAGCCCATGACCACCCAGACGCTCCGACAGGTTCCCGAGCAGCTCGTGCAGGTGTGGGGCGGGGCGAGCAATCTGACCGCGTTCATGCCTTCGAGATCGATCAGCGGGCTCGAGGCGCAGGGCGACACGGCGCGGCGCGCCATGGGACCCCTGGACATGTACACGCTCGGCCAAGCAGTGGGCGGACTGACCGTCAACGGGCGGAACATCGACATCGTCCCGGAAGACGACCTGAACCCGTTCTCGCGAGACTGCCCCCGCGGCATGTACACCACGAATCGCCCCGAAGGCGCCCCGACGGGCAACCCCACCGTGGCGATCACCGTCCAGACCGAAGGAACCGACGACCCCTTGAAGGTGTACGGCCTCTGGGACACCAATCCCTACGGGATCGGCACCTTCCGGTACGTGGTCACCTACATGGACGACCAGGGCCTCGAGTCCGCAGGCGTCCTCTCCAGTCTCGGCACCGTGAGCACGTCCGGCAAGGAAGTCAAGCTGACTATCTCCGGCGTTCCTGCGAATGCCACGCTGGTCAGGATCTTCCGCCTCGACACGCTGTTCTTGACGCGGCGAAACATCACCAGCCCGGCGGTAACGCACTCGTGCTGGATCGCGGACGTCGCCCCTCCGGGAACAGGCGCGGCGTTCACATGGGTGGACTACAACGAGGTGCGCCCGTACTGCGGCACGGCGCTGATCCTCTCGTTGGGAGCGTCCCAGACGCTGCCGTACATGACCTCCAGGCAGAAATTCGAGCAGATGCTGATGGAAGGCGGGCTCGAGAACATCGCCCCGTTCATCACTGAGGAACAGTCCGTGTGGGCGGAAAACACGGTCCGGGAAGTCTACGTCGGGCCGCAGATGTTCACGCACTTGCTGGCAAACACGCTCGACGTGACGTCGCACTACCTGCTCGGATCGTGGGTGTCGACTGAGGTGACGCACCCGCTCCTGTGCGGGATCATCCGGAATCTGCCGCTCACGTAGGACGCGCACGCAGTAACCTATCCCGCTGCGGTGGCACGATTGGGTAAGTGTCGCCGCAGCGGTTGTTAACGCAATCAGGGAGGAACGACAACAATGAGAGTGGAAACGAAACACCACCCCAAGAATCAGGATACCGACGAACTCCAGATCTCTCCGCGAGTGACGCTGACCTTTCACCGAAACCGATTCGGTGCTGGGGTGGCGTCCGTGAAGCCCGCGCACGAGACCGCGGTGCGGGAGTGGCTGGAGAACGAGGCGACAAACGCGAAGCGACACGAGGTCCAGTGCCCGTTCCGTGAGCTGGCGGAGGGAGACGACGCGGGGGACATCGCCCCTTTGGTGACTCCTTTGTCTGCCGCGATCGACGCATTCGAGAGATTGGCAGAGGAGCCTGTCCGTTTGGCGTTCCTGGACCGCTTCGCGCTCCGGTACGCTGACGCGCTGAACGGAGAGCAGGTGCTGGCTGGGTTGAAGGAGCTGGCGGAAGAGGAGAGGGGAAGGGTGCTGGATGTGTTCAGGCCGGTGGTGGTAGTGGCACCGCAGGCACCGCAGGCACCGCAGGCACCGCAGGCACCGCAGGCACCGCAGGCACCGCAGGCACCGCAGGCTGCCGCGCAACGAGCCTCCAAGACCTTCACCCCCCTCGAGCGCTACGGCACGACCGTGGAAGTCCAGAAGGCCGCAGCGGTCCTCGCCTCTTCGAAGGCCACCAAGCCCGAGACGCAGGGCAAGGCCCTGAAAGCCGCCGGACTCCCGGAGCCGGACGCTGAGCAGTTGAACGAATTGAAGAAACTCTCGGCGACTCCGCCGAGCGCAGATAACGACCAGCCGGAGGCGCTCCTGTAGCTCCTGCGGTATCAGTAACTTCGAGAGAGGAAGACTACCATGAGTGCAGCACGTGAATCCGGCGGTTACCTGTCCACCGTCCAGCTCCTGATCTCAGAGCTCCTGGCCGACATGGCTCTGGTGTTCAACATCGCCCCGGCGCTTCGCAGGCTGTTCAGTGCGCCGCGGGACCACCACGTCACCCTCCACATCCTGGATGACCTGGCTGCGGGAGCCTCCGTGTACACGGGGTACTTCGAGGCGACCAGGCCGTGCGAGGTGGGGCTCGTCAAATCGAACGCGGGAACCATCCCCGGTACGTTCTCCGCGCTGACCGCCGACGTGCTGGTGACGCACGTGACCACGGAGGCGTCCGGTCTGCACGGAGGCACGCCCGTCTCCATCCTCACCCGCGCCACCATGACGCTTGACCACGACACCGCCCTCGCCGACGAAGACCAGAAGTGGTACCTCGCGCAGGGCGACAAGGTGCGCGTTCAGGTAGCAGCGGTGGGGTCGAGCTCGATGTCCGCAGGGAGCATCCAGTTTCAGGTGGTGATCCGGGAGTATTGATGAGCCAAGGTAACCTCGGTCTCACCGTGAACGTCGCGGACATCCCGGATCCTGAGAAGTTCCGGAGGGAGTTCTTGTGGGGTTCCGTGGCACAAGCCGCGGCACAGTACGGGGACTTCGTGGCTGCGGCGAGTCGGTGGGTCAAGGCTCCTGTCTCTTTTCCAGCGCCCAAGACTCCCGCGGAGGCTAAGGAGCTGATCGAGTCTTTACTCCGCGGGAATCTACCGGACGAGACGGTTCGAGCGCACATCCTGATGCAGATGGACCGTCTCGCCACACGCATAGGGACGAGACTCGAAGTTCGACGCGTGGCGATGGGGCCACTGGACGAGGATTCGGACCCGTACGATGTCGTCAGGGACCGGGTACCCTTCGTGCTGTCCGATGGGGTGGCTTACACTCGGATCATCGTTCCCGGCCCAATTCTAGCCGTGAACAGAATTCGATTCGTTGCGGACAACGTGGCTCAGTGGACTGTGCCGATTGACATCGTCACGGTGGCGGATCGGAGAATGGGAGTCATCACTCTACCCGGGTACGATGCCTTCCCTTACGCATCCCCCCTCGCGACGTCGCGGGGAGCATCAAACCTGTTCGCCTCGGCGCTCAGGTTCAATGATATCGCTACCCGACCTGGCGTGTGGGCCGTTGACTACTTGACGGGTCCCAGTGTCGACAACCGCGCGGGGCAGGTACCCTTGGCTGTGGTGCATGAGGTTTACTGCCAAGCGGCGCTATCCCTACTGGGGATGAGTTCGAACGCCTTGACAAAGGGAGTTGCGTCACAGTCTAGGAGTGCAGATGGGGTCACGTATTCGATCTCTCTCCAGACGAGCGCGATGTACGACATTTACTCAGCGCTAGAAGTGATCTACGAGAAGATGTCAGAGAAACTTCCGGTCGCCGTGCTGCAACGGCGCATGGTGGGTATCAGGTGTGCGCCGTTATAGAAGGAATGCCGGGTCTAAATGACTTCTTTCCCTATCAGGGACCTGATGTTACGACATTCGACATTGTTCGTCCCGACCCCCGAGGCGTGGACGACCTGATAGACAGCTCTCGAGGTGTGACTGTCGATTTCTGGAAGGGGTGGCCGTGTCCATGTGCACGTGCGGAGAGTGGGCGGACGCGCGGGACGTGCCCCTTGTGCGGGGGTAAGCGCTTCGTCTATCCCGTCGCGGAGCGAATCGAGACGAAGGTCTTGCTTCCAGAAGAGCCCGAGAAGATGGAGGGCAAGAGCTGGGGACCAACGCAGAGCGGGTCGATACGCGTCACGTTTCGGAGTGACGTGCACCCGGAGCGGGGTGACCTGATCCTCCCCCGCGGGCGCATACATCGCGTGGTAGAAGTGATCGCCGTCCCGCGGGTGACTACCAGTGAGGGCGCAGTGCGGGACCTCCGGGGTAACGACGTAGTGGACCCACCCGCCGCGGATCCTGGGGCACTGCTGCTGCGGTACCCCCGCGTTACGGAGGTGATAGGGATCCATTGGCGAGATGAGGCTGCGGCGCGGCGTGTGCTGCACCAGTTCGGAGCGGCGGCAGTCACGGATCTGCTGCCTGGGCAGCTCGAGCAGTTTTACGCGGCGGGGTTCCCCGAAGTTCGGGATTACGACGTCCTGAACAACAGGATCGTGCTGGGAGAAAACCTCCCACCCGGAACGTCGCTGACCGTGAAATACTCCGCACCCGCGGTGTACTGCGTGAGCGAGGATCCGGCATACAGGGCAGATGGGGACTTGCAGTTACAGTTCAAGCCTGTGACAGCAGTCAGGTACGACGCAATGGGGCAGGACGACGGCGGGAGGGTGGCGTAGTGGCGACGGTAGTGGATCATATCGACATGACCAGAATCCCGCAACCAGCGGTGATACTCTCCCGCTTGGCGATCCGCGGCGCGGAGACGGTCAGGAAGGCGTGGTTCGCCCTGGCACAGGCGGCAGACGCCCCAAAGCAATACTTGGAGGGACTGGCAGATAAGGCTCGCATTGAGGTTCGGGAGGCCAGTTTCGATGGCGACGTCGCCACGGTACTAGTGGTGGTCGTGTGCGGGTGGGAGCACTCCGGGAAAGTCGACGCGGGCAGGGAACGCTACCACCTCCCAGACGCCATTCATTGGCCCACGGCGCGAACGAAGGTGGGCAAGGATGGTCAGATGTGGCTTAACATCCCTATCCGGCACAAAACGAAGGGGATGCCCCACGCCGTCATGCGGGCGGCGCGACAACTGGCGCTCACGGTCGGTGGGCAGGAGGGGTTGCAGTACCACTCTGACGGCAGGTACCGAGCGGCGGACAGGTATTATGTGGTGGGGAAGGGGCCGGTAAGGCTGGGTACCATCGGTAAGTACAGCGGGATGATCCGGACGCCAGCAGTACGCGGGCGCGGCAGCTCGTACTTGACCATACGTCGGATGACCCCACAGTCCACCGGATGGTGGATGCCCCGCAAAGATGGGCTCAAGCTACCCGCTCAGGTGGCGAAGATCATCCCCGAGCTGCTGAGGGAGCTGATGTGACGGGAAGGGAGCTAGACCTAGAGTTGGTGCGGCAGGTAGTGATCGAGGGACTCCTGATCCTGGCAGGGGACAAGGATCGCCTGAGACAGCTCTTCGTCCGGCACGACACCCTGGTGTCAGACGCGGAACAGTATACGGACGAGAGCGCGGACATCGTGAGGGGGCTGGCGCCGCGCGTCAACGTGTACATCCTGCACCCGGAAGTGCAGAGGCAGATGCCGTTCGTCGGGATTCAGATGTCCGGGTCATCGTCGGGGGAGGAGACCTTCTCAGCCGACATAGTGGACGAAGTCGACAAGGTGATCGGTAGCAAGGTCTACTGTGAGAGGATCCGGGGCGGATACAGGGACCGCTCCCTGCGCGCATCGGTGGCGGCGAGCACGTGGGACGCAACGCGGTGCCTACACGCTGCTGTAGCGCACGTGCTGGATACCTACAAGTGGCGTCTGGCAGAGGTGGGAGCGACGGGGGTATCCGTGACGGACTCGCCCCCCGAGGTAGAGCTGCCAGAGAGCGCAGAGGACGCCGTGGGGCGCTGGTCTGAAGGGGTAGTAGAGGTGAGGTACGCGTGGCTCATGAGGACCTCGCACCTGCTGGGACCAAGGCCTAAGAGAGTGATTTTGGAGTGGACGGGGGAGATGTAGCGTAGCTCACACGGGGCAGCGTAGCTCACACGGGGCAGCGTAGCTCACAAGCTGAGCACGTAGCTCACACGGGGCAGCGTAGCTCACAAGCTGAGCACGTAGCTCACACGGGGCAGCGTAGCTCACAAGCTGAGCACGTAGTTACTGGCAGTTTGCTAAGAGTTACCAGAAGTTAATGACAGGTTACCAGGAGTTAATGACAGGTTACCAGGAGTTAATGACAGGTTACCAGGAGTTAATGACAGGTTACCGG
>Ga0208958_1002279_pt1 | contig 16896 bp, 23 predicted proteins | sample RifOxyB1_FD_184032 | JGI IMG/M metagenome (GOLD analysis project Ga0208958, IMG submission 184032) | Soil microbial communities from Rifle, Colorado - Rifle Oxygen_injection B1 (SPAdes) | ecosystem: Environmental > Terrestrial > Deep subsurface > Rock core/Sediment | place: Rifle, Colorado... | reverse complement strand
AGCAGCCGCAGAGAACCAATATACCTCGACTGTAGCATTTCCAGCATCATAACCAGTGGGGACTTGAAAATCCCAATAGGCATTATTATCTGCCGCATCAGAAAAATCAAGAACGGCATGGGGAGAAGTCCCATCTACCGTTGCTAAAGTAGCTGCTGCTGGAGTGCCATCCGGCAAATAGGCATTAGAGGGAGACAGAAAAACACATTCAGTAGGCTTAGCGGAGCCAGCATAACTTACAGCCCCAGCACTACTTATCCTTGTATAATTAGTTAGGTCTCCTGCCTCAAAAGCCCCAACAATATATTGTTTATTTTCCGATTCATCCCATAGGCTATATTTACCTGATGTAGCCCCAAAAGCCTTAAAATCATGACCGGCATCATCCACACCGACAGTAAAAGGAAACTTTAAGGTAAAAGTAGAGCCATCAAAAGTAAGACCAGGATTAGAAGCCACCTTAGCATCACTATCAGTATAAAGAACCCTGTTAGCCGGAATACCAGTAGTAAAGTTACTTAAACTAATATTACCATCAGCATCAATAAGTTGCTCCAAAGCCTTAATAGCCTTAGTTGACCATAAATTTCCTCGGCCCTCTCCCTCCGAGAAATCATTAAAGACTACTACCCCTACTAGCAGGATTAGAAAACCAATAATATACACCCTAGAGCGTTTCTTCATTAACTATCTCCTTTTCCGAAAACCGCCCAAAATAGTGATGCTATCCGTCCCATTGGTATTCACTTTAACCCCTACCCGTATGTATTCCAGCAATTCAGGGATCACAACAAGCTCATCTATCGTTGTGGCGGCAGCATAGTTTTTTGTCCAGACTTCTCCCCACCGCCCACTACCAGCATCTTTCACCCTGCCTTCTATCCTTACATCAATAGACGTTGAACCAAGGGTGGGGATAGCTATTTGGATGATTTTCTCGTCATATTTCTCAACAAAAAACTGCCCAGACGTAGCGGCTTGGCCCCCAGCTTCATCATAAATATAACTGGCAGATGTGGGGTTATAGGCACTAAAAAATTCCCTCCCCTCCTGTTTTTCTATACCTAATGGCTTTACCAAATCACTATCCTCCTACCTAAGTTATTCGTTCAAATCACCATTCATTATGGCCTGATATAATATTGCTTTAGCATCTCCTCCTATTGTAGTGTGCTTTTTCACCTTCTCTACTGTTAGCTCTGAGGCATCAGTTAGTTCAGGAAAAGCTGTTAATATATAGGCTTTCAACTCCTGCTTGGCTTTCTGGTTCTCAGTTATGATTTTAACCACCGCCCTTTTGACCAATATCCCTTTTTCCACTACCACAGTAAGATCACCTGACCGTACCTGGGCTTCTTCTGCTGGAGTCAAGGTAATCATCTGATACTCCGCTTCTTCTGCTTCTTTATTCGAGGCTTTTAAGATTTGTTCCTTTGTCCGCTCTGTAGGGTCTTGAATTAACTTCCCGCTCTTAGCATTATAAAGAAAATTCATAGCCCCCTGGCCTTGGGCAATAGGCAATAAGAAATAGCTAACAAATAAGAGAATTATTCCAACCATTGTTTTTTTTGTCTTCACGGTATCCCTCTCCTTATCCTAGTTCACCTCCGGTATAAAAACTTGACATTGGCCGTTCCAGTAGGCGATCCGGTTTTAGTCCAGCTTAATGTAACGCCATCTGTGTCCCAGGAACTTATAACTGCTGTTTGTTTTGCCCCTCCACCAAGTTCCAAGTGAATCAAGCCTGCGGATTCAGCACTATTGCCACTCTGGAGCTGTAGTATACTCTCTCCACTCTCGGAACGATTAGCAAAACCAACGGAGAGCGCAGGGTCGCTATTTACTTGCCCAAAGACAATAACCGATTGAGGACTAAAACCCGCACCAGTATAAGAAACTGTACCCGTAGCAGTAGACATATCATAGGTAGCAGTCGTCATTTTATCATAAATACCATGTTCCCAAGCCGGATTAGACCCCACCCCCCGGGTCTTTAAGTATGTACCTGAAGCACCTGCCTGTAGCTTTGTCCAAATAGAACCGTTATAATAAACTATATCCCCCTGTATAGGGGATGCTATACCAAAGATTGGAGAGAAATACGCAGGCCCACCACTACCCTGAGTCCTTATATAGTACCCTGAAACGCCACTACTCCCTAACAATCGCCCCCAGCGTCCACCACTCAGTCCCGTTATTATGTCCCCTGTAGCCGATCCACCAAAACCCAAGCCCCCAAACGCCGGCCCGATATAATCACCCGCCTGAAACTCTTTTGAGAATACCGTACCAGCTTTTAGCGGAGTTGCATCCCCTCCAAAAGCTAAGGTCGTTAAAGCCCAAATTAGCCCTATGGCAAAGCCTATGGTCGTTGCGTATCGTAGCCAACCAGGCATCTTATTTTTTCGCATATCTATTCTCCAAATATGACTTGCTCTCTCTTAAACATAAGAGTATGCAGAAACTGCCGGCTAAAGATATTAAAGCTACACCTATTAAAACCCACAACATTTTTTTAAAACTCCCTTACTATCTGTGGCCTAACAATCATAATGGTAGCAGCAATCGGGTATCCTACTATCACCCTGGCACCTCCCGCCGCCGGTGAAGGAACGGTCTGGGTTAGACCACCACCTGTACCAAGATAAATAGGCCCTAATCCTGTCCATGCCCACGATGTATTTCTCACATAGCCAGAAAACTTACATGCCCCAGTCGCAGAGGCCGCTACCGCCTGCATCATAATCCCCAGGACATAAGAGGTAGCCAGGGCACTATTATCGGCCTTGAGAACCGTCGGGGCATTTCCCAGGGCAGAAACATATACTACGTCATAAGCCGATACTCCCCCTGCACCAGCAGTAACCTTGAGGCTATTAAGGCCATAAACTATCGTACCATCATCCAGTAAGACATCTTCTGCCACCTGGTGAAACCAAGCATCACCATCTGTTGAGGACGTGGGCCAGGTTGAAGTCAGGTCTAAGATGGTATTGTTATCCATCTCGTCAATTATCTGATCAAATTCAGCCTTGACTTCTGAACCTAATGCGTCATTAACATTATCTGAATAAACATATAGTCTTGATAAAGCAACTTTCCCCATTTATTTAGGCCCCAATACCCCTACTGGTTCTCCTTGTAAAACAAATTCCTGTATTTCTATCGGTTCATCTTTCCCTGTATTAGTAAAAGTAAAGGCGATATTTTGCCCTATTGTTCTGCCATATTGGGGTAGGCAAATGTCTTTAGCCGTAACCCTTTTAGCTCCCCATTTAAACTCTCCCCATTTTTTTGCCCCCCACTTCGTCCCTGCCGAGGCTATCGTCATATCATAACTTCCACCTGTCTCTACCTCCGAATCCAAGTCCCATTTTATATTCAAAGTAAAGCTACCATCCGCACCCTGTTTAATTCGTGAGAATAGATACGGGAAATTCTTGTATATATTTGGTAAACCAAGATCATAGGATTTAGTTTTGAGTCTTTTGGTAAAAGCCGATCCATTATCGTTAGTCCCTGTATCCAACCGATAGATATAGCCATCGTGTGAACCTGCGTACAAAATGTCTTGGCCTGTAGTAGCTTCTATAAGGGCTAAAGAAATAATGTTTTTAGGCTCAGTAAACTTAAAAATTGTTGCGGCAGGGAGCAACGTCCCAGCAGGCCCAGGCGTTCTCAAAGAATAATCCAGCACAATAACTATATTGTTATTGGTTTGTCCCGGTTCAGCTACAGCAAGCCAGTATTGTGATTTGGTCTTATGATTAACCCCATAAAACATGCTATAATTCTGTGTTTTCAGGCCAATAATATCGTTCTGAATGTTAAAAGTTAAATTAGGATATTCTATCCCAGCGGCCCGCTCGGTATCGGCAAGACTCTTTATCCCTTCAACATCATAAAAGAAAGCGTCTGACCCGATTGAGACAACCGAGAAGCGGGCTACTGTGCCGGTTAAAAATGCTACTCTTTCTGGTGTAAAAACATTAGCACTAGATGAGTTCCCTGTACTACCCAGTATTCGCCAAATAGCTTGTCTCTTAAACACATACAAAAACGTATCCATAAATGAAAGAAAAGCTATAGGTGGGTCTCCATCCTGATACCCGCAATAGCCTGTCCATGAATCATTCGGCGTTGTCCAATCCTCTGGGGTATTAACCGCACAGGCAGTTATTTTACTGGGGTCGGCACTCGCCCCAGCCATAAACAAATGATTGCGGTGGGCACAAATTATTGAAGGATCTGCCGGTGGACTCCCACCTAAATCGGATACTGTAGTTCCATTATATTTTTGCGGGGCCTCTGCACCATTGACAAAGACAGCCAGATTAGCCAGCATAGCCATCTGGGGATATTGCCCACTAGTTAGTCCCGTTTTGATAGAGCTAAAAACACCAGCAGCATCTACATGCAACTCTGTCCCTTCGGATACAACAAATTTGCGTGTTCCATCATTATATTTGCAGAGAAACATGCCTGTTATTGCCCCACCAGCCCCAACAGCTATAGGGTTATACTTACTCGTGCCATTTCTAGTCTTAGGCCCACCATTAACGTTAAATTCCCAATTCAAAATATCTTGGACAGCGTTATCGGGAATTAAATTTCCAGGTAATCGGGAGTTTTTCCCAGCACTAAAATCTCTTATCATTAAACTAGGCATAGGGATTCTCTCCATAATCCCACCCTGCCATTTTGGGATAATGATCTGGCAGTGGGTCACTATGAATGTCTATCATTTTTTGTAGTTTAGCGTAAAACTTGCTTTCTTCTTTTGTTGACAACGGTGTTACGCTTTTAGCGATAAATTCCATTCCCTTCCATATAAGCCCAGTAAGAAGGATATGTTGATCTTTTTCTGGTATATCGGGCGTGTTTCCATCAGCAGTCAGACGGGTAATATATTTTTTGTCATCGTAATAAATAGTCATTACCGATGTAGGAATTGGGTCAAGCCATATTGTCTGATAGGCTGGCACAATAACATTTTCAGGGTCGCCCTCACTATCTGTATAGTCTGGATAGATATGCGCTAACCAAATTTCATCCCTGCGTTTCAAGAGGAGTGGGGTCTTTTGTTGCCGGAAATTAAAGTAATACTCTGCATCGCTATTTAGCTCCCCTCCGGCGGCAGAATAGTCTTGTTGATTAACTACAGTGGCGAAGCTGTTCCCACGCCGATAAAGCCATCTCCAGTCTGCTGCCCCAGCTATTTCGTACATCAGGAGATTAATTTCATCCATCAAATATAGAGCCAGCCTATCGGTTGTAGAAGCAAGGGTAGCTAAAACATCTTCTCCCAGCTTATGCTTTACAATATTTATCATCTGTAACAGGCTGTACTTTGCCATATAAATCCCTATAGCTAGGGGCTGGGCATAGGGCCAGCCCCATCCTTTTTAGCTACTTTCCCTTTTTAAAAAAGCCTTCTTTTTCTGTTAGGGGCATATTGATCGGGCCTCCACCGGCATTGATCTCTTTCTCGGTCTCGTCAGTTGTAAACGTAGGAACACCATAAGGCCCCATATCGCTAGCATTCCCGGTCTTTTGGTTCCCTGTTCCATACAACTTAGGGGTCAGGTCTTGCTCGTAATTCTTTCCCATCTTCTTTAATCCTCCTTTTTTCTCAAGTTACTTTTTTTCTCTTGCAAAAGGACTAGGATACTTTGCAAAGCATCATCCACCTTATCCTGCCGCTCCTCCAACTGTTTTACTGCCTCTGCCAAGCTAATCTGCTTTATCATGGCAGCTTTTTCTGCCTGCCGATCCTCATCGGATTTGTCAACAATCCGAAATACAGCAGGTGCCCTCATAGCCCTTTTAACAATCGTATCGTCAAATACCCGGGTAGGACGACCCTTAATAAAAACTATCCCACAAAATTTCTTAACCTCCTTATTTGCCTGCGGATCGTAATATTCTAATACCTCCATGTTTATTTCCACCTCCTTTCAAATAAACTTCACCGTCCTGGGCATTGGGCAACCATAATACAACCCTTTCCCCTTTTTCTTTTTCACTGGCAGTGGCTGCTCGGTCCCCCTAAGAAAAAACACCGCCATAAAAGGCAAGTGCAAGGGGAAATGTACCCATGCGAACAGTCCGACAATAAATACACTATACCAATAGGGCATATTTACAGTCCCAAATAATGCCTGCCATCCAACGTAACAGAATAGTCCCACGCTTCCTACCAACCCCAGCAAACCCAGTTCAAACCATGCCTGCAAATATTCATTATGGGCATAGGTAAGAATCGTGTCTTTACCCCACTTGTTAGGCCCCCGGGCCTGCGTATGCTCCCATTGCTTATCATATAACGACATGATAGGCTCATAAAAGCCCAACCCATAACCTGTTATGGGCTGTTTCTTAATAAGAGACATGGTCTCTTTGGTAATATAAAGCCGGTTATTGAATGCCATAACTACATTACTCCTGATTGCTGATGAAAAGCTCAGCATAACACTCACTAAAATCCCTGCTAAAAGACTCGTTACAACAAAAGGAAGAAAGAAATGCCGCCTAATGCCTAAATGCGCCACCCATATCAATCCGGCAATCACCCCCACCATTTCACTAAATCCTATCTCATGGCGGACAACAATATTGGCTAATAACGCCCCCAATACTATAGGTAATCCTATTGCCCTGAAATAACGAACCGAACTATTGACAAAAAATAGCGGGATAGCTGCCACCAGAAACATTGCCCAATACTGACTATTGCCGAAGGTCCCAAATATGCGCCAACTTACAAGGGATTCGTCAATCATTGTAAATATCGGGTCATAGAAAATTTGCATCAGACCATAACCAGCCTGGAAAATAGCCGCCACACATATAGCCATCTTAATCCAATTATCCTGGAGATGGTTTTTGCAGAAATAAAAGAGTGCGGTAAAAAGCACTCCATAAGCCAGCACAATAAGACTAGGCGGGAACATACCTGCCGGACTGACATAATGGTATAAGGCCACAAGGGCAAGAACAGAAAATAGGGGATATTGCTTCCAGAATAAAACCACCGCCCCTACTCCCCCAAATGTCAGCAAGCTCAGGGTTTTATAGTTCAAACAATCGGTGGTAAAGGGATCAATACTAAGTGCAATAGTCAGGATAACAACAAAGGTCAATAGAACCAAAATATGCTCCTTTTCTGGAGATAGGAGAGGGGAACTTCCTAATACCCCCCCTCCTTCTCTTTCCTTACTACCGCTTTAGTTGCAACTTCAGGCGAATAGCCCATGAAGCTGCACCGCTTCCACCAAAAATCACTTTCGCCCGTACATACCGCCCTACCCCTTGGAAATTGACTGGCCCAGACGCATAACTTCGCACATAATTAGTTGTGCTGGTTATGGATGGGAAATCAAACAGGGTATAGGCAACATCTTTGTCAGGGCTATGCTCCAGTCTGACAACAATGCTCTTGGCCGCACCGCCATTGTTGATAGCATGGAGGAAAAAGGTTTCCATGAACCCATAAGTATCAGTTGCGCCACCTATCTTCTTGGTTGACCCCGTGGTAAGATCAAGCCACGGAGACACACTTAAATAAGGATAACCGGCTGTCGAACTGTTATAGGTTGCACTGGTAATTGTTAAAATCTTGAAGTTCTCATCATCCGCAGCCCCCACCCCTAAAGGAGTTAATAGAAGCGAAAGAGCTGCTGCAAGAATCAATAGCTTTTTCATTCTCCCATCACCTCCTATTAACTATGGGCTACTGCCGCTGACCGAACTACAAACACGGCATAATCCAGACTATTGAAGATAGTCTTGTTAATACCCAATATAGCTCCACATGCAAAACCAGCCTTATCCTGGTAATCAAACAACTTCTGCCTCCAGAAAGGCTTTTTTGCCCAGGCTATACACCCGGTTTGCTTCCCACAGAACAATCCCTCTGCGCCATTAACATTACTACCCGCTCCCCAGTTGGTTACTGTACGGATGTTCCTATGGGAATGGATCAGCACACCATTGTACATGGCATTTGCCCCTGTGAAGATGGGATTTTTTTGCCCATCCTGGGCCGCAGCATATTTCTGATAATCTTGCCACTGGCCCGCAGCGGTGTTGCTCCGTATATCGGTAATTTGAAACGGATGTAGAATGTTGATATAAACCTCATCTCCATCAACATTCAGCGGCCTTACCATTGGGTCCCGGGTGATAGCTTTTTCCTTACACGCATCCATAAGAGTAAGATCGTAGGTATCACTCGCATCAATATCGCTAGTGCTTGTCGCATCACCCGCATAGACTATAGCAGTAGCCTCTGGTGCTTGCGCCGTTTCACCAAAGGTAAGGGTCGTATCTCCCCAGAGAAACCTGAAACAATATGAATCTATCGTTTCAGCTAACCATATCGCTAGGGCCTGCCTGGCAGTCTCTTGCAGGTTAAAAACTACCCGTTGCTCGGTTAGTTCTCCATCTAGCCGGACACCGTTCCGCATTAACTCCACCGTTACAGTATCGGAGTAAGGAACTAAAGCCTCTTCGTTAAGCTCCAGGGTACTACCGCTTAAAGAGGGAGCATTGGCCAATTTCATAAAGAGCTGATAGGTTATCCTATCGCCCTTCTTCTTGGATAGATCATCCTTTTCCTCAAAAATATTGTTCATACCAGGGCCACTAAACCGCTTGAAGTATAAATACTTCATGGCCTCAAAAATTATCGCCTTATCCCATAACTTCTGAGTTAAAGCACTTCCAGTTGCAATGCTAGTATCTGCCATTTATTTTCTCACCTCTATTCTTCTGGCAACCCCCCCCTAGCAAGCATATATTGGATGCGTTTCTGAACTGTTGGCGGTAATTTGGCATAGTCTTCCATACTCCCGTTAGCGACCTTCTGTAGCTCTTCTTCTAAATTCGTACTACCGCCGCTTCCCATACCGCCGACACCGCTAGACCGTAAAGTTCTCGGTCTGGTGAGTCGAGCAATCTCTGCACGACGGTTGTCTTTGCCGCTATTCTTACCGCCTGTCTGCTGTTGTATAGACAGAATGCTTCGGTAGGCATCTTCTAAGTATCGGACGCCTCTACGTTCAGCATAACGCTTGACCTTCTCAACTTCCTCTATACTGAGTTCGGGATGATTATCTTCAAACTCTATATCCGCCGTTTTAAGTTCTTGTAATGCCTGCCTCTGCTGCTCTTGCTGGCGGGCATTTTGTAAGACAGCGTGGGTAACTTCTTCTATCCGCCTATCTATTATAGGAAAGAACTTATTAGGGTCTGGATACACCTCATCCCATTCAGGAAGGTCTTGAGAAGGATTTGCTTGCCTGCCTTGTGGGGGTTGCACTGTTAAGGAGCGTAATTCCCTTATTTTTTCTTCACGCTCCCGTAGCTCACGTTCATACTGGGTTCGCTCCCGGGCAACCTTATTCATCCGCTTTTGCGACTCAAGGGCCGCCGCAGCGATCTTTGCAGGATCGTTCCCATACTTAGCCATAAACTTCTTTAGAGCCTCGTCTATCTGTGGCTCTGGCTCACCGCTTACGGGTTCTTTATCTATCTCATCTAATAGAGCAGATAAAGAAGTATCCGGGGGAGTCTCAGAGTCAAATCTAATAGGCGAATCTCCGGGAGTTGTACTGCCATCACCTTCACCAAGAAGGTCATCGGCAATACTGGCATCAAATTTTAGTTCCATCTTAGGTCTCCTTTCTTTCGGGTAGGCATTATTGCCTAGTAACCGTTTCGGGTAGGTATTTCTACCTAGTAACCGTTTCGGGTAAGCATTGCTGCTTAGTAACCGGCCCGATACTTTGGGCATAAAAAAAGGGGGACATTCTCTACTGAGGACTGGGATAACCCAGCCAAGCTCAATAGGAATGTCCCCCTTCCTATGCCCTTTCCTTCTCCATGAGACGGGACTTTTCTCAACCGTTGCAACGGCTTGGAGAAGATCAATTTTTACTTACTCTGAGAAGTAAGTTATTTCTCCATATGCTTACCCTCTTTCTTATTCGTTCCTTTCTGCATCTCTGGCATCATCTGGTCATTACCCTTATTAGTACCCTTTCCAGACATGCCTTTCATTATCCCTTCTTGTGAGGGCTCCATGTTCGGACTTGGTTTGCAAACTGTCTTTGCCATCTTACCACCTCCTTCTTTTTTATTAACAAGCTCTATTTTATCCTATCGCCCTTTCTTTTTAACTGAAGGCACTTTATAGCCCCGTTCCCGGGCTTCAGATAGTGCAATGGCCTTCATCTGCTCTGGGCTAGTTACTATTGGCCCTTTGCCTGAATGCAATTTCCCTGCATAGCCCTCCCGCATTACGGTTGCTATCTTATCCTGGGCTTTCTCTGAATACTTCTTTTTACTCATCCCTTTTTCCCTTTTTGGCCTTTGGTGCAACAACCGGTGCTTCTGCCGGTGGAGACGGTACATATTTAGTAAAGACCTGCTTGACTTTAGTCTTACCCGCTTTTACTTTAGGAGCTACCATATTATGCTTCCCCCTTTATACTATAGCTGCCGCCATAGGTGGCGGGCCGGGTTGTGGTGGTAGTGGCGGTGCTCCAATATTGCCTCCAGCCGGAAATATCTGCCGGCCCGTAGGAGGCATATTAGCCCCGCCCATAATTTGTCCTAGTACCTCTGTCTGCTGCCTGATACTATCTTTAATATCACCTGGCATATCACTCATTTCTATTAATGCTTTTCCTATCTCTGCCATTGCCTGTGGGGGAAAGTATTTTTGGAGAGGGGATTCGAGCAGACTCATTGCCTCTTCAAACCTTGCCAGCCGTGCAGTAGGGGTGCTTTCCCCTTCCGCTACTACAACATCATAATCGGTAATCGTTAAGTCCTCTAAGATACGTCTTATCCCCTTATCGAACAGCCTTTGTCTAAGGGGGGTATCTTTTTGGCCGATAACTCTAATAAAGTCATCATATTGATAGGTGTCCTGGACTAGCCATAGTACCATCCGGCTAAGATGCTGCTTGGCAAACTTGAAATTTTCCAGCAACCCCTGTAACGACACTGCTGCCTGCCTTTGTCTCAAGCCAATAGCCCTGCCCGATGCTGTTTTATCATCTTTAAAGCCTAATAGGTCTTTATTTACACTAGAAACATCATAGGAGTCGTCTTTCGCTTCCTGCTCTAACCTAAAAAAGCCATCAGGAAATTGGGCTTGGGGCCGGACCTGTATATTTCTACCCGGCATTTTAACTAAGATACTCCCTGCCGATATTCCTTCCCGTTCTATTTTTGCTATCATCGCCGGACTAAGTGCTCCGTGATCTATAGTAAGGCCAACCTGGGGAGCTAACAGCAGCATTTCCAATAGTTGAGCCCGTCGTTTGTTGCGCTCCATCTGTGGCCCCTTCAAGTTTTCCACTATGCCAAATTTTTTCCCTAAAGAATCATACGCAAAAATAGGGGTAATGGAGTAATAATAATTATGTACGGGGCTTTCGACTGGTCCTTCGATAATTTCGTTAGGGCCAAGGAGGATAGAAATAGTCTTTAGGGCAGGGGTGCGTTTTTTAACAATCTCCAGATCATCTATAAAAGTGCCTCTGTGTTGTAAATATTCTTCCCGCTCAAGCTCTATTACATTATCCTTAAAGGGATCAGCAATAAGGTAGGTATCTTTATATTCCCGATACTGTCTTTCGATAACTTTGTAGGGAGTACGGTTCCGGGGCATACCAAACATATCGGCATCATCATATCTACCGCCAGGACGGGAATCGTGGTCAACAATGCCAGAGTCAAGTTCTAAGGCATAATAGTTAGTTAAATCCTGTATTAAATCTTCTGCCTCTGGGTAGGCGGCTATAAACTTCTTCTTACTAAACTCCATCTCTTTAATAAAAAAATCCGCATCCTTGAAATCATCTTCTGTATAATCGGGATCGGGCAAGGCATGTAAGGGATTAAAGACCTTATATCTAATGTATTCCTTTTGTCTCCACATATCTTCCTCTAATCCTAAGTCCAAATAGCCTATTCCACTAATAAGGGCCTGGATAAAGCCCTTGCCTACCTCTCTCCTACCCGTTGTTTGGCTCTCAATCTGTTTTAACACTTCAGTCAATATCTCTGCTACTACTTCATCACCCGATTCTACAGGAAAGACCTTAGTATCAAATTGGTTGATCCAATAATGCCCGATTACTAAATTCACTATCCCTAAAATTTGATTGATCGTAATAACAGGCTTTCTCCTTGACTCCAAAAAGGTCCTTAGTTGTTTATTCCATTGCCCTGACCCATCATAAAACCCAAAGCTCTCTTTTGTCTCCTTCTGCCACTTCTTCCATTTAGCCTTTGCATAGTCATAGTCCGCTAGGCTTTCTCTGACAATATTGGGCTTGCCAAACAGATCCCCTATATTACCACCTACTGTCGGCAAGCCCAATATTTCGTAATCTAATGAATCAAGTAACATTCTGTCTCCATCTTTGGCCAATAAAAAAGGGGGATTCTAAGGTTTTACCCCTAAAAAATCCCCCTTGCAAGGATTTTATTGGCTCTGGTATTACAAAGGTCCCTGTTCCGGGGCAGGTGGCCTTTACCATACGTGAAATAAAAAGCTATCTATTAGCTTATGTTTTTTTTCTTATTCATGTCAAGTACTTTTCTGCTACTTTTCTGCTCCATCGTTTACTCACTCCCCGCTGACCTCCCTTTTTTTGCAGATCAATTACCTTCTTTTCCTCTAGGTCAGCAATAAAATCCACTTGTCCATTAACCACATAGCCTATCACATGCCCATTGAAACACCTAATCTCCTCTATCTCCACCTTGTCTGTTCTATGTCTAGTTAAGGGTGTATTACATTTTTTGCAGCGACACATCTTAAATTGCTGTCCCTAATAATATCAGTTTATGCCCACTACTTCCCATTATTGTTCCCCAATGAAATATAAACTCTTTGATTTTTCTCACCTCCCTAAGTATCCCCATTGATTTTCTACTGGTTCCATCTCTCCAAACCAGTCCTCTCCACTATCGTATGTGTCCCGTCTCTTACCCCTAAGCGGTAGTTCTGCCTGGTCATCCATCCCATAACGCCCCACCAAGATATATTCTAAGGCATTAAAAAAATGTTCGTAATGCCCCTCTTTTACCGGCATTACTTTTTGGGTTGTTGTCCGGTCTTTCTGTTTAGGCTGCCGATAGCCCCCCAGAAAACCCCGGATAATATTCACACAACTTTTATCTACCCGCAATTTAGGCCGTTTTAGCTCTGGGTCAATAGTTGTAAGGAAGTGATACAAAATATTACGACGTTCTTTATATTGCGATTGCCTGCCCCGGGGGATAATACCGTATTTCGTCAAAATATCAAAATCCGAGGTATCTGGACTTGCAGAAGTATAATTTTTGCCTGCAATATCGGCAAAATCTTCAAAAAGAAAGTCCCGATAACATCTGTTTTTCAGGAGTATCGCCATCTCAGCCAATCTTTTTGTCCCTCCCCGATCACTCACAACTATCTCATCCAGTATATCAATATTCCCTCTCTCATCTTCATAGCAATATAAACAAACACTTTTACCCAGACCAAAATCCAACCCCCTGAGTATTGTCCCGTAAGGAGACAGCTTTTCCTGTGTCTTATCAAAGACATGCAAATCTTTCGCAAACCAGGGATAAAAAGGGTCTCCCTTCTGTATGTACCCCACCTTTCCATAAACATATATTTCAGCCATATCCGGGGGCATTGCCTCACAAAGTTTATTGTAATAATTGGGGTCGTTACGGAGCATCGGTTTATTTTCAAATGGAGTATTGAGGAAAAGGGCATGGTTGGGTAATTTTTTCCTGGATTCAGGATAGAAACACTGATATATCCAGTGTTCTTCGGAGTCAGGGGGGTTACTTATAAGATCAATATGATAATCTTTTGGGGGGAAGCCTTCTGGATACCGTAAGCAGCCTACCAGCCCATCTCGTACCATCCTCGGTACTTGTACGGCCTCATCAATAAGTACCCCAGTATATTCACCGGACAGGAACTTACCAACATCCTCTGGCTCTTGGGCACTTCTAAAAATAAAATCTACTACCCCTGGGTTAGCTCCCTGTAAGATCAAACTAGCCGTTTCTTCTTCTCCACCCCTATAGATGCAGTTTACTTCATCTTTTGGAAAGAGCTTAAAGAAGGTTGCCTGTGTAGAATCTTTCAGTTCCCGATAGGTCCTTCTCACAATTAAAAACTTAAAATGCCTGAACCGAGGAAAGTTCCTCTGGGCAATAAGCAACTTTTCTATAAGGGCAGAGGATGTCTTGGTCGAGCCCCTGGGGCCAATTATACACCGATTGTAACCCCTACTCTGGTGGAACGGTTGAATAGAGGGTAGAGGAGAGTATTTTACTATAATGCCCTGCTCGGCTTTATCTATATCGTACCTGATCTTTAAATACCAGGGCAATTCTATCCTATGCCTATCTTGCCCCGTCTCCCAACCAGGCTTATAATACCTGGCGTTGCACTCCTGGCATATCGGATCACCCCAGTAATCCTGTCCTATATTGGGTACTTTTTTATTGCAGTAGAAACAAGTCATCTCAAAGAATTTCTAATTAAGGAAAACCAATAAATTGAGGAATAAATATCTTTAATAATATCTTCATAAATGCTAACCAGTCCCTCCACCTGACCAAAACCGCAAGGCGGTTTTAGCAGGTGAGTTCTAGCGTTAGGAGGTAATAAAAATGGACAAATCCTACCTTGTTGAACCCCTTGAGGCCAAAGGCCCGGAGGCTATCTTGCTTGAAATTGCAAAAGGACTGCATGGTTCCCTCGGTACAGAAAGACGGTCTCAGGTTGATGCCTGGCTTGAATCTAAACGGCTTGCATTGGAAGCATCTGATGCAACTAAACGTGATGCACGTGAAGAAGCCACTCTCTCTATAGCCAAAGAAGCTAACCGCATTGCTTCTTCTGCTTTGGCAGAGGCACGGTTAGCTAACCGTTCTCGTTGGAATGATCGAATAATCATGATTATAGCTATAATAATCGCTACAATAGCAGCAAGGGAAGATATTATATGGCTTGTACTATGGCTTATAAACAAAATTACCTCCTCCTAACAAGTCACTACACCTGACCGCCGAAGCGGCGGCAGGTGAGTTCTAGCGTTAGCAAGCACCTAATTTGCCCTTTGCTATTTCGTAATAAGTGGCGTCTTTTTCAAAACCAATGAAGTCAACGCCTGCCCTGTACAACGCCGCACTCGCGCAACATCCACTTCGGTTTCGTGCAACAGCCCTTCGTCCACCATGCGTTCAACAATGCGTCTATCAAAGTGAGTGCCGTAGCAGGTATCGTTCATTCCGCTTCGCCGATACAGTCGGTGGTCGCCGTGGATTGAGGTATACTCGTAACCCTGCTGCCGCAGACCAAGGAACAACTTGGACTTTTTTTCGTACTCTTGGTCGGTCAGCGGGTTCTCGCCGAAACGTCCGCCGTTGCTGCCAAAGACGGCCACTACAGGCTCGCCGTTTATCTCCCGGTGTTCAATGGAAATTCCGCCGCCGGCTTGCGTTGAAACCCATACTGGCCAATCTTCCGGGAACTCTTGCAGCTTGCGAAGGTAATCACCTACCGTTTTCATCATCGCTCCTTTACCATGCCTAACATTTGCGTCAACGCGGACGCTCCGCCTTCGCGGCAGAGAAAGAAAATTAAGAATATTTAAAGACCTCATGTCTACTCGTTCATCCACTCTGGCTCCTCAGCATGTCGAGAGTCTAAACATGATTGATGTTGAATTTCTTCCCAAGACATCGCTTGAGCAGGATGTCCTTTCGGCATGGAAACTTTATCATGCTCACCTTCAGGACAAAAATTACCCACTTGAATCATGGGCACCCCGTAAAGCTGATCTATTGATTGACCTCTTGCATGTAATGGGTAAGGCTCTCGGTTACCCTTTTGATAAAGCCCACATAAAAAATTCATCATATTACCCCCTTGGTTATGGTGAAACGGTCATCCTTGCAATCCCCCTAGCTCTGATGATATTGCCTTTGTTGCAGGACATGATGACGCAAGGGATTTATTGACCAAATATTGAGTAGCCAATTGACGATTCAACAACCCAATATGATACTTAAATATACATGAACCCTTAGCGAACCCTTCAGTTTTGCCGTTTGTGTATATTTTATAGACTTTTCCTGAAGGCTCAATTACTTTAAAGATAAGTTCTTCTTTATGCATAAAAGTTTCCCCTTTCCGTAGCTAACCAGTCGCTCCAGCCGACCGGCTACGCCGTCGGCTGACCTCTGCGTTAGGCCAAAGCCATGCGCCCAGCTCCTCGCGCGTCGGATGCTCCAAGTTTCGTTCGCCGTCATAGAACGCCCAAACATCGTCCGGGTATTCCTTGCCAAGTTCCTCGAAGATTCCTGCGATGATCGGTTCGATTTCCTTGAACAGGTTCTTGTCGCCGATTCGTATTTTCCACGGCCCGAGATAGAATCCGTTTCCCATCGCGAGCCAATCTGCCCGCAGTTTTTCTTCTGCGCCATCCGCGCTTTCCAGCACGCAGTCGTAGAACTCGTCTTTCGTGTTTCCGATGTGCAAGCGTTGACTCATAATGGCCTAACCAAGCGGTGCAGCGAACGGCGGGTTCGCGTCTTGTTTCAATTCTGGAGTCAGCGGCCCGCCGCCGCTGACCTCTACGTTATATAATCTGTATTACCTCCGTCCCGCAAACACGGCATTTATAACCTAATTCAACCGTAATATTCCCTCGCCCACAACGACCACATTTTAGCTTCATACCTTTAGAGCGATAGCACCTGTACCCAATCTGTCCTGCTTTGCCTGCAACAATAACTATTCTAAACACTTTTCCCAGCAGTTCTGAACGCCGAAGATTCTGTTGCCTTTGTGCTTCTATTATG
>Ga0208958_1002276_pt1 | contig 16917 bp, 31 predicted proteins | sample RifOxyB1_FD_184032 | JGI IMG/M metagenome (GOLD analysis project Ga0208958, IMG submission 184032) | Soil microbial communities from Rifle, Colorado - Rifle Oxygen_injection B1 (SPAdes) | ecosystem: Environmental > Terrestrial > Deep subsurface > Rock core/Sediment | place: Rifle, Colorado... | reverse complement strand
TGCCGTCGCAGGGATTGACCCGGAGATAGCCCCATTCTTTGGCCAGGGAGAGGGCGGCCCGGAAATGCCGGAACCAGATATTGGCGCTACTGGGCTTGACGGTTTTAGTCAGGGCGTCCCGGGCCTGTTCCACCTGGCGGCGGGTGATCTTGGTGAGGGGCGTGTCATCACCCAGGGCCTGGCGAAAGACCCGGAAGGCCTGGCGGTCGGTCTGGCAGGTCATGGGCCGGGCGGTGCGGAAGCGGTGCTCCTCGTACTCCTCCCAGAAGTCCACCAGGGTCTTGCCGGGGAGCTGCCCGGTGAGGACCTCCACCTTGCGCTCCAGGTAGGCGGCGCGCAACTTGCGGAAGAGGCGCTGGGCCAGGGCCGCGTCCTTGGTTTCCAGGGTATTGCGCTTGGTTCTGGTATAGTGAATGTACCAGAAGCCGTTTTTGTGCTGGCGGAGCCTGACCATGGTGAGGAGATTCATACCGCATTCCTTAAAAAATCTCAATCTCTAAAATTCGGTTGCCGATCCATTCTACCACCTGCGGCACTACGGCGTTTCCGAGACATTTAAGTCGGTCCACCCGCTTGGATACCCCATGAGCCACTCGACCCACATCGGGTTCAGTGAGCCACCAATCGCATTTGGCAACTGCTCCCCTTTCCCCCCCCCGCCTCTTTCCGAATATGGCTTTTTGTTGGGGCTTCGGTAATCTCTGGAGGCGGGAGTAGGTAGCCTCTCCCGTGCAATCGCCGTCGCCAGATCGTCTCCCCCGCTCCCCTCTCGATTCATCCGGGCAAAATCCGGCCCCGAGGGGCTGCCCTTGGGGGTCGGCCAGAGCTTTACGGCCTTGCTCAAGGCTACTCCGTTGTTCTGGCTGTTCTGCTGTTCCCGTTCCTGCGCCCTCGGGGTGGGCCACATCCTCAGTCCCCCCGCAGCGGCGCAATCGCTCAACTTCAAACCCCTTTTGCCGTCCGGTCGATTCGCCCCCCTCGTCCCATCCCCGCAGTTCGGCGTCGGCCACATCTTCACCATGCCCCCCAGAAGCAATTCCCCTTTCCTCTTCCCTCCCCGGCTCAAGTGCCCGCCCAAGCCCTGAGCCGCTTCGGGCGTGGGCCACAAGAAACAGGCGAAATCTGAGGTGCGGGGCACCAAAGGCGGCTGCCGGGAGCAAGTCCCATTCCGCATCGTACCCGCTGCGGGCCAAGTCTCCGAGTATCCCTCCAAAGAGCCGTCCGTCCGATGCTGACAAAAGCCCTGGTACATTTTCAACCAAGATCCATCGGGGGCGAACTTCGCAAATTGCCCGGTAGAACTCCGGCCAGAGCCACCTTTCGTCTTTGTCGCCCTGCCGCTTCCCGGCGCATGACACGGGCTGGCAGGGGAATCCTCCACAGATAAGGTCAACGGCAGGCAGGGTTGTGAAGTCAATTTCTTTGATGTCACCATAGCAAGGCACCTGCGGCCAATGTTTCGCTAAAACCTTTCGACAGTAGGGGTCTTTTTCTACCTGCCAAACTACCTGCATCCCGGCACGTTCAAGGCCAAGGTCAAGTCCGCCGATTCCCGAAAACAGGGAGCCGGCCTTCACCACCCATGCCTCCTTTCCAATTCCTTCAAATGCACCTCTTCCTCGTTCACTGCCGGGGCCTCCGCCGCCAGGTTCTTCAGCCGGTAGAGATACCGTGCCCCGTTGCCATCCCCGCCGATGTTCACGGCTTCGATGAGACCGCGGCGCGCCGCCGCCCGCGGCCAGTGCCGGTCCTTGCGCCGGAAAATGGCCAGGACCTCTTCCGGGGTGAGGAGGCGTTCGGTCATCTTTTGTCCTCAAGCATCGGCAAAAAGGCCGGCATGGCTCCTTCCAAATAGGCCCGCTCAATCTGGGGCTGCATCCATTCGCCTACGGTCTGGCCATCCGGCAAGAGGATGAAGGGCTGCAAGGCTTCTTCCAGGGTAGTTATTCCGGATTCCGCCGCCTCCAGTACCGCTTTAATCCACAGGCTCAAGGCCCGCCAGCGTTGCCGGGTGGCCTGTTCCCAAGCCGATTCCACTGCCTGGGGCGAACGCGATTTGCCCCGTTCCGGGGTATGGGTGAATTCTCGGCTGGTTTTGTCAGGTAAGGGCAGAACGATTTTATAAAACAGTTTATTGACTTTGAAACTCACCACGGCCCTATGACTGGCCGCGTCCTCCCCGAACATGAAGGCGCTGGCGCCATAGCGCCCCAGGGTGTGTTTGATCTCCATGATGGATTTATCGGAGCTTACTTGGGTGTTGGTGGCGTACTTCATGGAGCTATCACCTCGGGTACCTCATCCCAGGTGCGGCCGTCCAGGGTGCGGCCGGCGGCTTTTTTGCCGATGCGGGACATTATGGCTACAGGGTATTCGGCATAAGAAAAGTCGTGGCCAATATTGCAGATCTTTCCCGCAGCATCTAAGCAAATATCTCCTTTTTGCATCCAGATTTGTGCCTTATTGACCCATTGCTGAAAAGTGGCGAAGTCCCGAATGCGCTTAAATTCACCGTTGTGCTTAAAAAAATAAGGCACCCCTGCCGCCTGGCATTGATCCCGGAGTTGGCGGGGGATGTCCGGGTGCATGGGGCGAGCGTGGGGGCCGGTCTCGCCGCCGCAGATGACCCAATCGAGTTCCCGCAAATACTTGGCAAAGGGTCGGCAAAAATCCACCATCCCCAGCCCCGGCTCCACGCTTACGCTGTGCAGCACTCCGGGGATTTGCAAGAGGATTGGCAGGCGGAGGTCGGCCATGGCCTGGTTCTCGGCGGTGGTCATCAGCATGAGGCGGTTTTTGAAAGGGTTGGGGCCGAACTCCCGGACATAATCGGCCCAGCAGAGATTGAAATATTCCAGGGCCCGCTCCGGCCGTTTGGTGCAGATGATATAAAAATGCTGGGGGCGGGCGTGAACCCTGAGCATTACCGAGGTAACAAATTCTTCCTCTACCCCCGGGTGGAACAGGTCATTCCAGAAGGTATAGACCTGGGGCTTGCGGGCGCGGCCGATCTTGTCCAGGTCCTGCCATTGGGGGTTGACCCGGCCGGTCCATTGAGGGCACATCATGGCTCCGGGAACCATTTTGCGCCTTACTGTTCCTTCATACCTGGCCGCCGTCTTGGGGTTCGGATTGAACCGCCGCATGTTGGCCGCGGTCAGGCTCCAGCAGTTATCGCAGCCGGGCGAGACTTCGGTACAGCCTTCGACAAGCTGCAGGCCACAGCCCTTTGACCACCACATGCCCTTATCAATCCGTTCTTGGCCGATCATTTCGGTGAGGTTCATTGATTTTTATTCCATTTTAGAAAAGCAATGAAGGCGAAGATGGCTATAAAAACCAACGCTTCGGGCCAGTTCAAATTAAATTTCATGCTGATGCTGAGTGGGTCCATTCATCCCTCCCATCGGGGCGGCTGCGGTCCACCGCCCCGGTTGTTTGTACCCGTTCCCAACCCGGTTAAAACGACCACGCGCCACGTTGTCGCTGACACCCACCTGGACTCCGGGCGGTACTCACGGGCGTTTCTGGCTGGCTACTTGTCCAGGTTATCCCCGGTCGCACCCCGCATGGGGCAAGCGCCGGAAAATTGGTTAATCTGATTTAGATTTGATGATTACACGCTCAATCCTGGCTAATTCTTCCTGAACTCTCAGGATGGCCTCCTGATTATTTTTTCCTGGGATGCTCCAATAAAGTTTTACCAAAAGCATCTGGATTTTTTGAAATTGCCACTTGATTATAAATTTCATCTCCATTTCCTCTGAAATTCCGTTGGTTTTACCACCCCACAACCCGCCCCAGGCTGGGGCCGTAGAGTTGGTGCGCCAGGATGATTGCGGCCAGGGGCGTTAGGATGATGGCGGCGTACCACCAGGCCCGGGCCTTCTCCGGGCGGGTGAGGCCGTTGTAGTCGATGAGGTAGAGGGCGAGCAGGTTTTTCATGGGATGCTCCTTAGCTTTAATTTGGGAATTATATACTTGACTCCCTTTATCCAAGATTTAGGACTCCTTGCCGCAAAATCGTTCCATCAATTTGACAATATGAAGGGTCAAGATCACAGCCCACGAAAATCCTATCCAAATCCCGACAAGCCTTAAAGGTGGTCCCTGCCCCCGCAAAGGGGTCAAAGACAACATCACCCGGCTGCGATGACTTACTTATAAGAGTGGCGACCAACTCAACTGGTTTTTGGGCAGGGTGCGCCCTGCTGTCAACCGGCACCGCTGAACAGCGGATAATATCACCATCTCCCGTAGGGATAGGCGTCGCCTTTGGCAACTCGCCCCATAAGATAATTTCGTGCTGATGCCTCCAGCCATATCCATTAATGGAGGTTTTCTTGTCCCAAATTAGCGGTTTAACCGATTTACAGAAAGGGTAGCAGTAGAAATAAAAAAGCGGGTAACTCTGCCCGTCGCAGAAAACATAGAGTGACCCCGAGTTTTTTAAAACCCTTACCGCCCTGTAAAAGAAATCCTTAAAAAAATGTTCCAAAATCCCCAAATCCGCAAAATTGCGCTTAAATTGCCTTCTGGCGTTATAGTGTGCGGCTGGGAGGAAATAGGGAGGGTCTGTTACCATAAGATCAACACAGCCTGTCGGCATTGTGTCCATAATTTCCAGACAGTCGCCGCCGATTAATTGATTATGATAATCTTCAGGCCAGTTCATGGTTTCCTATCGTTTTGGGAGTCAAGTATATAATTCCCTTTAATTTTCATAATCAATCCCCCTCGTTGCATAAAGCCATACTCCTGTAGCCCAAATTGCGATAAAAAGGGGCAATGCCAAAGAGACCCACGGTGATAGCCGGCCGCCGGGTCGCCGGGGAGGTTAGAGGCTGGGGGCAATTCAATGCCCAGTAACCGGGCGACATTTTTACCAACCGGACCTGATAAGAGACGGCTGCCTCGGCTTCCTCTTGCTGGTTGGCGCGGCCAGCCATGGCCATGGAGGCCATGAGGATCATGCCGAGCCAGAAGCCGAGGGCGAAGACGGCGAGGTAAATCAGATAGGGCATATCAGGCCTCCCGCAGGATGATAATTTCTATGCCCCATATTAAGCATACCGTAGAACGCTTGTCAAGAGAAAAGTTATGCGTTTTGCTTATTTTTGATTTTTGCGGAAGGGGGCGCGTCGCCGGGGCAATAAAAAAACCGCCCGGGGGCGGCTGTGGGGAAGGGGTGCTTCAGAATTATTTTGGTCTTTTGTCGCCGTCAACTTCCGGGGTGTCCGGTCGCCCGCCGGCAGCGAGGCCCATGTCGGACTCGGTGGCGCCCTGAGTAGTGGAAAAATCCTTGACCACATTGTCTGGCCCGAAGGTAATTCGGGTCATTTGCTGCTGGACGTTAGCGCCGCCCACAAAGGGGCCGATGTAGGGGATAAAGGTCGAGGCCTTGGGGGTGGCCCGCATATAGTGGTAGAGATAAACCGTGTCGCCGTTACTGGTCTTGGTGACCATTTCCGGGGCGCCCAGCATCTGGCCCACCTGCGCCCGGGTAGTTTCCCCCTTTTTGATACTGTCAGCCGCGGCCTGGTCAATCTTGCGCCCGGTTGAAACGCAGGCGGCTATCAGGGGTATCAAGAGAGCCGCCATCCCCCGCTTAATTGCTTGTCCACGGTGTATTTTCACGTCTTTCCTCCTGGGCGCCAGTAATAGCGAGAGGGTCAAAAACCTCAAGCCCTAATTTTTCTACCAGCTCCTTTTGCAACAACTTCAAGGTGCCGGTCAAAATTTGCAAGTATTCCGGATCCAGATAATTCTTATGTTTCAGGACGGCCAAAAATTGGAACACCAGGGCCACATCATCCTTGACAGGCAATTCAGCCACGGCTACCTCCAACCTTCGAATTACTGCCTCATTAGCATAAGGCAATAATTTAATCAACTCCAAATCGTCAATCTCCAGGGCTCGGCACACCTTTTCATAGGTGGCCCATTCGATCCGCTGGCCCCAACGCGCCCCGGTCATAATCTGGGACACGTGACTATCACTGGTACCCAAAGCCTTAGCCAAATCACACCGTTTCCATTTCTTGCGGCGCAGGATGCGGTCGATATTCTGTCGGATAAGTTCCACTGGTTTCATGGCCCCAACTTATATCACCCCGCTTAAAAAATAAATTGACGGCACGCCTAAAAAATCTCTTGACATATATTATACGTCATGCTTAATTAACCACATGGACATTTTGAGAGCATGGCTCAAGCGCGAGGGCAGTTCGGGTCGTAAGCGACTTCAAGAGGCCCTTGAGGCTAAGTTTCCAGGAATCCATCCCATGAGCATCACGGATTACAAGAAGGGAAACCGGATTCCTGACAAGGCCCGAGCCGAGATTATGGCCGAAATCATGGGGGTGCCCCTGGAGGCCCTTTCCTACCGTTACAATCATAAGCCTGGCAACGGGGGGGGAGGTAATCAAATCGATTTTCCGGCTAACCTGCGAGAAACCCTTTGCTCCCGATTGCCCGGCGTCCCCCTGAATACTGTCTACAGCTATCTACGGGGGCACCGCGTCCCTGATAAAGCCACGGCTGAGATTATGGCCGAACTTGCGGGTGTTCCGGTGGACGCCCTGCCCTATCGGTACACCCACGTTCCGCAAAGTGCTGATGACAGCCATGGCTCCAGAATAGCGGGCCGGGGCGAATCTTGTAAAGGTTAAAGCGCCTATTTTTTTGGATACGTCCGGGGAGGGGCTTACGTGACCATCGAAGATTTTCTTGCCTTGCCGTTAGAAGAACGCCGCAACATCCTCAAAGAAAAGCTCTCAGAAACCGTGCCCCGCGGTGAAATCAAGGAAGCGGCCCACGCCGCTGGCCTGAATGACTACAGCCTCTACAAGGCCCGGGACCCCGAATGCGAGACACACAACCTCATCCGGCCAGAACTTCTGGCCCTTATCCACCACACTGGGCGGCTCCTGATTCTGGATTTCATCGACGGCCTTTTCGGGCGGGTTGCCTTCCGGCGCCCCCAGGCAGTCGAATCTCTGGCCCACGTCAACCGGCAAATCACAGCGGTGCTTCGGGAGACTACCGAGGCAATTCAGGCGGTGATTGCGGCCGTCGATGAGCAGTCGCCCGACGGTCTCCAGGTGAGCGCCGAAGAGCTGGCCACCATCGAACGGGAAGTTCAGGAGGCCCACCAGCAGCTTGCGGCCCTGGAGGACGCGGCCCGGCAGTTGCACCGGAGCCGGGGGGAGCAGGGGTTGAAGGCGGTGGGCGAGTGAAGTTTATGGCCAGAAAAATTCTTGACTCGTACCCGATTTTATGGGATATTTAAGATGTCCAAGTTAAGCAAGCGCATCGTACATCTCCGTCAACAACACCCTGAGAAGCCGGAACCCGTGAGGGCCGGAAGTCTTGCCTTGCTCGACTTGGACCTTCTCAGGGATTTTTTTGTGCCTGTCCAGGCGAGTGAGGTGAAGTGATGAGTGTTTCTAAGAAAGTGCGGTTTGAAGTATTCAAGCGTGACGGTTTCCAGTGCTGTTACTGTGGCAAGACCCCTCCCGAAGTAATCCTTGAAATAGACCACATAGACCCAAAATCAAAAGGCGGAAAAGATGGGATTAATAACCTCTTGACCGCCTGTTTTGATTGCAATCGCGGGAAAAGAGACATTCCTCTCGACAAGGCCCCCCCAAAACTGTCTGAAAACTTGGAAGTATTAAAGTGGAGAGAGGAACAGTTAAAAGAGTATCGCAAATATGTTAAAAAACTCGAACGCCAAATGGATAAAGATATAGATGAAATAGATAATATTTTTACGAGCTACTTCCCCGATTATAGCTTGTCTGAAAAGTTTAAATCAGTTTCCATTAAGAATTTTCTTAATAAACTGCCCTTACATGAAGTTGAAAGGGCTATGAATAAGGCTTGTTATAAATTTACAAATCAATATCAAGTCAATAACTCAAGCCGAGAAAATTCAATCAAATATTTCTGCGGTATTTGCTGGGGAAAAATAAAGGGTGACGGTCGTGAGAGCAAGAAATATTAAGCCGGGGTTTTTTCTAAATGAAGACCTTGCGGACATAGAAGCCCCATGGGGCAGGATATTGTTCGCTGGCCTCTGGTGTATGGCCGACCGGGAAGGACGGCTAAAGGACCGCCCACGGAGAATCAAGGCTGAAGTATTCCCTTACGATGAAAAATTACCCTCAGTTGAAAAAATACTTACCCAATTAGCGGCCAAAAGATTCATTCTCCGATACAGTACAGAAGGCGATAAGTTCATTCAAATCAATAAGTTTAAGTCCCACCAAAATCCACATAACACAGAACGTCAATCCACCATACCTTCACCACCTATTCACGGTGAATTAACGGTGGATTCACCGTTATCTAACGGTGAAAATCTTGCTGATTCACTGATTCACCGATTCACTGATTCAAATACCCCCCTACCCCCCAAATCGGGGGGTGTCCCTTTTCAAAAAATTATCGATGCATGGAACGCTCACGCCCCTGAACTTCTACCCAGGGCCAGCCTTACTGAATCCAGAAAACCGAAAATCAAGGCCGCATGGAAAGAGCACCCGGACATGGAATGGTTCACGGCGCTCTTTGCCGACATCTCTCTTTCATCCTGGCATAGCCACCGGGACAGGTGGCAAGGGTGCAGCTTCGACTGGATACTGAAAAACCGTACTGAGATGCGGGAAAAACTGGACGCTATCAAGAAAGCCAACGGCGGACTACCAGCACCACGCCAAGATGCCAAAGACCCGTTCAACGTCCCCGGCCTCCTAAAACTCGATCCAAACTGCCCGCTCTGTCATGGCGACTGGCGGAACTCAAAAGAACCCTGTAGCTGCCTGCACCCGGTAGAGGATGACAATGCAAAACCATCAGAACCAAAAAGAACGGCGCCCCCGGCCAACTGCTGACGTTAAGAGACTCACGGGTCCGGGCCTCGGGTTTACTCCACCTTCCGATGCTGAGGCCGAACAGTCAGTGCTCGGGGGCATCCTTGTACGTCCTGAAATGCTTGACCGGGTGGCCACCACTGTAAAGCCGGATGATTTCTACCGGGAAGCCCACGGGGTTATTTTCCAGGCGATGCTTGACCTCCAGGCAAAAAGCGAACCGGTAGACATAGTGACCGTGACGGTGCTGCTCAGAGAACGGGGAAAGCTGGAAAGTGTCGGCGGCGGCGTCTTTCTTGCCGGCCTCAGTGAAGAGGTCGGGTATGCCACAAATGCCGAGTTCTATGCCAAGAAGGTCAGGGAGAAAGCAATCCTGCGCCGGCTGCTGGACGCGAGCCAACAGATTGCCGGGGCCTGCCTGGCGCCGGTTGAGAACGTGGCCGAGTTCGTGGATGCCGCCGGCCAAAAGATTTATGAGGCCTGCCAGGCTGTGAACCCTAAAGAAGCGTCGGCGCTCTCTGACCTGGTATCCCAGGAAGCCGACACCCTGACAAAAATTCATGACGAGAAGGCACTCCCGGGGATCAAGGTTGGTTTTAGGGACCTGGCCCGGTACTTTGCCTGGGGGCCATCGAACCTCTATATCCTGGCCGGGCGCCCCGGCATGGGTAAGACTGCCCTGGCCCTGAACTTCGCCTTGAAAGTGGCCAAGCAGGGAGTTGGCGTCGGCTTTATCTCCCTGGAAATGAGCGAGTCACAGTTAACTCGCAGGATCATGGCGAACATGGGGCGCATTGACGCCGAGCGCATGAACCGGGGCTTTATGAATGGGCAAGAATGGGCCTCGATTTATCAGGTGAGGAACCGGGTTGAAAATACCCCGCTTTACATCGACGACCGGCCCAGCCAATCCATTTCGGAAATCCGGGCCCGGGCTCGTCGACAGTATTCGGAAGGCAAGTTGGGGTTTATGATCTTGGATTATCTCCAACTCACCAAACCGATCTACCGGAAGCGGAGCCGGGAGGAGGAGGTGGCCGAGGTGAGCCGGGGGCTCAAGGCTTTGGCAAAAGAATTAAATATCCCGGTCCTGGCCCTGTCGCAGTTAAACCGCAAGGTTGAGGACCGGCCAAATAAGCGCCCCGGTCTGGCGGATCTGCGGGAGTCTGGCGCCATTGAAGCCGATGCCGACCTGGTGATGTTTATCTACCGGGACGAGAAATACCGGAAGGATTCGCCGGATAAGGGAATAGCTGAGGTCCTGATCGAGAAACAGCGAGACGGACGCACCGGCATGGCAAAGCTAACCTTTCTGGACGACTATTTGAGGTTTGAGGATCTGGCCCCGGAGGCCCCATGACCGACACCCCCAAAACCTGCTCAACCTGCGCCTATAAAAGCGACGGGATAAACACCCGGTCCCCGAATTACTGCTACTGCTTCGACAAGGAAGTGGCAAGCGATGACCCAGGGTGTGATGAGTGGCGCGGTTCTCTGCGTGACGAGCCGCTAAACGACCCGCCCCGGCGCCCGGACCTGGAGGTTTAGCATGAGGACTGACCCCTCCGCCCTGGACGTGGCCATCGTGATCCTGTGGCGGCTCATAGTGGCGGTGTTGACGGTGGTGTTTCTGGTGGGGTGGTGGTGCGAGGCCTTGTGGGGGAGGGCGAGGGGGGAGGATGCTTGACCCGCTAACCACCACTCTACTCGTTGCCTGGATAACGGCCTGTGCTCAGGTCCATGGCGTGGACCCGCACTTTGCAAGAGCGGTGGCCATCGTGGAAAGTCGCGCCCCAGGTGGCGGCGAACTGTCTATGCGGTGCGGGCCACTGGGGCGGTCGGGGAAGTATCACGGGCCTTTTGCTATCCACCGGGACTTTCTGAAGCGCTGGCCCATAGACGATCCTTTCGTCAATGTTGAGGTTGGGGTCAAGGCGCTCCGGGGGCAGGACCGGCGCCGGGTCTTAAAGAGGTATAACTCCAGCTTTACCGAGGCCTATTACCGAGAAATTCGGCGGATCGAGCGTAGGCTCAAGGAGGGGTCTTGAAATTTACGATCACCATCCCCCCGAAGGCGCAGATGCGGGCCGGCCGCCGGGGTTTTAAGGCTGGTAAAAGAATCTGCGTCCAGACCTATAAGGACCCCAAGCAAGAGCAGGAAGAGGATCGCTTAATCACCCTCTTGCTCCAGCACCAACCGCCGGCTCCCTTGAAAGGCCCCCTGTTGCTGGGGATATGGGCGTACCTCCCGATTCCAAAGAAATCAAAGAAGTGGATGGCCGCGGCCTTGGCAGGCGAGGTCAGGCCCATTGTTACCCCTGACCTGGACAATCTTTTGAAGCACATCAAGGATTGCTGTAAGGGTATTTTTTGGGAGGACGACAAGCAGGTGGTGGAATACCTCCCCGGGACCGGCAAATACTATGGCGACCCGCCCCGATGGGTTTTTGAGCTGGTCACCCTGGAAGAATACCGGGCCGGCTTCGGAGGTTTTGTCGCTACCGTCGAATCAATGGCATCCGAGGCCAACGCCGGGAGGCTTTTCTGATGGCGACCGAATGGCTCAAGGGCTGCGAAATCTGCAATGCCGGTTTATGTGCTCGGTTTGATGAACTTATAGGCCAGGGTATGAGCCAACGTCGAGCAGCCAAGGAACTTGAGAGGGACCAGGAAAGGGAGTTGGGACAAGTAGTTTATCCTTGGAGCACGTTAAGGATTCGCTTTCAAAGAAACCGGCAATCCTCCAGATTGGCTACAAATGTTGCCACAATCCCCGAAACCTGCGCCGTCTCAGACCTCCAAACCCTCATAGACTCAGGTAAGAAATTTGGCACCATCTATGCCGACCCCCCATGGCCTTATCAGAATCAGGCCACCAGGTCAGCCACGGACAACTTTTACGATACCATGACCCTTGAGGACATTGCCGCCCTACCCGTGCCCCAGTTGACGGCTGACAGGGCGCACCTTCACCTTTGGACCACCAACGGGTTTCTTTTTGAAAGCAAGGCTATTCTGGAGGCGTGGGGGTTCGAGTACAAGTCATGCTTCGTTTGGTGTAAGCCGCAAATGGGCATCGGAAATTACTGGCGGGTTTCCCACGAGTTCATGCTCCTGGGGGTCAAGGGCGGCCTCGTATTCGCAGACCATGGGCAGATGAGTTGGCTTCGCCATGACCGGATAGGCCATAGCCGTAAACCCGAAGAGGTGCGCCGGACTATTGAGAAGGTGAGTCCTGGCCCTTTCTTGGAACTTTTTGGGCGGCGGAGCGCCGATGGCTGGACTGTCTGGGGAAATGAAATTGAGCGGACATTATTTAATCAATCGGTAAATGAGTAACTATGGACGATGTTTATCAATGTTTCGACATCGGGCAGCGTGGCGTAATTAAATTGCTGCCATTCATTAAACAGAAAGTAAAGGATAGTCAATTTGTTTTGACAGATAAGGGGAATTTGTCTGAATTTCTACAAAAGACAGTTGGGGATATAATATTTAATTGCACCAATGATAAAATATGGACAATAGAAGTAAAAACCGAATTAGATAAAAAGCACCCAAATTTATTTTTAGAAACATGGAGCAATAGGCATTGGTATACTCCGGGGTGGATGATAACATTGATGGCGGACTTCATGTTCTACCTATTTTATAATGACGATATTGTGTATACGGTAGAATTGCAAAAATTGAAAGAATGGGCCTTCCATAAAAATCAAATATATAAATATCCAGAAAAGCCGCAGAATAAATATGTTCAACTTAACGATACCTGGGGAAGATGTGTTCCAATCTCAATTTTAGAAAAAGAGGTGGGATTAAAAACGATCTCGTTAATTGAGCGGCAGTTAGTCCAACCTCAGGCAAGCCAGGACTGCATTTACCCCGGAGGATTATTCTGATGAACATCCCCACCATAACCCCAAAACCTCGCCTCTACCGCTGCGCCTGCGGGCTGGTGGGCAAGGTGAAACACGGGGCTTACAACGTCCATTGTAAAGGCTGCGGCCGCATCTTCGGCCCGCCGGGCCCGGCTCATAATCAAGGTCAGGAGGCGGAGCGGCTTGCGGCGGCGGATGGATAAACAGTCCAAGGAGAAAGCCGGATGAGCAAGGACGACAAAACCAAATGCACGGTAATTTATCAGGGCTGGGAAGCGGATCTGGAAGACAAGGCCGCGGTAACAAGCCTTTTAACCCCGATGTTCGAAGATATTATCCAAAGGAGGGCACCCGTGAAAATGAGGCGGCAGTTTTTGTTTCCCGAATTGGAACCTACGGCGATTGAATTGGCCTACCTGGTAGGGCAGTTGGAGAAGGTAGAGGCCGACAAGAAAGCCGCGACGGAGGCCTACAAAGAGGCAATCGACCTGCTCAAGCTGCAGATTAAAGCTAAGGCGAAGGCCATCAATGAGGGCATGGCGGCGGCGGCCCCGGCCCAAGCTGGCGAAAAGAGTATGCTGGGGGCGACACTTGGGGAAGATCCGGACCCCGGCCACTTGCGGGCCGTGGGTGAAAGACAACCCAGGGCACCGGAGCCGTCTTAAAAGCCATGACCACCGCCCCCCAGCAGCCCCAAATTCAGTTACTCGATTTCGGCCACGGTATCACGATCCCGGCGGAATGGGTGACGGTGATTCAGGGCCGGCAGTCGGTTTTGGTTTTACGGCCCCTGGTGATCGGGGTGTTGGCGCGGCCGGGGGCAGTGCCGGAGAAAAATTCGGGCGCATGAGAGGCCGTCTAAGCGTCGATTCCGGGGTGACAGGCACAAAGACCGGGGGCGAGGGCGGATCGTTAAAACAGGGGCCACCAGGTAAGCCCAGCGCTATAAAATAACGGCAGGCCAAGGGCCGATTATCGGGGGGCGGTTTGTTTTTCTTGCGGCAATGCCAGTCAAGCCCTCAGGCTTCAAGGTCTTTACGTTGTGGATGTTTCTCCTACAGGCGATTTGATTCCGGTGCATTGGTGGACCCCGGCTGAAATTCGAAGAGCATGGCCTGATTTATTTGATGCCACCTCGGGACATTTGCCGATGCCGCTTATGGTGGCTTTTGCCATAGCCCTAAAAGACGAACTAGGTGAATTGCCTCCGGCAGATGTTTATCAAGTGCCTACCGGGTCAGGGGAAACGATCACGGCTTTACGGTGGGCGTATTCGAATAAGGAATTTCAGCCGCTATATGGCGAATCAGTGGCCACGGCTTTTGAAAAGAAGGCCCCTTTAAATATGGTGGTAGCCCCCCCATGCGAAAAATAGCCCTGATCCGGTCATCCCCCACGCTCTACCGGCTGGCGCTCGCCTGGCCCGCGGTTCACCGGCAATGACTGACTCCGAAACTATCGAATCAATCCTGGCCTGCCCTGACCGGGTTCATTGCATCCCCTTTCCCAATAGTGAATTTACCTTCCCAGCGAACATCTCTCCCAGGGCTTGCCTTTATAACCGGGCGGCGGGGCTTATTCATGCCTGCCGACATTGTGCAACGGGAGCCAAGGTTAAGGCTTCTCACCCTGATATCCAGATAGTCATCTTCCCTGTAAGCTGGGGAAATCCTCATCGGCCAGGAATATCCTCCCCGGAAAATCCCTAAAAACCTCGTTTACCCCATAACCCACTAAAACCTCAAGCAATCTCTCCCCCTCTAAAAAAAGTTAAGCAAACCGTAAAATAATCCTTGACAAGCCCTCTACGCTATGCTTAAATCAGACCATAAATTACACGGTGGAGGCAATGAAGATGCAAAATACAGCCCAGCAAACCTACCCGGAATCGAACCCGATCCCCGAACTCAAGATCGCAGCCCCGCCCCTGTACTTCGTGGGGACTCAGGTTAGAAGCCTGGGGCGGGAAAACTCCTGGGAGGCCTTCAAGGATGACATGAGCGTCCTTTATGACACCAACTCCCGGTGGCTCGGCGGTCGGTACGTAAAATGGACCCTCTCAGTTCCCGGGCCTTTCGGCATAAAACAGAAACGCGGCGGATATTTTGACATGGCGACCGGGATTTATGTGTTTGGGCGCCGGGGCTCTATCTAAAAATGACATTTAACCAGGACCGCCCCCACGGGCAAGCGGCTAATGTGATTGTGCCAGGAGGGGCTGGGGCGGGCAACCCTGGCCCCAAGGAGGACTCCATGAACCTGATCCAAACTTTCGTGCAGCAAGCGATTCAGGATCACCCGGCGGACGCGGCACGGGAAGTCCCGGAGATCATCGGTCACTATATCGCGGACAATACCCGGCTCAACCGTTTTTACCAGGACGTGAAAAGGCTTGCAGAGGGCAGTAGGCCGATCTCAAAAGAGGGCCTGGCCCGGCTTATCGCAGCGGTTGAAGGGTGGCCCCAAATTGTTCTGTTTGATGAGGTGCCCAAATGAACCGTCAATCTGATTTTGCCGAGCTATTTTGGAGCGTGGCGCCGATGGTGGTTTTTGCGATCCTGGTGGCCGTGCTGATCATGGCCGCGCCGAGTGTGGACGCTGTGTTGGGGTGGTGACATATGACCAGTTATCACGACTACCCCACCGACGAGCAGCTTCAATTCATCCGGGATTACGATATTAAGCAAGGCCCGGCTGACCTGATCGAACACCTCAAGGAAATCTGGCATTGGAAGGATTATCTGGCTTACTCCCAGGATCATAGGGCCGGCTACCTGGAACTTCACACCGGCGGATGGTCCGGCAACGAGGACATTATTGAAGCGCTGGAAGCCTCAGCATTTTGGCTTATGTACTGGCGGAAATCAGAGCGGGGTGGCCATTACGAATTTGAAATCCCGTGGAGTAATCCATGAGATACAAGAACCTCTGCACGGCCATTGAAGAAGCGGAGCGGTTTCTCAAGCGGGCCAGGAGGTCGAAGGCGGCGGCGGTGCTGTCCACCCCGGATAACGAGAAAATCACGCCATGGATGACATTGAATAGCCCGGTTGACGATGCGGCTACCAAGCGGAGCAGCATGGACCTCACCCGGGCTCTGGCCAAATTACGCAAATAACCCTCAAGGGTAAGGAGGATTTTATATGGCAATAAAGGGATTGACCCCGCAGCTCGCAGAGAGAGGGAAAATCAAGATCGGCGGCTTGGGCGATGAACGGAAGAAAAAAGACGGCTCCGGCACCTACATGCTCCCGGTCAAGTTCGACCATTTTGTCATCACGACCATGCAACGGGACGCTGCCGGCCGGTTCATGCCGGATGATGCCCTGATGAAAATGGTGAACCCGACCGGCGCCAAACTGGTAGAGCTTCCGGTGCGGCTCCTGTACGACGACATCGACTTGAACTTCATGACTCGGTACTCAGCTTACCAGGGCTCCCGGTGCTGGTGTTCCGGGGATGGCGAGGAAGCGCAGAGGCTCACCGGCGAGAATGGGAAGTATGCCCCTGTTCCCTGCCCCTGTGAACGGCTGGCCCAGGATTACAAAGGCCAGCCGCGCTGCAAACCCTTGGGCACCCTGCAAGTGCTCCTGGAGGGGGTGGACAGGGTGGGCGGCGTCTGGAAGTTCCGGACTACCTCCTGGAATACCGTCAACGCCATCCTGTCCAGCCTGGCCCTCATCAAAATCGCGACAGGTGGCCCCTTGGCCGGGATTCCCTTGACGCTGGTACTCTCCCCCAAAACGGTCCAGACCCCGGAAGGCAAGAGTATGGTGGCGTTCATCGTCTCCATTGAGTTTCGCGGCCCGGAGCAGCAGTTGGCCGAAATCGGTTACGAAATCGCCCTCCGGCGCATCAAACGGCAGGTGAAGATGGAAACGGTAGAGGTGGAGGCCCGGAAACTTCTGATGCTCCCGCACATGGAACCGGCCCCGGAGCAAGCCGACACTGCGGCCGAGTTCTACCCGGACCCCGAAGCCGACAAGCCGGCCTCACCAGGACCCGCTCACGGCAAGAAAAAGTCCCCGGCTACCCAATCCCCCGGCCCGGAACCGGAGCATCAAGCAGAGGCAGGGACGCAAAGCCAGGACCCCGGCAACGGAACGGGGCAAGAAGGCGAATCTCAGCCCCAGGCGATTACCCTACCCGCCCTTATGGAA
>Ga0208958_1002275_pt1 | contig 16922 bp, 12 predicted proteins | sample RifOxyB1_FD_184032 | JGI IMG/M metagenome (GOLD analysis project Ga0208958, IMG submission 184032) | Soil microbial communities from Rifle, Colorado - Rifle Oxygen_injection B1 (SPAdes) | ecosystem: Environmental > Terrestrial > Deep subsurface > Rock core/Sediment | place: Rifle, Colorado... | reverse complement strand
ATTAGGAAATCCGCCTTGGGTGACTAGTTCGACGTTGGGGGCAATTAATTTTACAAATAGTCCAGAAAAGAAAGCCCGATTTAAAAATGGGTTTGATAATATTTCTGGAAAAAGTAATTTTGATATTTCGGAATGGATGCTTGAGCAGTTAATTAGAAAATTTTCAGGAAAAAACGGAATAGCGGCATTTATAATAAAGAGTTCTGTTGCGAGAAAGTTGTTCCAAACATTTTCTGCAGAAAAAAATATTGTTGCAAAATTTTATAGAATCAATGCTCTAAAAGAATTTGGCGTAAGCGTAGATGCAGGTTTCTTTGTACTTGACCTTAATCAAATGAATGTCTCTTCAAGCGAATTTATCGTTTATGGATCATTAGAGGAAAACCAGAACGCAGAAAAAATAATTGTTACTGCTCATGGAAGATTAAGTGATAAAAAAAGCCAGGACTCATCTTTTAAGAGGATAGCCCCTCCAGTCGCTTGGCGTTCAGGCCTTAAGCATGATTGTTCTAAAGTGATGGAATTTATGGTTGGTGATGATGGAGCCTTGTTAAATGGGTTTGGGAAGGAAGTTGATATTGAAGCAGATTTACTTTATCCGTTATTGAAAAGTTCGGATATAGCAAACGGTAGATTGCATCCTCGGAAAATGGTCCTTGTTACACAGAAATTAGTTGGGCAAGAAACAGATTCAATTTGTGGAATGTATCCAAAAACTTGGAAGTATTTGTTAGAGTACGGAGAGTATCTGGATGCAAGAAAAAGCTCTATCTATAAAAAAGCCCCAAGATTTTCTATTTTTGGAATAGGTACTTATTCTTTCAAGCCCTGGAAGGTGGCAATTTCAGGACTGTATAAAAAAATAAGCTTTCAATTAATCGGACCAGTAGGCGGTAAGCCATGTATGTTAGATGATACTTGCTATTTTATTGCGTGTGACTCCGAGCTTGAAGCCAAAAGTATTTTAAAAGCTTTGAATAGTGAAGAATATTTGCAGACAATTGATTCAATAATTTTCTGGGATTCAAAGCGGCCTATTACCTCAAGTGTACTTAATTCAATTGACTACTCAAGTCACCCAAGAATGATTATTGATGGTAGTTCAAATAAACAGTTGAGCTTGGAAATAAGCGGTCTTCTCGGTTAACAGTGGATGGCAGTGAATCACACCTAATTTAGTCAAGAAAAAGACATAGAGACCTCATGAGTTAAAATTTTATTGCGAAGTAATTTTTTAACCAAGAGGAGTCCCTATGTCTGAAAAAATTGTAACACAACAATTGCTTCTTCCCGATCTGCGCTTCGTCAAACAAGAACGAGTAAAGAACATTCGTTACATTTACTGCGAAAAAGTTTCTGAATTCGAAGTTTGTCCTAAATGTGCAGCAAAATGTTTTACAACTTACGACCACGTCAATGTGACTATTAAAGATGCCCCAATTAGAAGCAAAAATATCATTCTTAAAATTAGAAAAAGAAGATTTTACTGTAAAAACTGCAAGTCCATTTTTAGAGAACCCGTTGGTGGTATTTTTAAGCGTTTTAGAACATCTGAACGATTCAGGCGACATCTCATGTGGTGTGCTTCACGGCGGCCAGCAAAATTAGAGTTTCCTCCAACCCAACTGACCAAAATTATTAATTATTGTTATCATCCTCTATACAAAGATAGTGATTTCCTCCATCAGAAATATGTCGTTGAAGGCCTCTCTACAACTGAAATTTCGGCAATAATATTTTCCTCCCACAGCACGGTGTTAAAGTATCTCAAGTTGAACGGAATACCTTTAAGAAAACAGGGTGAGTTCAAGAATAAAGGCCAGCTTGGTTATGGTGAAAATTGGAACAATGGCCGGATACAGGAAAATAAAAGGGAGCAAAAACTTATTAGGAAAATAAAGAAGATGAGAAAAGATGGTGCTTCGTATTGGAAAATTGCAGAGCAATTAAATGATAAGAAAATTGTTACGAAAACAGGAAAAGGTTTATGGCACGCAAAAACAGTTTACAATATTATTAATTAGTATTGCTTGGGTGGTGACATTGTATTTAATAGTAAGAACATGCAATTACTTTCTTATACTTGTGGGCAAGGTGCTTTATCAAAGAAATCGAGAGCATTATTGTATTTATGCTTAGAGGAGGAAGTTTTATCTATTCTTGCAATGTCATCAAGTAATTGTTTTTTCGCAATTTCTTTATCTATAGCTTGCGATTTATAATGACAATAAGCATTGGGCCAATTAACTGAAAATAACTCCATTTCAGTGATTTTGTTTTGAGTTTTATTTTTGATCGGAAGGATTGCCGATACTACGCTATCGGGTTCTTTAGTAAAAGTTTTATGGGGGGTATCTACTTTTTCTTTGTCTTTTAGCCATCTGAAGATATCACTTGCATATGGAGTTAAAATAATTCCGAAACTATCAAGAGTTTCATACCAATAAGCGACATCATTTATTGCTGGACCTAATAAAGAACAAGATTCCTTGTGTAGAATAAATTCACCAAACGACATTGCTCCTCGAAAGGCAATTTGTTTCTTTATGGCATCACGAATAAAGTCTCCGAGTAGATAACTGATCTTTCGCATCCATAATCCGTAAAAGATGTTATCAATATCATTTTCACCTGTTGGAAAATTCATTTTCCCGTGTTTACTAGCAAAGCCTTTCATCTCAATGGCCATGATTAAGGAATCGGCAAATGACATTGTATGCATTTCTATCACCGAAGAATTTCCAGAATTTTCAGAGTGAGAACTTGCAGCGATCCATCTTGGATCTGATATTTTCATTAGTTCTGATCTGGCAATGAGAAATTCTTTGCATTTCTCAATTGTAAATCCTCGTGTTCCTAGAGCATCAATCATAATGACAACACCGTGACCACTGATTATATTTTCCATAAAGCATTCCTGTAATTATAATTCAATTTATTTGTTTAAATTTAACATGGAAAATATTTTAGTCAATTTCATGATGTTCCATAAGAAAATAGTTTAATATTAAGCGAATTGGCTCAGATTATTTTCAAATACTATAAATAACATTTACCAGTGATCACAATTATTAATGGTGACAGCACCGCACAGCATTCAAGGAGTAGCTATGAGATTATTTATTGTAAGTGTTTATTATGTTAGATATCGCAATAACATCTTGTAATTATTGATTTACATTAAGTGTAAAATCGTGCATTTTAATATGTAGGTGAGTATTGTTAGCACCAATTGCCAAGAGACACTGTGTGAATTCAAAATTATTGAAAAGATTATTTAAAGCTGTAAGCGAAGGTTCTAATGAGGATGTTCGAAAAGTTTGTATAGCGATTGTTTCTGACAGCAAGAACAAGAATCATCATCAATTAGCAAGTGAACTTGAAAATATCCTTAAATCCACTCCTCTCAAGCAAAAGGTATTTCCTTTAAAACCTTTTGGTGGCAGCAATGATCGGCAAGCTTTTCTTGACAATAGGGCAATGCGATCTTTTGTTTCAGTTACAAGAAGAGATGAGCTTGAACACCATATGATTTTATCAGCCGTTCTTGAAGAAAGATTTCTAAAGATTGAAAGTGAATTTGCTGCCAGAGAAAGATTGGCCACATATGGACTTAAACCTCGAAAGAAAATACTTCTTTACGGACCTCCTGGATGCGGAAAAACTCTTGGCGCAAAACGATTGGCGTGGAATACAGGTTTGAATTTTATTAAAGTTAAATTCGATGCAATGGTGTCCTCTCTGTTTGGAGAATCTGCATCGAACCTTAGAGCGATTTTTGAGTTTGCCCAGAATAATCCGTCGTTACTACTTTTGGATGAATGTGATTTCATCGCAAGATCAAGAAATGGAGGAAAGGATATTGGGGAAGTTCACAGAATAGTTAACACTCTTCTGCAATTGCTCGAAGATTATGATCCTCCCGGAATGGTGGTTGCTACTACGAACATATATGATCAGCTAGATCACGCATTATTTAGACGGTTTGATGATGTTATAAATATTGTTCGTCCAAGAATTGAGGAAAACGAGAGATTGCTAAAAGATTCATTTGCAGGAATGAAAATTGTCAAAGGATTTCCTTGGAATAAAATCGCAGAACATCTGGATGGCATGTCTGCTGCTGATGTTGTTAATATTGCCAAAAATGCGTGTAAGGGTGTTATCCTGAAAGGGCAAGAGATAATATCTATTCAGAGTGTTGAACAAGCAATAGAGGAATATGGCAGGAAAAGCCATAGTTTAGAATAGTGTCGACTAATAACAACTTTCCCCATCTTGAATTAATTTCTTTAAGTCGTGGTCAAGCTCGGTTGCCGTGGGGAGGCGAAGAATCGGAGCAAACAAAAACTAATAAATTAGGCAAGCCGGAACATTCTCAGAAAATTCAAAATAAAATTGGAGATTGGAGAAATAGTTGGCATCAGCAGATGCGAGAAAGAAATCAAGATATTTCAAGACCTACATTACCTTCATCTGTGCCAATTCAACTTGAGATTGATCCAGAGCTTACGGATATTGATTATTTGAGAAGTACATTTAATTTTGAAGTAGTTTCAGAGCTTGATAATGGATTTGTTATTGTTGCTTCCGAGGATACCAATCTTGATAATTTCTTAAACAAAGCAAGTGATTTTAGTCAGTCGAAACATGGATCTGGAAATGTCGCCAAGATTCATAATCTTAGCTTGGAAATACCCAAAAGATTAGATGCCATATTAGATGAAAAGCTTAAGTCGAAATGGGAAAATTTGGACTTAAATGCTGAGTATGTTGTTGAAGTTGGTATTGAATGTCAAGGAACCCTTGCTCTTCCTAAGGAACTTGCAGAAAAGAAGGTTGACGAAGAAGAAGATCGTTACGCTTTAAAAGTTGCGAAATACAACACAAAAAGAGAAGAATATTATCGCTTAAAAGATAACTTAATGATTGAAAGAGAACAAGAACTGGAGCGTTTCATACGAGCATATGATGGTAGTATCCTTGATATGTTTGAGGGAACTGGACTATCTAAATTTGCAGATTCTTTTACTGCTAGGATTCAGATTAAAGGGGCAGGACTTAAGGATTTGGCACTTAATTATCCCTTTATATTTGAAATTAATACCCCAGAAGAATTCGAGCATCTTTTTCATATAAAAGAAATAGAGATTGATAATGAAAATTTTCCACAACCATTTCCTCCAGACGAAAATAGTCCAATCATTGGAATAATTGATAGTGGGATTCAAGAAGGTCATCGACTTATTAGTTCTGCTATTAAACCAGAATTGTCTCGATCATTTGTTGATCCAGATCGAATAAATAATGTTGCTGATGAAGTTTCCCCATCGGGGCATGGAACTAGAGTTGCTGGTGCAGTTCTTTATCCTCAAGGGTTTTCGATTGAAGATAATCAATATAAGCTTCCATGCTATATTGCAAATATTAGAGTATTGGATTCCAGTAATTTAATTCCAGAGAAAATTTCTCCATCAGGTTTATTAAATAAGATTACTTCTGAATATTATGTGACTCATGGGATACGAATTTTCAATCATTCAATTGGTGCATCTGTACCATGTCGTTTCAATCATATGTCATCTTGGGCCGCAATGATTGATAAGTTATCTTTTGAGAATGATGTTTTATTTGTTCAATCAGCAGGTAATATTGGAGACGAAGGAACTGGTCCACGAACTGGGATTTTAGATTATATTAGGATGGGAAAAGGATATCCAGATTATTTGTACGAAGCAGCATCGCGAATATCTAACCCAGCTCAGAGTTTAAATGCTTTAACCGTAGGATCAATTTGCCTTGATAGTTTTAATGATGGCGATAGAACTTCTTTTGGAGGGAAAAATCAACCCTCATCCTTTTCAAGAACAGGCCTTGGTATCTGGGGAGCTATTAAGCCCGATGTTGTTGAGTACGGAGGAGATATGGCTTACGATGGAGGTTTTCCCCCAGCACTAACAACGCCTCCAAATGTTTGTCCAGAACTCATTAGATCATCATTGACATCTGTTGGTCCAGAAACTGATCGCGACGAGGTCGGAACTTCATTTTCAACTCCGAAGGTTACAGCAATTGCGGCACAACTTGCTAGAATGTTACCAGAGGAACCGACATTATTATATCGAGCTTTAATTGCAAATGCTGCAAGATGGCCGGAAGGTTACTTAGATAATTTGGTGCCAGATATTTTATTGCAGAAGTTGAGATCATATGGTTACGGCTTGGTGAATATGGAACGATCGTTAAGCAATAATCCTTATCGAGTTACCCTTATTTCTTCTGGAACAACCGATATAAAAGCACGAGAAGCCCATACTTACAAAGTACCTATTCCCGCTGAAATGAGGACTGTGGGCGATGAGTATGATATATTAATTGAAATGACATTATCATTTGCGGCTAATCCTCGCAGAACACGAAAGAGTTTTAACAATTATCTTTCTATATGGGTTGATTGGAAAACTAGCCATCTCGGAGAAAGCCAAGAGTCTTTTGATCATAGGATATTTAAAGAATCTAATGGAAGATTAGATCGAGCTGAATCAATTCCTTGGAAGTTGGGAAATAGAGATGACCATAATCAAATTAAGAACGCAAAAAGGAATAAAAGTACACTTCAAAAGGATTGGGCAGTTGTAAAATCACATGATTTGCCTGATGAATTTTACCTCGGAATTATCGGTCATTCCGGATGGAGTAAAGACCCTAATGATGTCTCCAAGTATGCGCTTACAATTAGTTTTGAAGCAATTAATAGGGATATTGAAATTTATAATATGGTTAAAGTTGAAGTTGAAAGACTTCATGCTCAAGCCCATATTGAAATAGATGATTTATTGTAATAGTAGAGAAATTATTAAATTTGTTTTACAATTATCTATTATTTACAAATTAACATAAGCCATTGAATATACAGACAAGAAACAGTAGAAAAGGTTGCAATACTCTTTCAGAAAAGTCCCAAATTTTAACATTTTAAAGATTTGAAAAGCGATGACAGTCGCCTGATTATCTATCTAGTTTGAGAGGTAATGAGTGTGATATCGACTCTTCTACCGCTTGTGGTACGGGTGAACAAATTTACGAACACTGTAATAAATGGGGCGGCTGATTGGACTTGACGCCGACAATCGCTCCTGCTCATGTCGGCACTTGTGCATCCATGCACATCGCCCACAAGACCGGTCCGGTCATCGAATCCAATTACCCTGCCTTAAAATAAAAAAACATCCTTTTAGGATGCTTTTTTATTTTATGGGGTGGGCGATGGGACTTGAACCCACGACAACCAGAACCACAATCTGGCGCTCTACCGACTGAACTACGCCCACCATAAGGTTTGTTCCGGTCTCGGACTAAATATTTATAATGGTTCAGTTTATCTACGTCAACAAGGAAAGACTTTTAGATACTAAAGTAATAATTTTTTTAAAAAATACACATAAAGTCTTTTGACATGTAGCATTTTTTAGGGATAAAATCCCATATATAGTTGAAATTGCAAATAACGGAGATTGTATGAAATTTATTAAGCTAGGTGCAATTACTTCACTACTAATTTTATCAAGTAATCTATTCGCATACGGAGTCGGTTACACCTCATACCCACTCTCCGTGGACAAAAATCTCTTATCCGCAGAATTCACCGGCATACTAAGTAATGGAAGCGGCGTTGGACTTCAAGGACGCTTTACCAGAAAATTAGATGAAATCGTGAGCTTGGAAGCTGGAGCTGGGATTGGAGCAGGTGATCGCTCCTCTCGAATTTTTGCAGGTAGCGACTTTGAAATTTTTCCTGATTATGAAAACCAACCAAAATTTGCCATTAAGACTTCTGTAGAAAGGGCCAGTGAATTTAAAGATGCGATCGTCATTCTTGGAGTTACCCCAGTCGTTTCTAAAGGACTTAGCTTTTGGGGACAAGAAGGATTTCCTTATTTGGCGATGCCACTGGGAATTGGACTCAATACAGATGATAAAAAATATCATACCAGAGTTAGTGCCGCTTTAGGTATCAACAGCCACATTCCACTTGAAGGATATAAAAAACTGGTTGGGCAAATTGAAGCTCAGATTGATCTAAAAAATACATATTCCGGAATTTTTCTAGGTATGAGTTATCCTCTGGATTAATTCCGTTATTCTAGAGGCGGGAGTGCGACTCATGGATGAGTTGTGTTTTCGCTCTTGATTCCAGGGAAAATCTTATGCCCACGCCATTAAAGAAAGTCTCTGATCACGAATTAAAATCCATTAAAGGTATTTGCTTCGACATAGATGACACATTTTCATCCAGCGGTAAAATTACTGCGAAGGCTTTTTCCTCGCTATGGCAGTTGCATGAAAAAAAAATTATCACGGTTCCGGTAACTGGAAGACCTGCCGGATGGTGTGATCACATTGCCAGATTTTGGCCGGTGGATGCTATTATTGGAGAAAATGGTGCCTTTATTTTTTATATGAAAGATGGCAAAAGATGCAGACTCAATACTCTCCCTGATAATCTTAAAAACAAAAATTTGCGAAATCTCTCCCATCTGACAGAAAAAATCAAAAAAGAATTTCCAAATGCCTTATGGGCGAGTGATCAAATGTATCGAGAATTTGATCTGGCGATCGATATATGTGAAGACGTTACCCCCTGGGATGATAAAGAAGTCGAAAAACTTCTTTCACTATGCAAAAGCGAAGGGGCTCACGCCAAATTATCCAGCGTGCATGTTAATGCTTGGTACGGTGACTATGACAAGATGGGGGCCTTTAAATTTTGGTGCGATAATCAAATGCCTGGCAGTAGATTTGCAATCAATTCGCTGGATGAATGGATTTATATCGGGGACTCTCCCAATGACGAGCCTGCTTTTGATTTTTTCAACCAAAGTGTTGGGGTTAGAAATATTGAAAAGTATCTGCCTGGTTTAAAAAAACAGCCAACCTATATTACTGAACATGAAAGCGGAGAGGGTTTTGTGGAATTGGCCCAAAGACTGATACACCGCTCTTAATTTTTAAAATAGTTTAGTATTTTTTCTCTAACTTCTTTTTCCAGGTCATCAATATTTATACTTAATTTATTTTTGATCCAACCTTTTATATCTTCTGGAAGTGTTCCAATAAAATGAGAGTTTTGGTTTTTATAGGGGATTTTAAGTCCCATTGAGTGCAAAGCATGTCTGGGAAGCTCCACCAGTTCATGGTCATCTGCGGTTGCCAGATTATCTTTGAAGCGTTGGAATAAAGCATATCCTCCCAAATAGAGTTTATCGCCAATCAAGGGTAAGCCATGAGTCATGGCATGAACTCGAATTTGATGCTGTCTTCCGGTTTGAGGAAAGGCAAGTCCCAAGGCATAACCATTTTCTTTATAAATTATTTTAAAATAGGTGAGCGCCGTTTTTCCATCTAAGGCATCAGTGTCGTAGGCATTGACGATAACCCGCTCTCGGCCAGTCCCGGGATTTCCCAGTTTTTCATTGGCAGTGAACTCATCGGTATTTTTGAATTGCTCAGTGATTTTCGAGATAAAAAAGTAGCATTTCTTAACATTAGATTGTTCAAATTGCTCAGTCATAAGGTTGGCAACTTGGGGGTTCTTAGCAAGTAAGAGTACGCCGGAAGTTTCTCTATCTAGTCTATGGATGGAGTGAATGGTTTTTTTATGAAACTTTTCAAAGTACACAGTTGCGCAGTAAAAAATATGTCTACCGGCAGGATGGGTGGACATAAACGGAGGTTTTTCTATTAACAGTAAATCATTGTCTTCAAAGATAATCTTAGGAGCCACTTCGATATGTAACTTTTTTCCTTGCCAATATTCATCTTCGTGGGAGGATTTTATAATCACTACTTCTACAATCTCTTTGCAAAATAACTTCGTTGAAGATTTCATTTTGCCGGGACGTTTATGGATAAAAATTTCCCCAGAAAGAATCTTTTTTTTAATTTGTTCTCTTGAGAAAGTTTGAAAATACTGCTGGGCAAATTGATCAAGGCGCATTCCTTCTTCGGATTGTTCCACCTCATATAAACTCTTTTGCACATTTTCAGTGTAGGACTTTTCTAATTGGGCCATTTAGTGTCTTATCTTTTTTTATTAATATCTATCTTTAATAATGTTCTTTATTAAAGTCAAGGCTCCATTTTCAGTATAGTGGTATTTGTTTTTCAAATTATTCAAGGTTTCTTGAATTTGTTTGCGGTTGTCTTCACTAAGCGGAGTTTGAATGTCTTGAGTTTTATCATCTTCAATGTATTTTTTCTCAGCTTCAAAGTAGACAAGATTTTTTGCCATATTAGAAATAACTTTCTTTTGTTCATTTCGATATGATTGTTTAAGGCTTTCAATTAACTCTGGAAAAACCTCGGAGTAAACGATTTCTTTTTTAGGATTATCTAAAGAATAGGCACCTAATTTGGAAAGTAGATGAGATCGATATTGTTCAGGATTTTCCTTTAGGTCTATATTGGTTTCAAATTCCAAAACGTAGTAATCATTTATTTCTTCATGTTTTCCGGTAATTGGGTTAAAGATTTTTTCATTTTTAATCTTGGCCTTGATGTTTGTGATATATTTTTTTAAGTACTCTTCGTATGATCTATCATCAACTAAGCCGAGAGCTGACCGTAATTCACGATCAAATATATCGTTGATGTGTTTTTCTAGCAGAGTAATAAATCTTTCTGGATTATGAAAGTCGCCTTGGGGGGACATATTTAGAAAATCATATTCCGATTTTTTTAAGATCAGATCGTTTAAACATTCCAAGACCTCAACGCCGGTGATTTGTTGATGGTCGGTGGTTAGAGTGTATAACAATCTTTTAATATCTCGAGGAGAAATACCAAATTTTCCTTCGTAAAGCTCATCATTAATATATTCATTTCTGATTTCGTCGATACTTTGTTTCAAGATACTTTTGGCTTCCGAATCAAACCTATCAGGAAGATTAATCGGATCACTTAAAAGAAGGGCTTTTTCGAGTGGGTTGAGGCTCATAACAATTTGAGAAAGTTTTTTGTCTTTGTAATTGGCAGCTTGAGAAGATCTAAGTCTAGTCATTACTGAAAACAGACATACCAGAGAAAGTGTATGAGGCTCTAAAACTGAGCGATCTTTTAGTCCCTCAATTTGTTCGGTATAAATTTTTTCTTCTTCTTGGTAGTTTAGCAGGTAGGGCACTTTGATAAAATTAAATCTTCCCTTGTAAGAGTTATAATCAGGGTGCTGTTTGAAGGCTGAAAAATGAATTTCGTTGGAGGTTCCTGCAAAAAAGATATCCAGCTCGGTTAATATTCCATTTAAATTGATATTGGCAGTTTCCATGGTCGTTAGGAGATATTTAAAGGTGTCGAGTGGGCGTTTTAATAAGTCAGAAAATTCTAATACCCCACGGTTAGCTAGAATGACTTCACCTTGCATAGAAAACAAGTTCATGGATTGCAAACTTGGAGGAAGTCCCCCAAGCCTTTTGTCCATCGTGATTTGCTGCATATTTGCGTCAACGTGAAGTTGAGGTTCAATGGTTACTGATCCGGAAGAATAACGTCGGCTTATAAAAAAACGTTCAACCCTAATATGTTTTAGAACATCATAGTGATTTCCATTATACTTTTTTAACATAGCATCATAGATTTCTCGATTTCTTTTAGATAGGTCACTCTTGTAGAGATAAGACCTGCGAAGGGCCTCCAGTTTATCTGGATGATCTTTAAATTTTTCTTCAATTATTTTTTTTCTTAGATTTGTGGGAATCAGTAAAAGTGGGTGATCTTTCAGTTCACTGTTTAGTATAGCGGAAATATCCTTGTCATCTAAATGAGCAAAGGTATTAAGCTTAGGCCCGGATTTTTGTGATGTTAAACCAAGAGTTCCTTTGATGTAGTTGTCGATGGGGAAAATCCAGCTAAAAGTATAAAGTGCCCCTTGGCTGGTTTTTGAATATTCTTCTGCCCCCTTCATGATTTTGCGTAAAATACTGGTTTTTGCAGAACCATTGGGTCCTACTAGCAAAAGAAATTTATTATTAATTCCTTCTTCTTGAAAGTTAATAAGATTTTGATAGATTTCCGCTTCGGGAAGATGCTGTCCATAAACTGCCGGACTGTCAGCGTGTTCCATTTGAAAAAGAATAAATTGACCATCGTCTGATTTACCAAAGAAATCAACCGCATCCTTGATATAAATGTAACTCGGTCGCAGTTCCAAAAGGGGGTTTTTGTCAAAGATTTCCATGTATTCATCGAACCCCATTATTCCATGCTGGCCTTGAATGTTTTGATTTGCTTCTTCGATCCAATTTGTTGCCATGCGCTTGTCTCCGGTACATTACAAATTTTAAACGACGGTATAGTATTATTATAGTTTCATTTGGTGATAGAATACATGGGGATAAATGTTTCGGGGTTACGATTAAATGTTAAAAAAAATGCAAAAATATAGAATTTTTTTAATTGTTATAGTCTTATTGTCGGTTATTATTTTTCCTATTACTTTTTACCTTATAAAAAATCAAAATTATTCCGAGCAAATCAGTCAAGGAAAAGACGAAATTGAAGTTTTAATCAAGGCTTCAATAGACTTAAAAAGAATTTGGCAAAGTGGAGATCTTGACTCGCTTTGGAAAAACCATGATTTGGGTTGCGTGGATTTATTGGGAGATCCTTTTCAAACCAAAGATTCGTATCTGAGATGCAATCCTGATTTTATCCAGTGCTACTTTGAACACCTTGATAAAATTTACCAGCCCCATCTTACGGTTTCACATAAAAATATTAAACAAAAGGTTTATTTAAATAGATTTAAAAATAAAAAATATTATCAATTGCTGACAAAATCCACTTACCTAGGAAAAAGCATTCCTTACTATGGAATCATGGTGGAGCTTGCTCTGCAAAACAATTTAAAAAATCGGCTTAGATTTATATTAGAAGATGCATGCTCGGAGGTTTTGTTGCCGCAAAGAATCTATGCGTTTGGGCCAATGCCTAAGGATCATCGAAAAGATTGGAAGTGGGATAATTTTAACCGATCAATCTTTATTGATAAACATTTGGTATCTAATCGGGATATTAGAGAATGGATTGATCAAGATCCAAACATCCATCTGGCATATTGGGGTGCTGATAGTATGCAATTATCAGATCCGGCCACTACTTTAAAAATTTCTGAGATGAGAAAGTACTGCCATTTTCGAGGGAAAGAACTTCTAGCTGCGCATGTTTTTGATGCCGCCACTTTTTTACCAATGGATATGAGTAATCCTCGCCCCAATGTCATTATTAGAAGTCCCTGGTCATACAGCAAAGTTAGCAAGGAGGGGTTTTTATACAGGGCGCAGACAGATGAAAATTATGAAGTTACTAAAACAGATTGTACCTACGCTTTTACTGCTGATTGTTTAAAATATTTTAAATATCAAAACTACAATGATTGGGCATTAAGCTTTGTAGGGATTTCGGGAAGTCTGGGGGGATATATGGAGGTGTTTGAAAATATTTCACATCCAGACCAAAATCTTAAGGCTTCCAGCTTCTATTTTCCAGCATCCTCGTCTGTGCACCGCTTGGCGAATCGATCTTATTGGGATGGCGTGGGATTTGATCAAAATAATTTTAAATTTAGTGAAGGGGTGGATATTAATAATTTACGTGGGCTAAAACTTAAAGTTGCTTTTCGATGTATGAGGTATGGGGCAAAATAATCATGACTAAAATTTTGATAATACTATTTCCTTTTATTTTTTCTGCTTGTCTTTGGCAAACTACGTCAGTGGAAGAGTTCGAATATATTATGTTAAAAGAATTTGTGGGAGTTTATGAGATACATTTACCGGGGATAAAAAATAAAAATGGTAATGGGGAAATCGCAGGTGCCCCCATGAGTTGGGTGACGATTCTTAAAGCTTCCAAAATGAATTCATCAGTAAGCGCAGCTGAATATATATGTATTGGTTATCGTGTTCCTTATGTCAACGAACAAAATAACCAGTTAGGTATTTTGAAAATTCATAAGACCTCCAAAAATAAATGTCCAGAATATTATTCAGATGAATTGAGTCTTACAGGTATTACCTATTTGTCTATAAAACAGACCCCAAAAGTTTTAAATTTAAAGCTAATGCTTGCTAGCAAAAATTTAAGCAAAAATATTGAGGTACCTCTTTATAATTTGCCAGACCACCAAGAGAAAGTCCTAACTTATGTGACACTTGATAGTGAAGATAATCTGCTTTCTTTAGAAAAGCGAACTAAACGTCAAGGCCCTAAATCAAAAGAGAAATGTTTTGATATTAATGCTAAATGTGAGGTGATCAAACCCAATATTTGTGATGAATGTGAATTTGGTTCATTGGAGGTGGCGGGCAGCAGTTGCCCAGAGGGTGGAATTCGTTTTTGCCATCCGGTGAGTTGTGGGGGAAAAAATATGCCAGCTTGTGTGCGATTTAAAAAAATCAACCAAGAGGATTTATGTTATCAAAATAGCCCAGCCGGATTTTGTCAGGAAGGACTTTATGCTTACTGTGGTAACGATGGGTATTTAATCTGCTTATAGCGTTTTATTAAGTTTAGAAAGTTTTTTATAGGCACTGGAGAGATGCTTGAATATATCGTCATAGTCACGAGGATTTGAGTCGTGATTTAAACTGATGCGAATGACCCCCCTACCAATAATGTCATTGATTCCCATGCTTTTTAAAATCTTGGAGGTACTCATTTCATTATCTGAACAGGCCGAAGAAGTTGAGACAAAAATATTTTGCGACTCCAGTTCAATTTGAATGGCCTGCCCATGTAGGCCAGGATAGGAGATATAGGTGGTGCCAGGTAACCGAGGGGAACTTTCCCCAATAATAACGACCTTAGGAAATTGTTCTTTAATTTTTTTCTCAAAAGCCATTTTGTGATCATTAATGGTGCTATAGCTTTTAATTTTATTCGAAAGATCATTCATGGCAACCGCAAAGGTTTCAATACCAATATAGTTTTGCGTGCCACCCCGAAGACCGTTTTCCTGACCGCCCCCAATCAAAAGTGGTGACAGGGTTGCTGGATCTTTGGCAACCAATAAACCAATGCCAGTGAGTGCTCCGATTTTGTGTCCTGATAATACTGCATAATCAATATTGGATGAGGTAAAATCAAAAGGCATTTTTCCGATATACTGAGTGGTATCACATAAAAATGGAATTTTAGACTCATTAAGTAGGGTAGCAATTTTTTCGATAGGTTGAATGACTCCAGTTTCATTATTGGCTGCCATAATGGAGACAAGAGCTATATCGTTTTTATAACTGATGATTACGTTTTTTAAATTGTCATAATCAATGACTCCATCTTGGTTAACTGGAATAGTAATTAAATTATAATGCATTTTATCTTGAAAAAATTTGGCAACATTACTGATACAGGGATGTTCAATAGCAGAGATGATGATCGTTCTTTTTGAAGAATTAGGAGTGAGCAGTGAGTGAAAAACCGTGGTTACTCCTTCAGTTGATCCAGAATTAAAAATGATTTGTTCAGGACTAGCGTTTAAATTTTGCGCACAAATATTTCGGGAATTAGTTAGACCGCTCATAATGGTTCGTCCCAATTTATGAATGGCGTTGGGATTAGCAAAAGGGCCATTTTTTATTCGATCAAGTAAATATTCTTTAACTTCATTACTTAAAATTGAACTGCCAGCATAGTCAGCATAAATCGTCACGAGTTACTCCTTGGAAATTTCTAACATAGTATTAACTGCCTTAAGCGCATCTTTTTTAATTTCATCAACCACGTGAATGACATTGATGGGTTTGCCATTTTCAATACATCTCATGCTGTGAAGTAACCAACGAGGTCTAACTCGGTACATGGTAGTGCATAAACACTGAAACGGTGATAGGGAAATAATATGTTTATCAGGATGCGTTTTTGCAAGCCTATTTATCAAATTGATTTCGGTACCAATGGCCCACGAAGTACCAGCGGGGGCATTTTTAATGGTATTTATGATGTATGAAGTAGATCCATTAAAGTCTGAAGCTTGAACTACGTCAAAAGTACATTCAGGGTGAACGATGACTTTGGTTTCGGGATTATTTTTTTTCACTAATTCAACCTGTTCTTTAGTAAAACCTTTATGCACGCTACAATAGCCATACCACAATATTACTTTGGCGTTTTCTACTTCTTTGGGAGTCAAACCACCAAAAAGTTTTTTGGGATCATAAACTACCATGTCATCAAGGCTTATACCCAGTTCGTAACAAGAGTTTCTTCCAAGATGTTGGTCCGGGAAAAACAAAAGCTTTTCTCCCTGGGAAAGTCCCCAGGTAATGACCTTTTTGGCGTTTGAAGAGGTGCATATACTGCCACCATGTTTACCAACAAAGGCCTTAAGATCGGCAGAACAATTTACATAGGTGATGGGAACAATTTTTTGCTTAGTAACTTCGGTTAAATAATGCCAACATCTTTCAATGTCCGCTCGATTTGCCATATCTGCCATGGAACAGCCAGCATTCAAATCAGGTAAAATTACTTGTTGATCGGTACTGGTTAACATATCAGCAGTTTCGGCCATAAAATGAACACCACAAAAGACAATATATGGTTTATTAATTTGGCTAACTTTTTGGGCCAGTCCCAAAGAGTCGCCGGTCATGTCGGCAAAAGAAATAATGTCATCTTGTTGGTAATGATGGCCCAAAATGACCACCTGGTGCTGGAGTTTTTCCTTAAGCAATTTTAGTTCGGTTAAGACCTCTTCGTCCGATAACTCATCTTCAGTGATCACTGGCGAATGGTCGGGACTTGATTTCATTAAATTGATCATAACTGCTCCGTTTACGAGTTAATTTTGTATCAGAGACTAGGAACCTCTGTAAATATTTTTACCTTTACGATTGTCGTTGATATTTAGTCGAATTTTTTGATGG
>Ga0208958_1002274_pt1 | contig 16932 bp, 19 predicted proteins | sample RifOxyB1_FD_184032 | JGI IMG/M metagenome (GOLD analysis project Ga0208958, IMG submission 184032) | Soil microbial communities from Rifle, Colorado - Rifle Oxygen_injection B1 (SPAdes) | ecosystem: Environmental > Terrestrial > Deep subsurface > Rock core/Sediment | place: Rifle, Colorado... | reverse complement strand
AAGAATTTGTCCAATTGTTGTGTTTTGCAATTCAACGCGAAAGTCATCTAAATATCCGCTTACTTTAGTCATCCCTTCCCAGTAATCATCAATTGCATTGTTTCGCTCTAATATACTGAATTCTGTGACTCCAGATAGTAAAGGAAATATCATCTGTTCAAAATTTCTATATTTGTCAAAAATTAGAACGTCACATTCACGTACAAAAACATCTTTCATTTGACGTAATGTCAAAAAAATTATTTCATGCGTTTCAAATGATTGAAGTAATAGAACATACGCATGTACAAGGTCGCTGTATGTCTGAAAAAATTTTTGGTGAGTGTTTAGTCTGTATTTCTGTGGGTCATCCAAATTTGCAAACACATTGGTTTGATTACCGACAAAATATTTTAAGTCAAGAACTGTTGTATCAAATACCGACAGCGATGCAGAAAATTCATAAAGGTGTTTTTGAAAATCTATCCAAGCTTCGTATATAACTTTATGTTCAAGCTGTTTACTTAACTGCTCAAAAGCAAATGATACGCCTGCGATGGCTGCAACTAATGTAGCACCTGCCCCAATTACATTTCCGAGTAGTCCGCTTTCACTTGAAGACAAACTGTGAATCCAAATCCCAAAAATTGAGCATACCCATGAAAGCAAAAAACCGAAAGCGAAAACAATGAGCCCCTGCAAAAATACTGGCAATTCCTTTAACACTATATATCCCTGTCTTATGAACTCAAACGAAATCATGCGAAGTTTAATGGGGCAAGTGTTGTGATTATATCAGAACAAGTAAATAACGGAAAACGAATTGGCTATTTCAGCTTCATTAATTCGTCCAATCGTATACCGAGGACGCGAGCTATTTTGGCAATAATTTTTAAAGTAGGATTCCGTTTACCACCTTCTATGAGGTTGAGGTAGGAAAAATCAATACCAGCCTTCTCTGCAAGTTTTTCTTGTGTTACCCCCTTGGACTTTCTGATTTTCCTAAGCTTTTTTCCAAATTTTTGTACTACCGTAGCCATAATTTGATTATGGTCAATTGACGGAGTAGAGTTTATTGTTTATAGTCAATATTATGAAGCTGTGATATATTCAGATTATTGACTGTATGAAATATCTAATATTAATCCTCGTGACGTCGATATTAATTATATACACCATGTTCTTTTTTTATGGACGAAAGGCAATAGCACCTCGTAATCAAGCCCTTGCACTTATTAGAGAGAGTGAGGCATTAATTACTTCAAATGAGATAACATTGGTTGATGAAATTGCTCAGTTCAAAAAATACGCTTCCTTATACGAACAGGCAAGTAATATCAACTTAAATCAATATCCTCTGCTTGGAGGTTATCCAATTCTTGAAACATATATCAAAGAAAACTACCAACTCGCAAAGGATATTTTGAAATATGACGAAGACGTATATGCTGGAAAGCATCCAATTGAAAAGGGGGATTATAACGATTACATTAAAGCGTTTGTTGAACGACGAAAAGCTATATTGAATTCATATGGTTCATACAGAAGAACGCAACTTTGGATGAGATTGATTTTTCTAAAATAGAAACATGCAGACTATCAAAAAAACCGTAGTTTTCATATTTTCAATGAAATTTTTCAAAGAGTACATGCTTGTTTTGATTAGTTTATTTCTATTCTTCTTGATATGGCTCAATCGCTACACATATATTTACGGAATGAACACAGAAGCAGATGGAAACAATGTTTCTGAAATTTGGAGAATCAGCAATCTCACCAGCGAAGGATGTCTTATTAAGGAAGATATACGCTTCAAAGCAGATAAAATCTTACGTAATTTTTCTACATGTGTAAAACTGAAATCTCCCAATAGATGATACGCACGTATCCCTTTTTTGTATGAGTGGGTACGGGTAGTTCAAATTCCATTTTCGCAGCGTTGCTATATGATTATTACTTACATTTTCCCAGAACCATACAAAAGTAAACATAGTGTTGGATACTAAAAGAGTATGTTTTTCATATTTCCATTTATTTTCAACAGTAATACGTATGATATATATGTACTGTAGATATATATCTACGCATATTCTATATAACGTAGACAAATGAGTTTACATGCGTTTGACTGATTTGATGTGTATAATCCAGTGTTAGATAGAATAATAGTAAGTTTTTTATATTCATAAATAAATAATTAAGAGGGATTGAGGGAGGGAAAGATGGCAAAGTTCAATTCAAAGAAGTATTTTTTTTCTGCAATAAAATCGGTGCTTTCTTTGCGATTACTGTCTAAAGACCCTGAATTAATTGATTTGATAGCCACTAGTCTTGCATGTTTTATTCCTAAATCTACACAATCTATCTCAAAACGGTTAAAAAGTAAACTTCTTAAGTCTGATTTTGAAAACAGAGCCTTCTGTGAAATAGTACGACTCGTTGCAAATAGAACAATACTTAATCAAAACGAAATTGCGTATGTGCTATTTCTTGAACAAGACGGTCTCTCCTACGTTGCAAATTGGCTTGAAGCAATAAGAAATGATTGTGATTGGAATTGTTCAGAAGATGTAGATGGAGAAATACTTGCTTTGTTGCGTAAAAAAAGTCCAAATGGAATACTAAATGCATGTTGTTATATCTGTGGTAAGGCTCTTGAACGACATGGAAATCCAATAATAGAACCCCATTATTGCACAAGACGTGAAAATCAGGAATGTTTTTCCAAACGAAAATTATTATCCAAAAAAAACGACAGGGAATGGAAATTCATACATAATCAGCGTTGTGCACACCACCTCTGTAATAAACCTATAGATTACTCTCTAAACCTCTCTGAAAATCATTTCCATACAAATAAGTTTTTTTGTTCTATACAGCATTATGAGGATTACAGAAAAAATATACAGAGAAAAAAAGTCATTCTTGTTTAAATCTGTAACGTAACAACAACCTTCAGAGGTATTTCTCAAGCTAAATACTCTTCACTTGTCCCACTTTTCTTCCCCGATTCATAAGACTCCATTTTTGTATGAAAAAATAAGCCTCATGGAGCACATAAAAAATATTATTGGAAAATGGAGTAAAGAAATGTTTCGCCTACGTCACGGTAGAAGAACAAAAAAAGAGTTTATCGCGTGGCTAAATAAATAGCCTTATCAAAAGGAAGGAAAGATTATGGATGAAAAACCCTTATTGACCACGGACAACAACACCCCACAAATACATGCAGAACGCTGCGTGGTATGTAACGGTTTCGGAACACTCAAGTATGGAGAGAAACAATGTCAGGCCTGTTTAGGAAAAGGATATATATTAGTTCCGAATTTTATGGATGGTAGGAAAGATGGAGAAGAACATGGATACAGAAGATAAAGCATTCAATATTATGGAACTGTCACCAGGAGCAGAACGATTATTGCTGACGCTCATATACTACGCCGGAACGAAAGGCGTTTGCTATCCCTCACAAGCTACATTAATGAAAGCCATTGGAATTAATAATAAATATGCTTTAAAAGCATATGTTGAAGAGCTTCGTAAACACAATCTCGTAAGTTGCAAAACGCAACTCACGTCAAGAAAAATTCATGTTGGAAAAACAATTCCAGCACGTCAAATCAACTATTCTCTCGTAAGTTGCAAATTGTACTTTACGAATTTGGATGACTCCAATCGACTATATCTTAATTTAAGCTCTCGTAAGTTGCATCCTGCAACGTTGCAGAACACAACAGGAACAATACATAATACAGTATCTAAAGATACTGTTGATAAACAGAAAGACCCTTTAATACAAAAATCTTCATTGATGTCTTATAAGGAATTAATCTCTTCCTTTAATCGGAAGTATTCTACAAATCTATTCCCCACCGCTGCTAAACAGACCAAAGCAATCAAATCTATTTTAAACGGTTTTACTGTAAATGAAATGTGGCAGTGTGCTGAATGGCTTTTAAAAGATTCATTCTGGTCTTCAAAGGGTTTTGATTTTGTAACAATTCTTTCTCAAATAGCGAAGTGGAAGCAGACAATTACCACAAAACAGGAAGGAGGAAGACACTATGTTGACGCAAAAACCGTTAATACAACGAGTTTCTGATGTCATTTTTTCCATTGAATCAAGCAAAGGTGACATGGAGTTTATGAAAACAGGATTTTCAACTCTTGATGAAAAATTGGATGGTGGTTTTTTACGAAAAGAACTCGTAGTTATAGGGGGTGCAACAGGTATTGGTAAAAGTTACCTAGCGTCACAACTCCTTTTAAATATCGCTTCGCAAGGATTCAAGTCCGCATATTTTTCATTGGAAATATCAAATGAAATGATTGTGAGTCGTATGTTAGGTACAATTTCAAATATTAAACCAACTCGTATCCGCATGGGAATGTTAACAAGTGAAGAATTTGAAAATAAGACAAAAGCCAAGGTAAAACTGGAATCACTTGGCGATTTCCTGTTTTTCTATGACCAGACGTACCAACTTTCAGACATAGAGGATGAGATTAAGAAACATACATTTGAATTTGTTGTCATAGATTTTATTCAAAATATATTCACTGAAGGAACAGATGAATATTCAAGACTTTCAAAAGCAGCTCTGGAGCTGCAAAAAACAGCAAAAGAAAACAACTGCACCATACTCGTCCTTTCTCAATTGTCTAACATGGTCGCTCGTGAAGGTAATTCATCAAAGGTGATTGAATACCGTGGTAGCGGGTCAATTGCAATGGTATGCGACTTAGGATTTTTCATTGAAAGAGAAGCAAGCGTTAGTCCCGATGGATATCACGTTGATTTATTAAACTTAAACCTTAAAAAAAACCGGAGGGGAATATCTGGAATATCATTTCAATTAGCTTTTCGTCACCCTGGAGGATGGATTTATGAAGCGTGACATATCTCTACTCCTATCGTCGGCAAATTATCTTATTTTTCTTTTGGATACATCCAGTGAATTATGGGAAAAAGAAATTGAATTGAAACGACAATTACAGAAAATTTATTATCTTAAAAAACAAAACGATAAAGAAATTATCGCAGCGTGTGAACAAATACAACAAAAGAAATATGAAAACACATAAAAAAGAGCTGAAGGAAACTATCAAGAAACTGAAAACCGCAATCTCGGCAAAGTGTTTGAATTGCGTATGTTATCAACCAGCTGAAGTTTTACGCTGTGAAATAGCTAATTGCCCCCTTTATTCTGAAAGACCTGTAACATTGCTTGGTTTATATACGTTAGCAAAAAATCTCAAGAAATCTGAAGCTAAAAACACATGAATTTTTCCTAATTCTTGATTCTATATGACCATTACTGAACTACGACAAAAACATCCGGAAGAAACAAAATATTGGCGAGATGAACAATGCCAACAGTATTGTCGTACGTTGGAAGCGTTCGTCACCTTGTTTATTGATTATGCAGAAAATCAATTACAAAAAAAGGAAGTTGACACGTATGCGAACTAATACCGATAATGAGGTTATGGAGAAGAAAGCAGTTGCCTATGTCCGTATAAGCACGGAAGAACAATCCACGTTTTCCATTGCACAACAAATTGAGGCTGTGAAGCGGATGGCACAAATGCAAGAATACACACTTCTTGATTCAAATATTTTCATTGACGAAGGATTTTCTGCAAAAACGACAAACAGACCAGCTCTTATCAAGATGCTTGCATTCTGTTCTCAAAAGAAAAATAACATTACCGCCCTCATAGCATACAAAATAGACAGAATGAGCAGAGATACGGCTGATTACCTTGGTATTATGAAGGCTCTTGCTTCGCACGGGGTACGGTTTATTTCCTGCACAGAATCAATTGAAGATTCTCCTTCAGGTGAATTCCTTTCAACAATTCTTGCTGCTGCTGCCCGTTACGATAACGCTGCAAAGGCAGAAAGGGTATCCGCAAGTATAATTCAGAGGATTAAATCCGGATTGCCACATGGAAAGGCAAAAATAGGATATCTAAACCAAACACTACCTGATAGAAGAAGAATTATTGTCAAAGACCCTGACCGTTTTGAACGAGTTCAAGAGGCATGGAAGCTCATGGAAACGGGAGCCTATACACTTCAAGGTATTGCAAAACTTCTAAATAGCTGGAAAATAACTACAAAAAAAGGGACACACCAATTTAAACTCACAATGCAACAGGTGCAACGTATTTTTACTGATAAAACCTATTGCGGGTATGCGATAAGCAAAAAACATAGGATGGAAATAAAAAGTGACCAAGTACCGCAGATGATAAGTGAAGAAACATTTTTTAATGTTCAATTTATTCTATCTGGCAGAAGAAAAACAACAGGATTATATCAACGCTTACGAACAGAGTTTCCTTTACGGGGTTTTGTACGCTGTCCAATCTGCAATAACCCTCTCCATGCAGGATTTAGCAAAGGGAAAGCAAAGTATTACGGGTATTATTTCTGTAGAACTCCTGGTCATATCTCAATACCGGACAGTAAAATTGATGAAACGTTTATAGACTTGCTCAAAGTTGTTACCCCCTCACCAATGTTTCGTCAGGATTTCTTGGAAGAAGTAAAACGAAAATGGAATGATAAGTATATGTCGTTTGTGAAACAACATGAGAACGTTCAGGAGAAAATTGAAACGCTGAAACAACTCAAACACAAGATAGCAGAAAAAAATCTATCGGGTATCTATACCGATGAATTTACAAAAGAACAGCTTGATAAAGTTGATTTGGAAATACTTGCTACAAAGACCATACAGAGTGAATCCAAGCTCGCTCGCCTTGATATAGAGGTCGTGGTGGCATTTATGGAAGGATTCCTTGCTGACCTCTCAAAAGCCTTTATTGAAGCAAAATCATTAGAACAGAAAAGAGAACTGGTGTGTTCAATTTTCCCTAACGGACTCATTTTTCAACAATCTAAACTTGAACACCTTGGATTGGTTGATTGGATGCTCTATACCCAAAAAGTACGACCTCAAATTTCATTTAGTGCAGACGAGAGGACTTGAACCTCCACCCCTTACGGGATACGCACCTCAAGCGTACGCGTATACCAATTCCGCCACGTCTGCAATGACACTAGATTTCAATTGTACCTGAAGACTAGAGTATAATTCAACAGCTATGAAATGGATAATTCTTATTACTAGTATTGGTGTTCTTCTCACAATCGTTTTCTTTTTATATTTCCGTATTCCACGACACGAACCACAAACTCCCACAGAGATAATAACGCCGTTAGAAGAGACTGTTGGTCAACGGTTTATTTGGGGAATTACAGGTACAACCATATCTTCTGAATCAGCGCATATAATATCCGACACCCACGCAGGAGGAGTGATACTGATGGGTGAGTTAACAAACACAGATATCGCATCATTAACCGCACAAATTCAAACGATTCCGCATACTCTTCCATTTATCATTGCCATTGATCAAGAAGGAGGAACCGTGAAACGGATGATTGATGATGATAATCCAGGGGGGATAGTTTTGGGTAAATATGACGATAATAAGTTCTGTAACACCATAGCATCAACGAGTGCAAAATTAGCCAATGTCGGAATTAATACGAACTTTGGTATTATCGGAGATATTGGATGGTATCCAAACGCGTATATAACAAACCGTACGTACGGAAATACACTTATCTCTGTACTTCAAAAAACGTCATTTGCTATCCAATGTTCAAAACCAATACGAACAACAATCAAACATTTTCCTGGTCACGGCAGAACACTTCTTAATTCTCATTTGACTATTCCATCGATTCAAACACCATATGACGAATGGTTTACCTCTGATGCGCAGCCATTTCTAGACGCGATATCAAAAGGAATAGATTTTATAATGTTTGGACATCTTCGCTACGCAACAATCGCAACTGAACCTGCAAGTTTATCTCCATTTTTCCACGCATTTGTAAAAAATCAAGGATTTACAGGTCTCACAGTTACGGACGATATGGGAATGCTGGAGCGTTCACGTATAAATCCAATTGAAACCATGAAACAGGCATTTGATGCAGGAAACGATATTATTCTCTACGTCACATCAAAAGAAAGTCCGTATGATCTCTATCAAGAAGCACTTCTGTATGCAACTTCCTCATCTGAAATATACAGTTCGTTTCAAGAACATTACAATCACATTAAGCAATTTAAAGAACTCAAACTTACCAACTGATTGCATTTTCTCCCTTTGTTCTTTACACTTAAATAGTATTACTGCCTATGAATGGAACTGACAAAAAGAAAATTATTGTTAAATTTGAAGGCTCTTCTGAAACGAAAAAGCCAGAACCAGAAAAGATTGAACTTGCCATAGATAAAGAAGCCTTAAAAAAGTTTAAACTTATTGCTGTTGCATATTCCCATGTTGAACGTGATTGGTTTCCAAATGAACAATCCTATCTTGCCGAAGTGGAGGTGGAAGAACGCGCTGCAGAAGTCATAAAAGAAATTGAAAAATTAGGAATTAAGGCAAAAGGATATCCAGGAGATCAGTATTTTCTTACAAACTTACTTGTTGACCGACCTGATCTTGTTCTTAATCTTGTCGATACACTCAAAGGAAGAGACGCGCTTCAAACTTCAATACCAGCGGCACTAGAGCTTGCGAATGTTCCCTACACAGGCGCAGAAATGCAGGGGCTCGTTATAGGGAATGACCGGCATCTCATAAAACAACTTCTTATCGCATATCAAATACCAACTCCTCAATTTCAATATATACGATATGCAGGAACAAAAATTCAAGAAACTCTGAAACCTCCGCTTATCGTTAAACTCAACGAAAGTGGTGGAAGTGTTGGCATTGATAATCATGCAGTCAAAGAAACGATTAAAGATGCAGAAAAAAAAGTTGACGACATGATCGGGGAGTATAAATTGGGCGTCATTGTTGAGCAATTCATAGGTGGCCCTGAATTTACGGTTGTTGTCTATGACGATAGAACAAAAAAACATGTTTTTATGGGTGAGAAAATATTCAGAATTAAACCAGATGGGAAACACTATTTTACGAGTATAGAAAGTTATGATGATAGCAAAGCGTATAAATACAGAAAGGTTCCCGAGGAAATAGCGTCAAAAATTGCAAAGCTTGCTGTACGTGCTTTTAATGGGCTGAGGCACAAAGATTACGCTAAGTTTGATATTCGTTATGATGAAGAATCAGGAACCCCCTATTTTACGGACTGCAATCCAAACACAGCCTTTGGACCAGATAAAGGCCTTCCACTTACTGAAGTAATCGGTTTACACGGAATTAAATTTGAGGATATTCTCGCGAGTTTACTTTCAAAATACGCTAAAACAATATTTCAATAATGTGCCTCCGAGAGGATTTGAACCTCTAAGTCTTTCAACATATGCTCCTGAAGCATACGCGTCTACCAATTGCGCCACGGAGGCGTAGCAAAATTATAGTACAATACCCTGTATGTCACAAACATGGAGAAATTTACCGAAAGAATTCTTAAATCGATTAGAATCAATCATTCCTTCGGATAAACTTCATACAATTCTTGAAGCTTATACTCTTTCCCGACCAACAACGCTACGTGTAAATACGTTAAAAACAACAGTTGATCAACTTACGCATCTGTTTGATCAACAAAAAATCCTTTATGAACCGTCAACTATCTCCCCAATTTCCTTTATCATCAAAAGCGATAAACGAATGCTTCTTGATCTTGACGCATATATAAATGGACTATTTTACATTCAAAGTCTCTCGAGTATGCTTCCCGTCCTTGCTCTTGAGCCACAGCCAAATGAAAAAATACTTGACATTGCAGCTGCTCCTGGAAGTAAAACAACACAAATAGCAGCCCTCATGAACAATACAGGCAAAATTATTGCAAATGACAACAGTAGAATCAGAGGATATAAACTCCAGGCAAATCTGAAAACTCAAGGTGTAACAAACACATCTGTCATCATTTCAGCTGGCCAAACACTCTGGCAACAATATCCTGAGTATTTTGATAGAACTCTTGTAGACGCACCGTGTAGTATGGAAGGGACTTTTGCAACATCAAACCCTAAAACATACGAACATTGGTCTGTAAAAGCCATCAAGGAATTAGTTCAACGTCAAAAATGGCTTCTTCGCTCAGCAGTAAGTTCAACAAAACCAGGTGGTACCATTGTGTATTCCACATGCACGCTTGAACCAGAAGAAAACGAGAAGATAATTGAATGGATACTGAAGAAAGAACAAGGAAAATTAGAATTTGTCAATCAGAAAACAATGTATCCATCAGAGTTCATGGAAGGTTTTTTTATTGCAAAACTTAAAAAAACACACTCAACCATTCCCAAAATTCTCCGCATAGGATAAAATGATCGTATGCCGCGGTGGTGAAATTGGTATACACGCAGGACTTAAAATCCTGTTGTCCTAATACGACAGTGTGGGTTCGATTCCCACTCGCGGCACTTTCAATGTACTGCCTATGATAAAAACGTTTCCTTATCTAGAAATCACCGGTACTCATACAGAACTTGGTCGTGCAATAGGGGAAATGTTTAGAGGAAAAATTCAGGAAGTGATTAACGATCGAAAGCATTATATTCGTTCCTATAGCGATAAAATCAATAATCTCCATCCGTATATAAAGGAAACAAAAAAGGTTTTTCCACAATATCTTGAAGAGCTTACATCAATGGCTGAGGGTGCAAACGTTCCTTTTATCGACCTTTTTTTTCATAATACGCCCGAAGTGTATGATAGAACTAGCGTTTGGGACAGAGAACACGCACAAACAGAAGATCATTGCACAATTTGTGTCAGTTTTGGAAAATCCGGCGCTCTGATTGGCCACAATGAAGATTGGGCAATTGAAAGTTTAGATGAGCTCTACGTTTTAAAAGCAACAATTGATTCTGTCACGTATATTGGTTTAAATTATGCGACATTCCTGATAGGCTGTTCTGCAACGCTCACTTCACATGGTTTAATCCAATGCATTAACGAACTTCATCAAGATTCCCATATGGGCATTGGTAAATATTTCATAGCGCGATCAGTACTTGATGCAAAAAATCTCGAAGAAGCAGAAACACTCATTCGAAATTCAAAACGGGCCTCAGGATATAATCATGTCCTTGTTCAGAAAAATACAATCTATAATATCGAAACATCAGGAGAAGATATTGATGTAGAAAAACGAATTGGAACTCCGTACGCACATACCAATCATTTTTGCTCAACAAGAATGCAACAATATGAGCAGGACGAGGCAACGCATCACAAAAATTCCTATGAACGTCTTACGCGAGCAAATGAACTCGTCCGTAATGATATGACAATAGAAGATATGCAGCTCCTTTTGTCTGACACCAAAAACAGACTCTACCCAATTTGCAGAGACGATGCGACTATTGGATCTGTCATCATAGAACCAGCAGAACAAAAAATGTATATTTGCTACGGTCCACCTAACCGTGGTACATTTATTCCTTACACGTTATAATAGGAAAACACGGGGTGTGGCGTCTTGCGGAGCAAGATCTGGCTTCGCCAGACAATTGTTGAATATTTAGAAAAGAAAAATTTATAATTTTATATTCGGGGTGTGGCGCAATTGGCTAGCGCGCATCGTTTGGGACGATGAGGTTGGGAGTTCAAGTCTCCCCACCCCGACTATTTAGCAAAAAAGGTTAAGTACTTTTCGACTTCTTTTTTACTTCCCATGACGATTGGCACGCGCTGCTCTAATTTTTCAGGAACCATATGAAGAGGGTTTTTAGAATTACTGACTGCAAGCCCACCGGCCTGTTGAATAATAAAGGAAAGGGGATTTACTTCAAACAGCAATCGCAATTTTCCGTTTACATTTGTCTTATCTGATGGGTACATAAAAATTCCACCCTTTAGTAGGGTTCTGTGAACGTCAGCTACCATTGAACCCACATACCTGGCTTTATATGGTTTTTCTTCACGCTTAAGCGAAGTCAGATATGCCTGAGTTGAGGTATCAAATAATTCATAATTTCCTTCGTTAATGGAATAGATATCTTTCGATTCAGGTATTGTGATATTTGGATGCGAAAGAAGAAAACTGCCAATAGCAGGATCAAGGGTAAATCCATTAACCGTATTTCCATACGTATACACAAACATAACACTTGATCCATAAATAATGTATCCGGAGGCAACTTGATGTCTGCCTTCCTGAAAGAGCGTTGAATGATTGTGATAAATGGAAAAAATAGTACCGATGTTTATATTGACATCAATATTTGATGATCCATCAAGGGGATCAAAAAATATATTATATTTTCCTTTTTTATCAATAATAATTGGTTCTGCCAGCTCCTCTGATGCAAGAGTTGCAACGTGACCTGTTTCAGACAACGTATCAATGAGCAAGCGATTGCTAAATTCATCCAGTTTCTGAACATCCTCGTTATAAGCATTTTTATTCCCCGTATCTCCTAATATATCAACAAGTCCAGATCTTTTGATGTGACTGGCAATAATTTTTGCGGCATTTTCAATATGAGTGAGAAGGAGAGTAAAGCTTCCCGTAGCATTTTTATGTTGTTGTTCTTCTTTGAGAATAAATTCAGTAAGAGTGGTAATGCTATTCATGTAAATTAAATATATTTTTTATAACCTCTACAGTGTTAATGACATGCAGTTTCTCCATAAGAAAAACTAATTGACTGTATAGTTGCGTACGAATTGGCTCTTTTTCAATTTCACTTAATTCCCATAATCTTTGCTTAAATGGTCCCAGTGCCTTTTTTCTTGTCGTATAAAAGAATTGTTCTTCAGTTTGATCTTCTTTTCGTTCTTTTGCGCAGTTAACCTTTAACCACTCATACATTTCATTTCTAAGTGTCCGCGGGAGATGTTCGTAAACAATGTTTTGAAAACCAGTAGCCAAATGAATCTCCAAGGTATTGATTTTTGGAAATGTATCAAACAAATCGTTGGGCAATGTTGAAGCTCCGTGCTGTACAGAACCGCCGATATGATATTTTTCACGGGCGACAGATCCGATTGATTCCAAAACATTGAAATCCAATTTTATTTTTGCAATCGTTCCATCAGGCATCGGCACGCCTCCGTGACTAGTTCCGGTTTGAACGCTGACTTTACTAATCCCCACGATATTTTTGTTTTCAAGTCTCTGCTTGTAACCAGTCATAAACGCTTCAAATTCTTCTACAGTGCTATTTTTCCCACCGATGTGACCGATTTCACCTCCAATGGAAATAGTAACTCCTTTTGGCTCAAGCGATCGGATATATTCACTCATGAGTGCGGTCATTTCATAATTTGCTTTTTGCTGATCAAGAAGATTTTGTTTATTTAAATCAACTAACGTCGAGGCGTCAATATCAATATTATAAAATTGACCGTCAACTGATTCCTTAATTAATTTCTTAATTTTATCAATCTCTACTTGTGGATCTGCTGCATATTTCGATTGGCTGAACTGAAAATGATCTCCCTGAATAAAAACAGGCCCAGAATAGCCTTCCTTGAGGGCAGCTGCCAGAATAACACAGGTATATTCCTCCGGTCTTTGGGCTGTGTAGTCAATTTCAGAACGTGCGAGTTCAAAAATAAAAACGCCTACATGTTTTTCAAGGGCGATTTTGAAAATGATGCGAGCGGTATCATAGGTAAGCGTGCGAATGTTGATTGCTGGTACAGTAAAACCGCTGACTTTACCGTTTCCAATTGCCATGTAAAGATTGTGAATTGAGGCTGAATATATTCCTTTTTCTTTGGCTAATTGATTTATTTTCAAACAACAGATCTTTTTGACCTCCTCATCCGAAGAAAAAATAGAAGAATAGATTAAACAATCAATGTCATCCGCAATCTCAGCTGTACTCGCATATATTTTCATACAGGATATTTAGTATATGAAGAACTTATTCATCTGTCAAATTGAATTTACAGGAATCGAAATAGATAAAATTTTGGTTGTTTGGCCCTCTTTGATATAATTAACCGAATGGTTATGCATAAAACGATCGGGATTATCGGTGGACAAGGTCCAGCCTCAACAATAGATATTTACAATCGTATCATTACATACTACCAAGATAAATTTGGTGCGCGATACATCAGTGATTATCCTCCGATGGTTATATTTAGTATTCCTACGCCAACACTTGTAAAAAGCATAGCAAATGAAGAAAAAACATTTTCAACATTATTCAACGCTATTAAAGGTTTAGAACGAGAAGGTTCAGACTTCATTATTATCACATGTCTTTCACTTCAGTATTTTATTAATAAATTACAAGATCAAACAAAAATCCCTATTATTAGTATGTCTCCAATATTGGCTAAATATATCAAACACAAAAACTATAAAACTGTTGGTGTTCTTGGAACATATACAACTATTAAAAAGGATTTGTGACAAATCTTTAAAAGAACTGGGTATCCAATACGTTGTTCCAAATAAGGCCGATCAGAATATAGTAGGAAAAACAATATTAAATATAATTGGAGGACAAACAAGAAAAAAAGATGTGATAGCATTAAACAAAGTCATAAAAAATTTACAAACAAACGGAGCTGATGCAATTATGCTCGCTTGTACAGAATTACCATTAATTCTCAAACAAACTGATGTTGATATGCCGCTTATTGATTGTAATAAATTATATTCTGAAAAAGTTGCTGAATATTCACGCAATACATCATAAGATATGTTTCAAACCTACCTTCAAGAAAAAAAAGAACTCATACTCACGTATCTTCATGAGTTTTTAAAGTTACAAAAACCAATTGTTATCAACCGATGGGGAAGCGATGCTATTGAACGACTCGAACAATTTATGCAAAACGGGAAGATGATAAGAGGGACTCTTGTATTTTTAGGGTATGACCTATCCGAAAAAAAAGAACATTCTGATCTTATTAAAATTGCTTCAGCCATGGAGCTCTTCCAGGCAGGACTTTTAATTCACGATGATATCATGGATCATGATGAACTCAGACGCGGTAAACCAAGCATGCACAATCAGTACAAACAGATGTTCCAAAAACAGGGAAGCAACTCTCCAAAAGACACCGCAGTTAGTTTTGCTCTCTGCATCGGTGATTTGGCCTATTTTTATGCATATGAGCTTTTGGCTTCTATAAAGCACCCAGAGATTTCTAAAATCACATCTGAAAGCCTATCACGTGTCGCTCAAGCTCAAATGCAGGATATCCATTTCGGTTCCTCAGAAAAATTACCGACAAAAGAAGAAATATTAGCTCTCTATCATTACAAAACAGGAGATTACTCAATCACTCTTCCAATGACTCTCGGCGCACTACTAAGTGGAGCTTCAGAAGAAACAATCCGTCATATCAACCTGTTTGGAAAAAATCTTGGTATTGCATTCCAACTGATTGATGACCGCTTAAATCTTTTTGGTGATTCGCTTGTTTCCGGTAAACCGGTAGGTTCAGATATTCTTGAAAAGAAAAAAACTCTCTATTATTACTTAATATCTCAAACACCGGAAGGAAAAGAACTTGTCCAATCAAAAAATATTGACGATATTAAGGTCTTTTGTATGGATAGTGGAATTGATACCCAAATTACAAAACAAATAGAATTCCATACGCGAGAGGCAAAAGAGGCAATATTTCATATTCCACTTCCTAGTACAATAAAAACATTGATAAATGATTTTATTGAATATCTAACACATCGCACGAAGTAACCATGAACACGAAAACTATTATTTTAATAAGTGTATGTGTTTTTCTTTTTTCTTTTTGGTTTTATTCTAAACATCCGCTTTCTGCAACCGTAGTCATTAAACAAACCGAATTTACCGTTGATCTCGCAATAACACCAAAAGAAAAAACAAAGGGCTTGAGCTTTCGAAAAAACCTACCTTCCAAACACGGTATGCTCTTTATCTATGAAAACAAAGACCAATACCCATTCTGGATGAAAGATATGAATTTCCCATTGGACTTTATTTGGATTGATGGAAACATCATTGTTGATATAACAAAAAATATACCTCCAGCTAATTCAACAAACATGCACGTAGTCAAACCAATAGTTCCAGCAAATAAAATTCTTGAGATTAATGCAGGCGAAATAGACACATACAATATTCAGATAGGTGATATAGTTACCTTTAATAAGTAGTTGCGCTCCCGGGGGGAATCGAACCTCCATTTAACCCTTAGAAGGGGCTTGTTCTATCCGTTGAACTACAGGAGCATTGATATATTATACTACGAATCTAGTGAAGTTCGGAACGGCGTTCCTTGAGGTACTGACTCCAGTTGCCGATAAAATCCAAAATGACAATCATCGGAGTTTCAATCAAAAAGGTAAAAAGAATCGCAACAATATTATATTCTTTCCATTTTCTTGCTAAAAATTCCCCAACTTTCGCAATCGGAACTGAGATCATATCCAGCAAAAACTCCCACACACCGGTACGATCATCAACAGATAATTCTTTTGATTTATTCCGTATTCCAACTGCTGCAAAGAAAGTAAGTGCGATGGTGAAAGTATCAAAAATTACTGATGTGATGGGAAGTTTCGCAATATAAAACACGTATCCAACAACACCAAGAACGCCAAACATCATGGTCAAATACATAACAATCATAATAAAGGCAAAAATTCTATTACTTCTCGGTTTCATTGAAACATCATAGAGCTTTACCTTTTCATCACTATAGACAGATTGATAGACTAAAGAAAGAACGCGATCGCGATTGGATTCAGGAGGAGGTTTAATAATAGAAACAAGTGCAAACATCACTGCAGTAGGTACAACAAAATCAATAATTGCTGTAAACAAATTAAACCCTTCATAAAACCATGACGCCATAGGAACCTCGACTATAAAAAACGTCACCCAATTCGATAAAAATACAGAAAGTGTAGAGAAAATCGCAAGTCGAATGAGCCGGGATTTCAGTGAAAGATACCGTTTATTATATGCTTCAGTTATG
>Ga0208958_1002270_pt1 | contig 16960 bp, 16 predicted proteins | sample RifOxyB1_FD_184032 | JGI IMG/M metagenome (GOLD analysis project Ga0208958, IMG submission 184032) | Soil microbial communities from Rifle, Colorado - Rifle Oxygen_injection B1 (SPAdes) | ecosystem: Environmental > Terrestrial > Deep subsurface > Rock core/Sediment | place: Rifle, Colorado... | reverse complement strand
CTTCGGAAAAAGGCTTTTCTCCTGAATTTAGTTTTGATCTTAAAAAAGAAGGAATTACCCAAGAAAACATTCTAGGTAACAAGGAAGGAAAAAAGAATAAGGATGACCATAGTTCAACTTATCGAATTACCCAATTGCTAACCTTAAGCGGCGAACAATTAGAAGAACTCAACAGAGCTCAAGAAAGAATAAGAAAAGAAGAAGAAAAAATCAAAGAGGCTAAAGAAAAAGAAAAAGATAAACCTAAAGGGAGATTTAGTTGATATGAAAACATTATTATTTACATTATTTTTCGTACAAGCATCACTATTACATGGCTTTGTCCCCAGTAAAGCTATCTACGGAGATGACGATCGATATGAAGCTGCCACTCATCCTGATCAAACCCTTGTGGAACACAGTCGCTCAGTAGCTGCTATGGTTCATGCTAATAAACTCATCCCAAATGAAAATCCCGGTATTATTGATTTTAAAAAAAGTACCTTAGATGAAGTACTGAAATATGGTCTATGTCCAGGTGAACGCTATGCTGATCAATATTCACTGGCCACTTGCTCCGGTTTTCTTATTGCACCCAATACTATCCTCACCGCCGGCCACTGCGTAGAAAACGAAAAAGATTGCGTCCGCTACAAGTGGGTATTTGATTTTGATAATCACAGTGAATATTTTACTCAAAATAACGTTTATAGCTGTAAGAAAGTCATCAAACAAGCTTTAGTCGACAGAAGACGAACATTAAAAGACTATTCTATCGTCCAATTGGACAGGTCTGTCGTTGGACGTCCCCCTTTGAATTATAATAACACCGGTCTAATTAAATCCTCCCATACACTGGCAGTCATTGGACACCCCATGGGGCTTCCTCTTAAAATCGCCAGCAACGGCAAAAGCCAAAAGTGGAATGATGATGAGAAAAAACATTTCTTATCAAACATATTTAAAAAATTTTGGTATTTCCGGGCCAATTTAGATTCTTTTGCCGGTAACTCGGGATCTCCAGTTATCAATACGCAAACTCAACTCGTAGAGGGGATACTTATAAAAGGTGCGCCTGACTACACTCTCACTTACGAATTCGGTGAGCCATGCCAAAAAGCGGTTATATATCCAGACCATGACATTGAAGCAGAAGAGGTCGTTTTTAAATTTGGTCAGCTACAATATATTAAGGATAATTTTTAACATTCTTCGAAGTGGTTCTGCAGCTCCCCAAAGCAGTTGATCACCGACGGTAAAAAGACTTACGTAATCTTTTCCCATACTCATTTTTTTAATTCTACCAACCGCGATATCCAAGGTATTACTAACGGCCAGCGGAGTTAAATAACGCTTGGACTCCTCCAAATCGTTAGGAATCAATTTAACCCACGCATTTGACCCAGCTATTTCTTTTTCAATCGTCTTAATGGTAATATTTTTTTTAAGTTTGATAGTTACCGCTTGGGCATGGGAGCGAAAAGTGGGCACTCTTACACAAATACCATCCACTGGAAGGATCTTTTTAAGTCCCATTATTTTATTAAGCTCAACTTGTCCTTTCCATTCTTCTTTGGTTCTTCCATCTTCCATTTTGGAATCAATCCAAGGCAAAAGATTAAATGCCAAGGGATGACCAATAGCTCCAAGATGGAAATTTTTTTGCTGAATAAGTTGTCGGTACTCTTTTTCTAATTGGAGAGGATGTTGCTTAGGCTCAATGTCAAATTGCTTCACCTGTTTTAATAAATCGCTAATTTGTTTTGCTCCAGCACCCGATATCGCCTGATAAGTCATGGTTGAAATCCATTCAATCCAATCATTTTTAATTAAATTTCCAATGCCCATCAGAAGCAAGCTTACGGTGCAATTCCCTCCTACAAAAGTTTTGATACCTCTCTCCAGACCTTTTATTATGACTTGTTCATTTACTGGATCCAATCCAATTATGCTGTGTTTTTCCATACGTAGGGATGAAGCTGCATCAATCCAATAACCTGACCATCCTGTTTTTCTTAATACAGAATAAATTTCTTGAGTATAATCACTTCCTTGAGCGGTTAAAATAATATCCATTTCACGCAAAACGCTCAGATCATGCGCATTTAAAAACGTATAAGAGGTCCGATCAATCGTAGGTCCCCTACTACCCTTAGCACTTGATGAAAAAAAATAAAATTGATGATTCAACTCAAAATCTTTTTCTTGAATCATTCGATCTAGTAAAGTGCTACCGACCATTCCTCTAATTCCCACAATACCTATTTTTGACATATTTCCCTTCCCTGCCTTTGAGTGCTAGAATAATGGATATCAACATTTTTTAGCAAGAGAAATATCCATGAAAGCGGCCATAATAGGAACTGGTAAAACAGGCTCAAAAGTCGTTGAACTTTTAAAAGATTATGATCCTGGAATTTTTAATACCTCTTGCCCACCTACTTTGGAAAAATTAAAAAAATATGATGTTATTATCACTTTTGTTCCTGGAAATGCTTTTTTAGAACTTTCCGACTTACTGATTAAAAGTAATCTTCCCGTGGTAAGTGGTGCTACCGGTTTTAACTGGCCTGCAACTTTTTCCCAAAAGCTACAATGTAAAAAGCTAAGATGGGTGCATGCCAACAATTTTGCTTTGGGAATGAACTTAATCCGTGCCATGATAGATAATTTAAAAAACGCGTCGAAGTTATTTGACAGTTATAACTATACCCTCCACGAAATACACCATACGCAAAAAAAAGATTCCCCCAGCGGTACCAGTAAAATGTGGGAAAGCTGGCTCGGCGAAACCGTAAGCATTCAAAGTGATAGAATTGGCGATGCGGTAGGCACCCACAGCCTGACTTTGCACACCGAGTTTGAACTAATCACTATCAAACATGAGGCCCTTGACCGCAAGATATTTGCTCAAGGTGCTATTTGGGCCGCCCATGAATTATTAACTAATCACCATCTTGAATATGGACTGATTGACTTCACGAAACTAGTCAAACAAACATTTGATAGGAAAGATAAATGAATTGTAAAGAAGTAACCCTTTGGACGGCACTCATTACACCACTTAATGCAAAGAATGAAGTGGATTACCCAATTCTTAAAGATCTTTTACTACTGCAAAAAAAAGCCGGAAACGGTGTGGTGCTACTTGGTAGTACAGGTGAAGGAACTAATCTTCCCAACCACCTTAAGAAAGCCATTATCCAATTTGTAGATGGGTTAAATTTAAATATTCCTACGATGGTAGGTATTGGTGGCTCCAATTTGGAAGAGCAACTAGAATGGATAAACTTTCTGGAATCCTGCAAAGCCATTCAATGTTATCTGGTGGTGACGCCCATCTACGCCAAACCAGGAAAAAAAGGCCAATATTATTGGTTTAAAAAACTGCTCGATCAATCTACTAGGCCTTGCATGCTTTACAATATTCCCGGAAGATCAGGGGTAAAACTTAATCTGGAAGCAGCCATTTTACTAGCAGATCACCCCCATTTTTACGCTATAAAAGAGGCCAGCGGTGAACTAACCGATTTTAAAAATTTCAAACAGGCACTTTATAATATTAAAATCTATTCAGGTGATGATGGACTATTTTATGAACATGCCAGGCTTGGAGCATACGGACTGGTCTCTGTAGCATCCAATGTCTGGCCACAAGAAACCAATCAATACGTAAAAAAATGCCTAGATAACACCCTTAAGGAAACACAACTGTGGAAAGATTGCTGTGATTCACTGTTTTTGGCCAGCAACCCTGTCCCCGTTAAAAAACTCATGCATACCAAAAAAATGATTTCTACCCCCTATCTATATCCTCCTCTTCATTTTGAAGACTTGGATAAATTAGATGTTGTAGTAGAATCTGATAAAAAAATAACCAATTGGTTTAAATCAACTCCAAAGGATTAAAAATGTCTTGGCAAAAAACACTAGATTGTCTTGAAAAAGGTACCATTCGATCTGCTACTAAAGAAAATGGGAAATGGATGCCAAACGTTGACGTTAAAAAAAATATTCTTGAAGCATTCAAGGCCGGTGAGCTAGTACTTATGGATGATGGCCATGTGGATAAACACAATCTATGTCCAAGAACCATTACCCCTGAAGATAAAATCAGATTGGTTCCCTTCGGAAGTACCATACGAAGAGGTGCTTACGTTAGTCCTAACGTGGTGATAATGCCTCCAAGCTATATCAACATTGGCGCTTATGTTGGTGAAGGTACCCTTATTGATAGCCATGTGCTCATTGGATCGTGTGCCCAAATTGGTAAGAATGTCCATATTTCAGCGGGAGTGTCCATCGGTGGAGTTTTGGAACCGATCGGGCTTACTCCAGTTATAATTGAAGATAACTGCTTTATTGGAGCAGGTGCCATCATAGTTGAAGGTGTCGCAGTTTTAGAAAATGCGGTGATCGCTCCGGGAGTTATTTTATCAAAAAGCATTCCGGTTTATGACGCTGTTATGGGTCGATTACTTGAAGAATTAGAACCAATTCCACCCAACGCCGTGGTAGTTTCTGGCTCTCGGGCCTTCAAAACGCCCACTCCTTTTATTCGAGAACACAACCTTAGTTTAAATTGCGCGATTATTATTAAGTATAGGGACAAAAAAACGGAAGCCTCTGTGGAACTGGAAAAAGCGCTTCGCTAAAAAAACATATATTTCAGTTCTGCCGCGAAAATGCTTTGATTATAAGCATACACTTCTTCATTTTTAGAAGTCTGTTTATTAAAACTATAACTAAAATTAACATTCCATTTATTTAGATATGTTTTAGTTAAAATAATAAATGGGCTATATGTTACCTCAGTCCCTCTAGTATCTTTCATTTTTTTCATATTCTTTGCCGTTATACCCAGGCCATACAGAGTATCAAATTTAAACAACGCATTCGGTTTCAAAACCGTAAATCGAGAAATTATCTGATCACTACTTAAAGTAACGTTGTTAGCATCTACAACATTCAATCCTAAATCGATGAAATAAACAGCACCCGCTTTTTTAAAAATGGTATGAGTTAAATAAAGCCCGTTATCACGGGTACTTCGGGTGTCATCAGGAGCACTAAATTGTTTGTAAAAATATTTGAAAGCAGTATTGGTACCTGCGACCATTTCCATTTTTTCCATCAAAGAAACACTTATAGTACTCCCATATTTTTTCATGGAATCATCAGCTGGCACATCTACTCTTCTTTTAGTGTGATTATACACAAGGTCTACGTGAAAACTCGCTGGCCTATCAAACATTCGATGCTCCAAAGTAGTTTTAAGTCCAGGCAAGAAAGCCTGTGTGTCATTTTGATACACTTGATAATTATCACGATTAAGATGATGTATATGAGAAAATAAAAATTCAGGCGCAAACACCACTCGACTGCGATGGATAGCTTTGGTGCTTATAAAGAAATTGGTATTTAATACCCCTGAAGATTTACTGGTAGCCTTTTGATCAGCATCCGATGATTCCAATAAAACATTAGTATCATAACTTATTTTTTCTGAAACATATAGTTCCGTCAGTTTAGATGGAAATGGCCTGCCGTTATAAAACGCTTTTCGTTTTATGCCATATTTTTTATTAACATTTTCTTTTCTTGCATAAATTTGATTGGCTAAATTATTATCAGTTTTCTCTTCTAAAGCTTTATCATACATGGGTAGTACATACTGGGTAACCGCTGTTCTGACTTCTGGAGTTACTCTTTTATTATTCCTTTCAATATTACCAAGATAAGCCTCACCAATTTGAAAGTAAGCTGCCTGGATGAGTTCCTGATTGACTTTTTCCTTTTCTAAGATTTGTTTGGTATAGCGGATAGCCTGTTCAAAATTTTCCTCGGTTAATTCCATATAACCCAAATAATAAAAAGATTCTGGAACTTTAAATCTCTTTAACACCGATTGTTTAAAAGCTTCTTTAGCTTTTTTATAATCAAGCATGGAATAATAAGCCTGTCCTAGCTCGTAATAAATATCAAGCGGGGTGGCCCCCAATTCCAATGCCGTTTTATATTCATTTACCGCTTGGTCATATTTTTGTAATTTACTATTACATATCCCTTTCCAGTAGTGTGCGAGTGGTTTAAATTCCTTGGATTCAATAGCATTTAATTTATTAATCGACCCCTGATAGTCTCCTGAATTGAAGGTATAAAGGATTTGGGCAAATACTTTATCTCCATCGTTCAAGGCAAATGCGAGCTGTGCACTACATATCCAACCAAACAAGACAAAATAAACAAAATACTTATTCATCGAATCCCCTACGGTAGCACTCTTACAGTTATTTTTAATTCAGAAATAGAATTTTGAATAGTAGTATTCACTACAGTAGTAGTAGTAAGTTCGGGTGGTACAACGAGTAGTGTGGTTGATGGATCACTAGGTAACGCTACTACCGTAGGAAGAATTATTTCTTTTACTGGTGCAGCGTCTGTTTGAATATTGACCACCGGTTGCCCTGACCCTATATATTGGATGGTGCCATCCTCATTCATTTGATAATTAACCGGGGCTTGAAATCCGCCACTGGCTTCGTCGTAAGTGCCATGGCTGGTTGGTACTATATAAGTGTCCGTATTAGGATCATATTCACTATCTGCTGGTGGCGCTACATATACCCCTTTTTCAATATCCACAAAACCTCCTGCCATCGGTGCATATTCATTGGTGTCTGGATTAAAGAAACCTTCAGCAGGTGCTGCAGCCATATCCTTCTTTTCATTTTCAATAGTCAAACGAACTGTTTTATCTATATCTTCAAATTTAGTATCTCCCAAAACATTTTTCATAGATTGTTCTAATTCAGAGTTTTGATTAATAAAAGTTTTAGCATCTATGTTTGGTGGCACTTTGGATTGATAGGATTTAGCCTCTGAAGCTATTTTACGACTCTCCTCAAACATACTAGCACCCTTGAGAGTTTGAAATTGTGCTGGATTTATTTTTACAGGTATATTAGGTCGGCCCATATCATTTGTTCCGGCATATTGGCCGGATTTAATCGAGACAGCTTCGGCTTTATCGAGCAGTGTACTAAGCTGAGCCTGAGGTATTTTAAGTCCCATATCTTTTGGAATTTGAGTCATCATCACCTCTCCGGAAAATGTTAGAACTGAAGTTTTGTGAATGTTGTGGTTATACATGACCATGAACTCTGTACCCCTAACTCCCATGGCAGCTGTTTGCGTTTTTATATAAAACTTATTTTTATCACCAGCGTCCAATGCGTTTTTTAAAACGGTTGCTTTTAGTTGCCCTTTCATAACCGATAATATACCTGCTTCGTTTTGCACAAATTTTCCAATTTCCAGTTTGCTATTGGGGCCGAGTGTTACTCTCGATTGATCAACAAAGACTAATTTTACGACACTTCCTTTATCAGTTTCTAATATGGAATTTTTTAAAACCCATGAATCGTTGGCCAACAAAATGGTCTTATTTATACTGGGTCTAAACTCGGTGACTTTCCCCTTAAGTAAAATAACCTTTGCCACTTGCTCATTGGCAAATATGGATTGGGCAAACATCATCCAGATAAAACAAAAGGTATTTAACAATTTCTTCATAAAACCCCGGTCTTTGATTCTTTGGTTAAAAATATTTTTCAATGTTTGAAAATTTTTTTTCATGTATAATGGTAATGTATGAATAATCAAATGAACAGCATTCCTGCTAAAAATTTGAAGTTTAGTCTTCATCTGGATTTTTTTGAAGAATTATCCTCACCCCACACCCGGCTATCTTACCAAAACGATATCATGCAATTTCTTGAGTACATTTGTATACAATTTGAAGATCTTAATAACTATCAAGATATTGAAAAAAAACACATCGTGCGCTTTCGAAATTACTTACAACAAATTGGTGGCAAAGAAGGAGACCCATGTGCTCCTAAAACTATTTCTAGAAAGCTCGCGGCTCTTTCCAGTTACTTTAGGTTTTTATCTGAAAAAAATATCATAACTACTAACCCCGTTTCCTCTATAAAACGACCACGTTCAGCCGTGATGGTCCCTACTAATGCTTTGACTAAAGATCAAGTAAAAGATCTGATTAGTTCTATCGACGAAAATAAAAAAGCTGGAAAAATGCATAAAGCGCTACTAATAATGTTTTTTACGACAGGACTTAGAAAATCAGAAATATTAAATCTCCGCAGAAAAGATTACTCCGATTTTAATCAACACAAAATTATAAGATATCACGGAAAGGGAGGTAAAAAAGGTCAAAAAATCCTCCACCCTATTTGCATAGATGCTCTAGAAGAATATTTAAATTGGATGAAAAATCAAACCAGAGAACACATTCCCGAAGACTGGCTCTTTCAACCGACGCAAAATCCATTCAATCCCACCATGCTAAATAAACCACTCAACCCCAAAACCATTAACGAAATACTTGATCATTACGCTATGAAAATAAATCTTACCTTCAAGATTAGTCCCCACTCCGCCCGGGCCACTTTTATTGGAGAACTATTAAATGCTGGAGTTGATATCTATGCAGTTGCTCAAGAAGTGAACCATTCCTCGGTAAAAACTACGCAAGAATATGACAAGCGTAGAAGAAATTTTCTTGATTCACCGGTATATAAATTAAAATTTTAAAGACTTAACGATTGTAACGCTTTAATTCTGGTTATTCTCGTAACGTCTTCACCTCGACATCCATCGTCTCGACAAGTGTTTATCCGATAACATCCATTTTGATGGTCGTAGTTAAAATCATTCTCTCCCCGCACCAGTACACCTTCCACCACGCCAGTATTAGCATTAAAAACTGCTGACCCGCTATTACCCCCAAAAGAATCCAAATTTGCGACAAAGTAAAATTCATTGTCATTCGTTCTCACGTTTGCATTATCAGCAATTTTGGTAGGCAGTCCTGCGGGATGACCTATAATCACCAAGGATTCAAAATCATCAATGTCTCCAGTTTTTCTAAACTCTAGAGGTGCTCGATCACTAACTTTTCGATTGAGGCGGATTAAAGCATAATCCTCTTTGGTTATAGGATCGAGCTTTTGTTCAATCACTTCTAAACATCCATAAATGTTGGCCACATTTACCGAATCAACTTGGCCACTTTGATCAACTTTATAATCAAAAACCCAGCTATAATCGGAACAATCTAGTGGACTACTCATGCAATGGCCAGCGGTTACTAGCAAATCTTCGCTTACTAAAAAACCTGAACAATCAGCCGCACCAATTTGTAAACTAAACTTGTCATCAGCGCAGTAACCTTTGTCAGCTAAACTAGATCCTTTTAAAAATGCTTGGTCATCAGTTCTTACAATCATCATATTATCAACGCGTGCAGCTGTTGAAGCAGATAATCTTACAAACGCGCGATTATTTGAGTCAACAACATCAACTCGATTATCATCACCATAAATAACCTTATCCACCGCCAAAACATTTGAATTAACTAGCATCGTTACCAACATCAACACAGCTGCTACAAATCCCATAAAATTCCTTTGCTTGATTTTATGGTCGGATTATTTGATAACCTGACAATTATGACAACTAACAATTTCTTACAATAAGGGTCGGTTATTTCAGAGGTGCAAGATTTATTTTAACAGTTTTCCTAAAACGAAGGTGTTTTTAACATTTCCTGGGAACGTCTTATCTTCAAAAGGAGACCAGTTAGTCTTTGATTTTATTTCACTTTTGGTCATTTTTGATTTATGAGTGGTACTTAAAACTGTGAATGATGCGGCATATCCTTTTTGTATAAAACCTACTCCATCACCTATTTTTTTGTAAGAAGATGAAAGTTTTTGTAAGTTTTTTAAAAATTTTCCAACGAAGATTCCGGGGTTTTCCGAGGTAGTTTTCACCAATTTCGAAACGTCCATATGACAATTTTTTATCAACCAAGTCACAAACATTCCATACGTATCCAGGCCAGTGAGTCCTGATACGCCTGATAATTTTTCCATTAACGTATGAGGAGCATGATCGGTGGCCAAGAAATCAACCTCGCCATTTAAAAAATATTCTAATACTCCCTCTTGATCTTCTTTGCTTCTGATAGGGGGATTCATCTGCAAAAAATTTTTTTCAAAGCTCGTAAGTTTTTCATTACAAAAATAAAGATGTTGAGGCGTTACTTCACAGGTTATTTTAAGGTTTTGTTTTTTAGCTTCAATAATTTTCTTAAGCCCTTCTTTGGTACTGACATGACAGATGTTAGCTTCAATATTATATTTTTTACTTAATGCAATGGCTTTTTCTATGGCCATTATTTCTGCTTCGGGAGGTCTTCTAGTTAAGTGCGTGGGCTGATCCACATTCTTCTGAATGATTTGCCCATCTTCACAATGAAAGCTGATCAAGCAGCCAGTATATCGAGACAGTACCTCATCCCATACATCGTCATTAATGAACAAATCCCCCACCGATTTAGTCATATAAACTTTGTAAGGTACAAAAAAATCCAAAGGTCTGGTTTGTCTGCCGATCCCTGCATATAAAAAAACCGGAACTTGTGATTTCGTCGCTAAAGAGATCTTGGCATAATATCCCTTTTCCTCGATCGGTGGGTACTTGTTATTGGGCATATCCATAAACGCGGTTACACCACCGTTAACTGCGGCTAACCCCGCGCTAGTAAAATCCTCCTTGTAATTATCTGCTCCAGTCACATCTTCTCTGGCATGGACATGAATATCGACAAAACCAGGAAACACCAGATCATCGTCCCCATAGCAATAATCTACTTGATTTTGATTTACCAACTTATCCCCCACTTCCACAATAAGTCCAGAGGATTGATCAAACGCAATTTGAGTACGTTTAGCCTGATGAGAATTTATAATTAAACCTTCTAAATATTTTATCATGTTCTATCCCGAATTAGTTAGCCTGGATTTGAGTTGAAAATTTCCATTTCCGATTATCGGTATCCGCAACTTCAAAATAATGGATATCGCAATCTCCATGAATATCAGGAATTTCAAAATCACGCTCAGTCTTTTCTCCGGCATTTAATCTATAGTGATAAAATTGAACTTTTTTTAAAAGATCTTCTAATGCCTCCAGAGAATCCACGGAAAATTCCAATTGGGTATGTTCAAAGTCGCTTTGATCTATCACACCTTCTACTTGTTTAAAGATAAACTTAAGCCCATCCATATTGATGGAATATTGATTATTCAAAATAACAATTGGTTTATCAAATATCTCGGAAATATAATTTGATAGTTTTCTTTTATCCGTAGTATTTAAAACAATATTAGTAAGATTCATCATCTCAATTATCTCTTAAGAACAGCTAGGATTCAAGAAAATTAATAGTGTAAGCAAAACGTAAAAAAAAACTTATTTTTTTACGTTTGCATCATCAGATTTTTTTATTAGTTGGCATGCTTGCTCATTTCGAAGATCACAGGATAATTTTAAATATTTTTGAGATTCCTCAAACTTTTGGTCTGCCATGGATTGTTCTCCTAAAACCTGACAAGCTAACGAATCAAGTAGATCACAAGATTTTTCAAAATAAGTTGTAGCCTTTTTATTTTGGGCATCCTTTAAATAGGAATAAGCCAAGTACCGACAAGGTCTGGCCAGTGCTTTTTCACACATGGTTAAAAATCTTTGTTGGGCCTCTTTCTTTTTTCCTTCCGCCAATTCAAACAAACCTACCTTTAAACAATTTTCCATTTCGTTGAGGTTACATCCTTTAATGTAAGCTTCTTTGGCTTTTTTGATTTGATCTTCTTTTTCGTAAAATATTCCCAAATATAAGCACCCAAGGGCCTCTAGGCCATCACAGGCAAGTTCAAAAAATTTTCCCGCATCTGCCCTCTTCCCATACTTACTTTCCCAGATACCAAGATTGATGCAGGCACGATTATATTTTCCGGCACAGCTTTGGACAAAATATTCCTTACTTTTTTTCTTTTCACCCTTTTTGGTATAAATCAATCCTATATTATTGCAAGCTTTGTAATGATTCTTTTTACAGGCAACTTCGTAATATTGTAGAGAATCATTAATTGAGTTGCTTTTTTCTAAATAATAAGCATATTGAAAACAATCACCCGCATTTTTTTGAACATCACAATTTTGCTTAATTAAACTAAGACCTTCATTTGCGGCACACAGAATGCTTGGTAAAACGAATAACCATAGTGTGAGTAACTTTTTTCTAATCACAAAACCTCTTTTAAAATTCTGGTAACTGTCTACTTAGCCAGGACCTTTTATCAGGAGCAATATAATCAATTCCGGTTATCCTGTAGACATCCTCTCCCCTACACTCAGGGCCTTTACACCTTTTAATATTCCAACATTGCTGTTCTCCATTAAAAAGATAATCCATTTCACCGGATAAAAAGATTCCTTCTACTTGGCCCGTGCTATAATTTAAAACGGGTGCACCAGAATTACCATTAAAAGCATCTAGATTGGTTCTAAAAAAATAAAAAAAAGTGTTATCTCTGATTTCCCCTTGGTCCGCAATAATTTCAGGTCTTCCAGATGGATAGCCAATTAAAACTAATTCATCATCGTCATTAATCTTTCCTTCTTTTCTAAAAGTAAGAGGCGCAATCGCTTCAACGTCGCGACTGAGTTGTATAACCGCGTAATCTTTCTGCACATTAATTGCCGGATTATGCTCCAATTCTAAGATTTTTTCACAGGAATACACATCCCGCTTAGGAACAAAAATGGGTTCATTGCTCGCCATATTTTTCATACTAAATCCAAAAACCCATCTATAGCCATTTTGGCAGTTCAATTGATCTGAAATGCAATGAGAGGCCGTAACTAAAACATTACGATCGACTATAAAGCCACTACAAACTGAGTGTACACGATTACGATAGTTAATTTCATTTTTGCATAGTGGGTAATTATCCACATAGGTTATTTTTTTTACCAGCTCATAAAAACTGCCATAATCAATCATCTGCTCTACTGGTATCAAAACTGCTACGGCCTTGGATGCTTCGACAAATCTTTCATCATTATAATCCCCGGCATAAATAGTATTATCCTCCCCATAAATAACCTGATTTTCACTGGTGGTCGCTTTGGTTACAAGAGATAAAAAAAGAAATAGAATAAATAAAAAATTCTTATACATTACAAATAGCCCCGGACTGGTTATTGGTTTAAAGCAATATAATGTAGGATCGTTATCTTGTTGATGGAAAATTTCGCATGATGTAAAAAATATACAAACTCAATTAGGTTAATGAGATTAATTTTGTCCCTCTATCGTGGTAAGCTGATTAGAAATTCCAACAAGTTATCCTGCATGCTGACCAAAAAACAGAAGGGTCGTGTCCCCTAATTATAATATTCCTATTAGTTACCTGATTCATCCATCTGCAAAGCGTCGCCAGGTGCAAATACTCTTTTTGAATATCATTATTTGCTTCCAACGCTTGTAATTGAATCATTTTTTTAAAAAAACTCTTTCTGGATATTCCCAACAACCAGGTCTGATTGAACCCTGAAAGCAAAACATCTACAGATTTCATTATTTCTAAGTTTTGTTCCATGGTTTTGGAAAATCCAAAGGCTGGATCAAGTATAACCCTATTGGACAAATTATATTTTTCAAACTCCTTTAGGGCTACCTGAAAATGATTTCTAAGAATGTTTATAATTTCACCTTTTGGTCCATCAACGACATAATCCATATGGCGTCCGGCAAGGGATCTCTCTTTTAATCCTGTATGACAGTATACATACTTAAAATCTGAATATTTTTTCAAAAGAGCAATTAGTTCCTGATCAAGCACCCCACTTACATCATTGAAAATAATTTGATTGTGCGGTAAATATTCTTTTATCCACTTATAAACTTTTTCAAATACTAAAGGCCTAAATGTATCAATCGATAGACAAATACTGGGGGGAATCAATTGACTGGTTAAAGCTGGCAGCAAATAGGTTTCAAACCGATTGATTTCCTCACGCTCATCTATAGGTTCATTCATAGGTGCGGTTGATTGAGCACCTATATCAAGATAAGGCGTGTTCCAAATAATCGCTTCCTCTATTCTTTTTTTAAGCCCCTCAAAGGAGTTATATTTTCCGCCATCCGAAAATGAATCCGGAGTGAGGTTTATCACCTGCATAAATTGAAACTGAGAATTCATGTGGTAGGCAATATATTGGGCACTTTATTGGCCATGGTCTCATCTGAGTTTTTTAAAGACTCATCAGTTTTAACTTGCTCCTGTGGTAAATCCTCAACTTTGTTGAAAGTCGGAATCCCTATATCCTCCCCTCTGGTCAAAGCTTTTATCTGCTCATAATCGAGGGTTTCCCAAACGATAAGTGCGGTAGCTATTTTTTCCAAAACTGTCTTGTTATCAGCTAGTATTTTTCTAGCAAGCTGGTGATTGGTATCAACAATTCTAAAAACCTCTTCATCAATTTGGTTGGCCATTTTTTCTGAATAATCTAATTGCTCACCTTGCGCGAATGGACTAAACGCACTCTTTTTAAAATTAATAGGGCCTAATTTTTCACTCATACCCCACTGACACACCATCGTGCGAGCGAGTAAGGTGGCCCTTTCTATATCGTTGGAAGCTCCGTTGGTGATCTCACCCAATACTATTTCTTCGGCACTTCTTCCGCCCATGAGCGAAGCTATAAAATTATTAGCTTTCTCTCTAGTTAAGTTGTGCATTTCTTCATCAGGTAAAAATTGAGTTACCCCAAGCGCATGTCCTCTTGGCACAATACTCACTTTATGAATGGGATCTGCTTGAGGTAAATTCATACCTACTAAAACGTGTCCGGCTTCATGATAAGCAGTAACCTTTTTTTCTTTATCAGAAATAATCATCGATTTTCTTTCCGGGCCCATAAGCACTTTATCTTTAGCAAATTCAAAATCTTCATCTTCAAGATGTTTTTTACTCATACGTGCCGCTTGTAAAGCAGCCTCATTAACTAAATTAGCTAAATCGGCACCAGTGAACCCAGGAGTACCCTTAGCAATATTTTCTAAGTTTACATTTATTTCAAGCGGAGTTTTTTTGGTATGAACTTTCAAAATACCAAGTCTACCTCTTACATCTGGAAGACCCACGGTCACTCTCCTGTCAAATCTACCAGGTCGTAAAAGGGCAGGATCAAGAACATCCATACGGTTAGTAGCAGCAATTAAAATAACTCCTTCATTAGATTCAAAACCATCCATCTCTACGAGTAGTTGATTTAAGGTTTGCTCTCTTTCGTCGTGCCCACCACCAAGGCCTGAACCTCGATGTCTACCTACCGCATCTATTTCATCCACAAAAATAATACAAGGAGCATTTTTCTTTCCTTGTTCAAAAAGATCTCTCACTCGGGAAGCACCAACTCCTACAAACATTTCCACGAAGTCCGATCCAGAAATGGAAAAAAACGGCACACCAGCTTCCCCAGCTACGGCCCTTGCTAAAAGGGTCTTCCCTGTTCCAGGAGGACCAACTAGGATCACACCTTTTGGAATTTTTCCGCCCAGAGCTGTATATTTTTTTGGTTCTTTTAAAAAATCTACTACTTCTTTTAATTCTTCCTTGGCCTCTTCAACTCCGGCCACATCTGAAAATGTAAATTTCTGTTCTGAGGCATTGAGCATTTTCGCTCGAGATTTGCCAAAGCTCATGGCCTTGCCACCCCCCATTTGAATTTGCCTTAGGAAAAAATAGAAAATAACAATGATTAGAATCATTGGGCCCCAAGTCAAAAGTAAGGAAGCATAAAATGGCTGTTTTTCCTCTTCTTCGTAATTAGGGGTAATACCGTTTTTTCGAAGGAGATTAAAACTGGCCTCTCCAGTATCCCCGGTAACCTTAAACCGCACCATGTTGTCATAACCCTCAACAAATTGGCCTAATATGGTTTTGTCACCTTTGAAAGTAACTTCTTTAACCTTAGACTGCTCCACGAGCGTAATAAATTCTGAATACGTAATTTGTTTATAGTTTTTTTTGCCTTCAGTAAAAACTCTAACCGCTAAGGCCAGGAGAAGAAAAATGACAATCCATAAAGTTAACGTATTTTGTTTTGATTTCATCCATATCCTTTTCTAATTAGGTGCATAAAGCATTCTAAATTTTACAAAATGATCTAGCAACTTTCTTGTTCCACAACTTTAAAATATAATGCTAAAAATGATATCAATCCTAATAACTGTCAAGGTAATAAGAGCTGTTAATTATGAAAAAATCACTACATTATGTCATTTTTAAAAATCAACTCGGCTATTTGGCCCTGGTTTTTAGCACTACGGTTGTCCGCAGAATCTATCTTCCATTTAGTAATATTAGCCAGTTAAAGAAGAAAATCTTAGCAGATTATCCTGAAATCTCGCCATCAAAACCCAATCCACAAATGAAAAAACTTATGCATAAAATAAACCTTCATTTGGGAGGAGAAATTCAAACTTATCACGAGTTTAAAATTGATCTATGCAAATTAACTTCTTTTCAACAAACCACTCTTTTAACAGCTAGAAAAATTAAAAGTGGCAAAACCCTTAGCTACAAAGCATTGGCAGAAACCATCAATTCACCCAAAAGTTATCGTGCCGTTGGATCAGCGCTCTCCCAAAACCCACTGCCTTTGATTATCCCTTGTCATCGAATTGTCTCAAGCAAAGGCATCGGAGGGTTTACCGCAGAGCTTGGCATAGAATTAAAAAAATATTTACTGCGACTAGAAAATCATGACATTTAATAAGTGATGTCGATTTTTTTCCTCTCCCCATTTTAAAAGCAGACGATATGGATTTCCAAACCAAAAATGCTTTTCAAGTGCCAAACTTTGGCATTTTTTAAAATCACGATCAATTCTTTTTTGCCCGACCAAAATTCGATTCAGTCGATCTCCCAGGCCAAAAGCATAAAAGACTGGTTTATTCTCGCTGTGTATTTTTTCAGTTAACACTTTTTTATATTGATGAAAAGAGATCTTTGGAATATGCGCATCTTTTAGACTACAAAAT
>Ga0208958_1002268_pt1 | contig 16969 bp, 18 predicted proteins | sample RifOxyB1_FD_184032 | JGI IMG/M metagenome (GOLD analysis project Ga0208958, IMG submission 184032) | Soil microbial communities from Rifle, Colorado - Rifle Oxygen_injection B1 (SPAdes) | ecosystem: Environmental > Terrestrial > Deep subsurface > Rock core/Sediment | place: Rifle, Colorado... | reverse complement strand
CAAAAACACCCCCCCAACAAAATAATTAACCAGCAGAACTAGGGAGCATCCGTCACTTCATCAAGTCCCGGATCCGTTCCTATTTGATAATTTCCATCCGTATTCCCATCCTGCAAAATTGCAATACAATTTTCCATTGACTCCAATCTCGCGCTTAAGACATAGTTATTTCCGTCACTCCAGTAATGATAAACCATAGTGCCTTTATCAATACCTGTTGTGGGAACACAGTCAGTGCCATCGTATGAAATTACCTGTACCGTACCCACACTACCGTCATTCACAGGATCCTGTGGAACTACAGATAGATATTTACTGATGTTAAGTGTTCCTCCGTCCACGCCATCGAATGCTGTCACAAGCGTAGATGTACTTATATCAAAATCTGCAGTCACAAGAGATTGTTTATCCGCTAAAGCCAGATCGATTGCTCTTCTTATTGTTCCCAAGTCTGAAAGTCTTCTTGAATCTCTCGATCTTCTTGCCATTTCGACAGGATTAAGTGCCAAAAGTACGATCAAGGCTAAGATGGCAATGATCGCAACAACAACAAGAAGTTCTATTAATGTAAATCCCTTTTTATAAAATTTCTTCATCTTTTCTTCACCTCCTTTTTTTAAATGATCAATTATTAATTATATTATTCTTTGTTTTCTGTTTTTTGTTTATTGTTTTTTGCGCAGTGTTAAGCTTCACTTATTGTCTACTAAAACGATTCATTCTGTCCAAAAATATATTTTGTTAGGTCCGGTTCGGAAGCGTATCCTACCCATTCTTTACCCATATTGGTAAAAAGAGTGTCTGCTTCCCGAATTCCGGACACAGACAGAGACGGAACATCTGTTTTTTTAAGAACCTTCGGCTTTGCTAAAGCGGGATAAATTAGCCATAGATATATAACAACAATTGCAAATATATAAACACCCATAAAGATCATCCAATTGTTGGTTTTTTTGCTCATTTTTCTACAAAAAGTCTTAATTTAACCAGAGTCACAAGTTCGCCGTCTTCAAAATCCATTTTTATATTATCAACCGTGGTATGATAGGTTAATTTTGACATTTGTGTAAGAAAATCGGAAACACGGTTATAATCCCCTATAAATTCAAGCGAAAAAACAATTGAGGAATATGAACCTTTTTCATCCCTTTTATCAGAATCAATATCAATATCCATTCCAAGACCGTTATTTTGTGCGAGCCTTTCAAGCTGGGCTACAAAAAATGAAATCTCATAATATTTTCCCGGAAGCGAACTTTTCACTTTCCTGATCTCACCGGCATAAAGCTTTCTTTCCTCGACCAGTTTATCTAAAAGAACAATATCGCGCTCTGTTTCGGCAACTTTGACTTTACTTTTTACAACAGTATCTGCAATTTTTGAAACGGAATATAATCCGAAAACCACAGCCGCAACAGAAGCCATTAATGACAAAACTGCCAATTTAAATTTCAGTTTCGGATCCAATATAATTTTTACCATATTACAGAAATAGAAAACTCATTTTCCCCGATCTTACTTAAATTACTGTAAGGTATACTTACTTTTGAAGCTCCGATATCCTGCGATATCTTTTCATAAAATGCGAGAATACTGTCCCTATCCCCAACCCCTTCGATCGTCCATTCTTCAATTTTGCTATCGGACAAAATGATTGATGTGATTTCTACAGTTTGTGGGGTTAAATTTGAAATTGTCCTAAGTTTTTCTCCTACATCATCCTGTTGATTTGCTAATGCGATAACGCTTTGTATCACGGAATTTGTGCTATTTACATCACTCAATACGCTATTGGCAGGATGTAAGTAAAAAGTGTCGTTTAGTTTACCAAGTTGTTTTTCAAGCGAGAACCACCACATGTTAAGAGTAAATATAGTCGTAATGATCACCATCAAAAAAATAATGTTCATATATATAAAAGTTAGAATGTGATTCGTAAGCTTCTTTTGATTTCTGATCTTTTCCGTTTTTTGCTTCTCACCGCGCGGGAAGAGATTTATCCCTTCCAAAACATCTTTTTGCAAGTGTCTCGCAGCCGCACCTAGTGAAGTCATATAAGCTGACAGATCCAAATCCTTATAGCCTTTAGTCTTTAGAGATTTTAGTTTTTTGATCTTTACTACAATTGTTGGGGTTTGGGAAAAAAGATTAACCGCAGTTGATAGTCCGTAGTATTTATAAACAATATCGCCTGCCAAAAGAACTTGCCCTATCTTTAACGATTCTTTTTCTTCCCAATAACTTAATATTTTTTTTGCCCCTACAGTGATCTCTGCTGTCAGATCTTTTACAGACCCAATGCGCGATCCTTTACCACTCTGAGGATTACTTGTTACAGAAGTTGTAAAAAAGGGTAATTTCCCCTTAAGCATAATAAAATCGGTTCCAAATTCTCCCACAACACACAAAAGGGTGTTTCCGGCAAAATCAGCATCGGCGATCCTTGCAAAAGCATACGAAGACGGTTCGATTGCCAGTATTTCTATGCGGGCATCCCTGAACATTGAAATAGTATTTTCGATGTATGTACTCTTTCCAACGACAACCAGAGTCTTGCAGACATCTTTTTCCTCAGACGTGACCTGCCAATCAAAAACCGACTCTGATTGAGGTATCGGTGCAATAGACGGGATCTCCCAATATACGGCTTCGTTCAACTGTTCTTTCTGAATTTTTGGGAATTCAATCTCTTTTATATATAACGCTGACTCTGAAACCGTAAGTATGGCTTTGATCGAATCGGCATCAGGAAGATTTTGATCCCTCCAAACACTCAACTGCTTTAATGCCTCGCTTCCGTCATTGGAGAAATATATATTATCAAGTTTAAAAAGCTCAATTTCACGCCCGCCCTTCTTAAAAGCTGCAATTTTTAGGGTATTTCCGTTAAGTTCTACTCCCAACAGATAATTCATACTTTTTTACGTATTACTAATTATTAAACAGAAATCATACTTCTGTAAATGACAAGATTTTCCAACCGCCTTCTCCACCAAGGTAGAATTTTGCATTTTTGAGATTGGAATCATATTTCATAACCACGTTGTTATCGATATATACTCCTTCCGCAAGTATCGCGCCAAGAAACTCTTCTGATGCTGTCGCTTGAATATAAGCGCAGCCTTGCATCGCATAAAACAAAATACTTTGTACATTTGGTTCGATAAATATTGCATTATCACCCGACGCTCCTTCACAAATTCCACCTACCAGATCTTCACTTCCATATTTTGAAGCTACAAGTAAATATCTGTTTATATCTTCAAAAATATCAGAATAAAAATGCGTGTTTGCGCTTGTGTTAATTTTCCCGTCTGCAAGCAAGATCAAACTTGAATCATTTTTATAAGTAGGGTCTATCTCAATCTTTTGATTAGAATCAAAAGTTACATTTCCCTTTACCCAAATATGGCCGGACAATTTCAAAATAGAATTTGAGTTTGTTTCTAAATCCCCTTCAATAATCATATTTCCGATAGTTGATGAACCATCATCATTTAGCGTTGAACAATCATTTGTTCCTCCGTCTATTACACAATCACGATTCCAAATATTTTCAATCGCCTCAAGATGGTCTTCAATATGGTTTATTCCGATGTCCGGAAGAGTCAAATTGTCAATATCGGGCAACTTACAATTTGGGTCATCGTTAATATCGCACCCTCTGTCATAAGGACAATTTATACTCGGATCCTCTTCCGAAAAAACTGCCCCCAAAACCCTGCAGTAATCCAAACTTTTAGCGTAGGCATTGCCCGCAATGCATGGACCCGACCCATTAGTACCAAGCTTGCTTATTTTATCGCCGGCAAAAACATTTCCAATTATTCCGCTTGAGGCGTTTGTGCACTCGCTGCCGCTTGCGCTATTGTTTCTGCCGAGTAAAAAACTTTTTGAGCTAACATTGATAAATTCATCTTCCACTAAACTGGAAATTTTAACATTCTGTCCGATCTGTATCCCGCCATTCCCCGCCTGAATAAAACGGGTGAAGTCAGGCTGAATTAATGTACTTTTTACGGTAACTTTGATCTTTCGTATAAAATTTCCATATGTTCCTGTTGATATAATTTCTCTCTTTTTCTCGAAGACTCCTTCTTCGATTTCCGTTTCTGTTTCTGATTTTATCTCTACATTTGCTTTCACTTCGTAACCCGGATTATCGTCATCAACAATTAAATTGTATTTATAAGGCAAATCACCCGACGATATCGACCCCATTGTAATAAGCACATCTTCAATACCGGAGTTTGCGGCGTAAAAAGCTTTTGTTGAACCGGCGATATTTCTTCCCATCATACTTTCCTGAAAACCTGTCTTTGACAAAGACATCCCAATAAGGAGACTTACCATCCCAATTACAAATACTATCAATATTGCAGCTTGCCCTGAAAGATTTTTATTTTTCATATCTATATTCTGGGTGTAACACTTGTCCTGTACTTTATCGGGTGATCTCCCAACGAGTCCTTATAAACACCTTCTAAATAAATATTAACAACACGCGGAGGATCACCTTCCGAAAAAAACGAAAGATCTGATATAGTAATTTCTTCATTCAAAAGGTAGGGAACGACCGAATCCGGAGGGGTGCAGGTGTCACCTGTCATATTGGAATACTTTATTGTCTGATCCGCAAAAGCGTATGTTTCACAAACCTTTTCTCCTGTGATATATATCTTGCTATGATCCGCAGATATAGAAATATTTTTTGATCCAATTATTGATATGGAGATCTGTTTAACAAACGTGCGGATACTTTCAGAGCTTGTTTCCAGTGAATACTGTTTTGCGCGCAAGGTCACTCCGTCATAAAGCATTTGCACAGAAATGATCGAAATGATGCCAAGAATGGCTATAGCAACTAAAAGCTCGACCAAGGTAAATCCGTTTTGATTTGTTTTTGATCCTCTGTTATTCAAATTAATGTTTTGATACATAAGATGTCAGATCGATGTCGGTTGGGACTCCATTTTCCAACCATGAGACTGTAACTTTGACCTCTTTGGTTAAATGATCGGTAACCGTTCCATCTTCTGCAATTAGACCGTCTTCATTCCTTTGCACCCCGGAAATTTCTACTATTGCCGTATAACCCGGATATCCAACCGATTCGGCAGGCAGAGTGGTTTCAGAAAATTTTGAACCCAATATCCAACCTTCTCCATCTTTCTGAAGCTGATAGAATTCCGTCGAACTCGTATTGATAGAATCATCCCCCCAAATCCAATCGTCACCATATTCTTTTAAGTAATAAATTGCCTCCATTTGCTCCTGCGCCAAAGCATAGGCTTGCGTATATTTCTCTCCCTGACTTGCTGACCCAAGCGAAAACGAGTAAACAAATATAATTGCGGGAAGAAAAAGGGCTGACAGTCCAATGGCAACAATTAGTTCTATCAAAGTAAAGGCTTTACTTTTCATAGTTTTAGATCTTTTTTATCTCGATCTTAAAATCTTCCGATATTGAGATCGTCCTTCCCATCGTCCCGGCTTTTTCCGATATGGTTATTGTTGTGGTAGTAAAGGGATCACTTTTACCCGTGATCCTTTCAAAAAAAATGTTTCCCGGAGATGTAAAAATGTGATCACTGTCTAAATTTACAGTTTCCAGAGGTTCTTCACCTACACAATCAATATCGTTTTTGATACATCTTCGAACCAGTTGATATTTGTCACTGTCAAAAGAGATACCGTACTCGGGTAATCTATATATTGTTGATCCATCATCGAGATCTATTTTAAAATTAATCTCATCCTCTCCTTCAAACACCTCTCCGTTCATGCTTTTACTTCTGGCAGTTCTTATTTCTGACACTAACTGATTCGCTGCATTATCAAGACTTGCCTCTCTTCTGAAATTGTTAATCGTATTTACACCTGTAAGCGATAGAAGAGAAATAATTGCAATAACGACCATTGTCTCCAAAAGAGTTGTCCCTTTATTCATAAAAATCGCAAATATTTATATAGATTCCCGCTTCCGCAGGAATGACAAGGTCAGTATTATTATAAATAATAAGGTCTTGTCACTTTATCTTTGACGTCATTTGGTAAATGGGGGCGATAACGGAAATTGCAATGAGCGCAACCAGCGCTCCTAATGAAACCACCATTACAGGTTCTATCATTTCCGTCAAGCGTTTCAGGTTTCTATCAACTTCAGCTTCATAATATCCCGAAAGCCTCAAAAGTCCGACATCGACCTTACCTGTTTTTTCACCACCTTTGACCGTTCTTGATATTATCGGAGGAAAAAGAAGCTTGTCTTCATCGGCAAGCGCCACTGATAAATTCTGACCACGGGTGATCTTTTTATTTATATTCTCACAGGCATCTCTATATAAAACATTATCTACAACACTCGCTGATAATTCCAAGGCTTTCGGAAGCTGTATCCCATATTTGATACATCCGCCAACGATTCTTAAAAATCTTGCCAAAATAAATTGACGCATTATCTCTCCAACTAAAGGTGATCTTGTTACCTTGGCACCTATTTTTCTTCTTATGCTTTTATCTTTTAATGCATAAATTAAAACTGCTACAAACACAACAAAAACAAGAGCGATAAATGAAGCATAATTGACTAAAAATTCGGCAAATTTTGATACGAGTCTCGTAATTGTCGGAAGATCCCCCCCAAAATTTTTAGTGATGGCAACAATTTTTGGAACAACAACTCCGATCACTAATGCAACTACGATCAAAGAAACGGAAAGTACCAACATAGGATAGAACATCGCTGATTTAACCCGTGCAATAAATTCATGTTCCCGCCGAAGTTCATTAGCAAGGTATTCCAAAGTTTCATCCAAACTTCCGGTGATCTCTCCTGCCTGTACAAGCGCAATATACAAAGGGGAAAAAATCGTAGGGAATTTTGCCATCGCCTCCGATAGTTTTTTACCTCTTTGGATGTCTTTATTTATTGTATCAATGATTTCAGATTTCCTGTCACCATCCTCGACATAAGCTTCAAGCGCTTCCTGCAAAGCAGTTCCGGCGCCAATCGAAGAAGCAAGATGATCCGTAAAATTTATTTTATCGTAAGAAGGAAATTTTGGTTTTGAACTAAAAAATACGAATCCCCGTTTTTCCTTTTTTGATTCCTTCAGTTCGACTATGAACCACCCCTGCTTTTTTACCTGAAGCGCAGCTTCGGAAACCGTTTCAGCATTTATTTTCCCCTTTTTTGTCTGCCTACCCTGGACAATTTCGTATATATATTCCGGCATATAAACTTATTCCGATATGACCCTAAAAACTTCCTCTATTGATGTTATTCCTTTTGAAACTTTTATAAGTCCGTCTTCAAGCATCGTTTTAGGACCCTTTGCACGGGCAGTATCCCAGATGTAGTCGCTGGAAGCTTTCTCGACAATAAGCCGTTTGATGTCGTCGTCAATTAAAAGTATCTCAAATATCCCGCACCTGCCTCTAAATCCGGTATTAAGACAATGCGGGCAGCCTTTGGGAATAAAATTATTGGTTAGCGTACTGGCAACGCTTTCGGAAATGCCGCCTCTGGTTTCGTGCAATCTTCTCCAAATCACATCGCTTATCGGAACAGATTCCCTGCATTTCGGACAAAGGATCCTGACAAGTCTTTGGGCAATGATCATATTCAGAGTAGAAGCAAGAAGAAAAGGTTCGCATCCCAGATCAAGCATTCTTGGAATGGCACCCGAAGCTGTGTTTGCATGGACCGACGAAAAGACCAAATGTCCCGTCATAGCGGCATTGATCGCTATAACTGAAGTTTCTTTATCACGGATCTCTCCTACCATAACAATATCCGGATCCTGCCGTAATATAGACCTTAAACCGGACGCAAAAGTTAGATTGATATCTGCATTTACCTGTATTTGATTAACTCTATGGATCTTATTTTCTACAGGATCTTCGATCGTTACTATATTTATGTCAGGGCGGTTTAAAAGTCCCAATATTGTATAAAGAGTTGTTGTTTTTCCCGAACCGGTTGGACCTGTAACCAGAAACATTCCGTGCGTTCTTGTTAAAATCTTTCCAACAGCTTGTTGATCTTCGGGAAGGAAACCAAGTTCATCAAGATTGAATTTGGTTAACTGGGTTTGCAATATCCTTAAAACCGTTTTTTCTCCGTATACGGTCGGAATGATCGAAACACGAAGAGAAATTTTTTGTCCTGTCTTTGTCTGGTAAGAAAATTGTCCGTCTTGAGGAAGTCTCTGTTCGTCGATCTTTAAGCTTGAGAGGATCTTTATCCTTGCTGTTATTGGCGAATGTTGTTTTATTGGAAAGACCTTATAATCCTGCAAGACCCCGTCCACCCTGATCCTTACTAAAAGTTGTTCCTGAATCGGTTCGATATGAACATCAGACGCCTCTTCCCTTACCGCATAGTCTAAAAAGTTCTCTACTAGTGCGATCGCAGAAAGATTTGTTTCGTCAACTTTAATGACATCACCTGTTTGAAGACTGGCGGTCCTTTCCTTGTATCCCTTGAGTGCATTTTTCAAACCCGTTGAAGTTGCTACATTTAATACTACTCTATATCCATTTCCAACAACTTTTCTTACCATTTCTGTTGTTTCCAGATCTTGGGGGTCCTGCATCGCAATGCCCAACACTCCATCCTTATTTTCAAATGCAATTACCATCTTTTCTGCTGCTAAATCTTCGGGGATCAAATTAATAACTAAGTGGGAGATCTCGATCTTGTCCAAATTTACAAAAGGCACATTAAAGTATGCAGACAGGATCTTACCGTAGTCATCTTCGCTTATCAAACTCCTGCCAAGAAGTACGTCGGAAACATCGCACCCAAGATGTGCGGAAACCTTAAAAGCATCGTCTAGATCAGCTTGTTTAACAAGACCGCTTCCCTCAAGCAAGCTGCGCAGCGCATCGTGATTTATAGGCATTACTTAATATTAGCAAAATTATATGCATTTTGTTACTATTTTTTTTCGTTAGTCAGGATATCTTCCAAGAGGTACCATTTTTGGGTAAGATTCTCCAAAAACCTGTAGTGAAAGAGATATGCGACAAAAAGAATTAAAAGAGGAATATCCAGAAAAAGAAGCAGAAGTTCATCCGATATGATCGTTGCCAAAAAAGACATTGCCATTACGACCCCTACGAAAATCGTTACCAAAAGATGTATCGATCTCTCATGCTGTATCCTAAGAATCATTAATTTGTGTCTCTTTTGAGTCATATCTGTGTTAGTTTCCACCTTGTCAGATAATATTTTGTTAATCTTTTTGTCGTAGTCTTTGAACATTAATTTATCGTAGCACAGTTAAGGTGCATTAAATACTCCTTTGGGGTCAATTTTTATTATCTTGTCATCCCCATCAGAAACTTGGCCTCGTCCGTCTCTATTGCTTGTAGTAATATATATAAATCCATCCGGTCCCAAAACGACTGCCCTGATCCTTCCGAATTCCTGCTCCAAATAAGAAGCCATATCAAGTTTTTTACCGTTTAGTATTTCTGCTTTGTATAGTGACTGACCTCTCAATCCTGAGAATATCAAATTTCCGTTCCAATAGGTCATCCCCGAAGGCGCCCATGTATCATTTGAACCCGATTGAATAACCGGAGAAATAAAACCTTCCTTTACTTGGTCACCATAAACTTCCGGCCAACCGTAGTTTCCCCCTTTTTTAATAATATTAATCTCATCATATCCGGACTGAGATCCTGAGGGTCCGTGCTCGGTTATCCAAAGATCTCCCCCCGCATCCCATGCAAGACCTTGCGGATTCCTGTGCCCCAGAGAGTAAACTGCATTGCCGTAGGGATTATCCGCAGGATTTGTCCCTTCATCCGTGATCCTTAATATTTTTCCATTAAGAGAATTTATATCCTGGGCAAGGTCAGGCTTTCCCGAGTCACCCGTTGCAATGTACAAATATCCGTCCGGCCCAAACGCAATTCTACCTCCGTCATGATTTGAAGAACCCGCAATTCCTTCCAAAACTACCTTTCTCTCACTTAAACCGTCATCCGAAAATTTATACCTTTCAACGCGATTGCTGATTCCACGCGTATCGGATGTGGTTGAGTAAAGATAGATAAAAGAATTTTCGGAAAAATCAGGATGGAGGGAAAGCCCCAGAAGACCTCCTTCACCAATATGTCTTACCCCCTCGATCTCTTTTATCAATTTTTTTTCGGTTCCGACCCTAAGTAATTTCCCCGATCTTTCCGTCACAAGCATATTTCCGTCAGGTAAAAATGCTATCTCCCAAGGAATATCCAAATCTTCAGCAACGATCTCGATATTATTGGAGTCGCGAGCAACCGGAGTGGTCCCAAGTATTGTTTTGTTCATATTGGTATTTTTCCTTGGAGCAAAAAAATAATATTTCAACTTTGAAAGGAAAAATAATGAAAATAAACCGGATAGAGTTATCAAAATCAGCAAATTGATGTACTTTTTTTTCATAAATATGGGTGTTGTCCCAAAATGTCCCACTTTCACTAAGAAAACATATTATATTTATGGATGTATAACCGTTAAGTAAATCACATTATAAAAACAAGAAGTTACAAAAGTTATTATAAGGTCTTTCCTATTTTTCACTCTATCACTATAAGAAGAATCAAAACATATAAGTATAGAAATAATTAAAAACTGAGAACATCAGCAATTTTGATCAGGGTTTTTTGTTCTACTTTCTCGAGTCCTCCACTGTCTGTATTAAAAATATATGATGTCGGCAGATATACTTCAAAAACTGCCAAAAACATTTCTCTTTTTGTTCCTTTTACAAAATACTGAAGACCTCTTTCTGCCTGAATAAGTTTTACTTCGTCAATCAGGTCAAGGCCTAGTTCTCCCGCTTTATTAACAATATCTTCAGGACTTGTTAAAAGTTCTTTATCACCGGAAGTTAGCTTGACCACTAAATTTCCGGACTGCGAACTAATCTCTATAGGAAGTTCCGTTTGAAAGGATGATGTAGTAGTGGGTTTGCTGATCTCACCTGTAGGTTTTGGAGAGGGGGAAATAGTTTTTTGCGTTGTTGCAGTGACGGGGGTTCTGGTAACGGTCTTACTCGGGTAGACATACTCCTTAACAGGTGAAGGTTTTGCTGTCTTTTCTACAACATCGGTCTTCAAAAGCTGACCTGTTTGGTCATATATTTTTGTTTCTATTGTTATCTTACCATCCTGAATTGTTTTAGTTACAATATAGGTTCTATCTTCCTTGGTATAGGTATTTGTATAGGTTTCCGAAAATACATCTCCCAACCCCACAGTAAAATGAAAGATGAACAGAAAAAACAAAAAGGCAAAAACTTTCATACGTGTGTTAACCAGTGTAAAGATTAATATGCAAAAAATCAATAACACGCGGTGTTAGAGTAAATTCCTTGGATTAATAACATCTTTGTAATATGACCTTAGTGACGCCGTATCTATCGACCTGATTTGTCTGTATTGAAAAAAATCCAATAGACTCATTGTCCGAAGATCAAACTTTTCATATTTTCTTTGAAGCTCTTCAATTTTATACAGAATGATCAACGGATTTCTATTATCATATCCGGATACAGGAAATACTCCCAACACTGTCACCTCCTGCAATTTTAGAAATTGCTCTTTGTATGAAAGCGAATCCGGCGAAAGCGATGAAAGATATGTGTAATCGATCCCTTGGCCGGTTTTTGATCTGCTGAAGTGGTATATCAGATAATCAAAATTTAAAATATTTAGAAAGATTAAAAGGACCGATGAAAAAATAATTGTTTTCCCGACAAACCGAGACGACGGTACCCTTCTCTTATAATTTATAAAAAAGAGAATAAATATTCCCATAATCCATGTCGCAAAAGTAAGTCCGTATAGTCTCTTATAAGTCAATCCCCAAGCGTCGATGTATTCAAAAACACTCTTGTACGCCATGAAGGTAAGAAATATCCCTTGAATTCCCAAAGTCCAATTCAGAATCTTCCCCGATATGTCTTTATTCTGTGCATTATAAATAAGCGCCAGAATTATTCCTGCTACAAGCGACAGCTGGGCAAAAACCTCCCTTGTTCGTTCGGAATGACTTACCCCCATGCTTGAAAGAAGATCATCGCTGGCCAAATAATATTGGATCTGAGTTAAAAAGAATATAAAAATTATTACCGACAGAACGATTTGTGGAATTTTATATGATAATTTGTCCGGTCTTATTTTTATCGGAAAAAGATTGACGTTCTTACGATTCATTACAGTAAGAACTTTGGGAATAAAAAATATAAATATGAAAAAGAAGATCGTTCGGACCGTCCAGATAAATATATTCTCATATCCGAAGTATTCCAAAAGTTCTTTCAGATCAATATATTTAAAAATATTGCTAATTATATTTTTAAAAATAGGGTTTGCTGAAGAAAGTAACGGTAAAACTACAGCAGCCAATACTAACGAGACAAGAATTCCAAACAACGTCTCCGCCATCTTCACTGAACCAAATCTTTTCCTTTCATCTTTAAGTTCCGGGTAATAATCGCTTTCCTTAACAAAAATGGAACGGACCGCAAAAGAAAACATCGCAAACATATAATCCAAAAAAGCTAAGTTTCTTTTTGATCCCGGAACACACATCAACAAAGTAAAAAACATCGCTGCCAGAAGATTTAGGAATGTAATGAAAGGTTCGCTTCTGATAAAGATAAACACCGAAAATATGAGTACAAATATAAAGTAAATTTGCGTCTCCATATCTTTTTCCTTTTTTAGCTTGTAGGCAAAACCAATAAATATTATAAAGGATAGAGATGCTCCGAAATGTGGAAAAAAATTAAGGGTTATTAAAAGATATGAGAATGCAAAAGAAAGAAGTGTAATTATTAGAAATATCTTACCGCGTTTTGTCAAATCCATCTATTTTATTATATCAATCTGATTCAACATCACACCAATTTAGTGCAAAAAGAACAAATACTTAGTTATTCTTATTCACATACCCTACTACACTAGCGTAGCAGAGTGGAATTATATCAATTACAAATTGATTAATGTATATTAAAAGATATGAAAACGATCATCAATATTATAAAAAACATATTTCTTCTGCCTTATACAATAATCAGTTTGATTGAGTCAAAAATTGTAAAAAGAAAAGATAGTACGCAGGAAGAGCCAACCTTAAATGAAACGGTTACCCCAAAATATTTTATATCGATGATCATATGGGCAATTATTGGTTTTTTTACATTCAGGGACGAAATTACACATAACAGGATCGTCCACGCGTGCCCGTCCAAATTAGGTGCGAGATGTTATGACCTCAAAGCGGACTACGAATCAATTTGCGATAAGGAAAATGATTGTATCTATTATTACACTAAGATCTACATCCCAAATGAAAAACCTATTGAATTCGGTTATTGTAACGATACCAAGACTAACACTCAAACCTGTTATACCAAAGATGGTTATGAAGCTTGGAATCTGGAATATAGAGGGAAAAAAGTTCTTAGCGAATAGGATATTATGCTGTATCCAATAACCTGAATTTCTTCTTATTTACATACCCGGCACATGTCTAATAGATCAAAAGAGGTTTTTCAGTTCTCTAAGTGGCTGAAAGAAGGGGTTCAAACAAAATTAATGTCACTCTTCAATTTGAGGTATATCTTCCATCAGATCCTGCAAATTCATATTCTCCAGCTGTTCCTGAGCTTTCTGAATTTCTGCATTCATATCCATAAAAGTAATGTCAGAAGGGGGTGTTAGGTCCGCATCGGAAATTACAGCGGGGGAACATTTATAATCAAACCTTCTTTCCCAATCAACATCCTGACTTACTTGAACATTTTCGGCGTCAATATTTGTTTCTTGTGTTTCTTCGATCAATATCTTACTCCCTTGCCTTGTGTCCTCATCCCAGCTGTAGATATATTCTCCATCACTTACGGCTCCCATTTTCTTCAATCCCAATTCGGGAGATTCCATTACCGTAATCTGCTTAAATTGTTCTCCTTTTATCCACATTTCAACGTTGGTGCTCACTGCCCCGTCGGAGTAGGTCATTTCGCACTTCTGAGGAATATTTTTTGCAATCAATTCTTTCAAAGACATCTGTGATGCCTGTTCTTCTGCCGTTTTCTGAAGATCTCCGGAGATATTCGTATCGGATTTTTTACTTGTTCCCGAAAAAAGATAGACTGCTAAAATAAGCACCGCTAAAACTACAACAGACGCAATAATCAGTACTTTCTTATTTTTCATCTTCCGGAAAATTATAACACATAAACCTGAAAATTAAATACCGGAAATTGAGTTTTTCTAACTTCTTATTATGGATTATTATTGCGATACATATTTCGACAAACCGATGTTGCAGGAATATAATCAGATCTGTAAACAAACTTATGACGCTTTCAAAATCAGACTACATGCTTTTTTTAAAACACCCCGCTTGGCTTTGGTTGAAAAAGAAAGATACATCAAAGCTTCCCAAAATCAATGATGATACTCAGGCAATTTTTGATGCCGGACATAATTTTGAAAGCTACGCTGAAAAATTATACCCTGAAGCTGTACATCTTGGTTTCAATAATTACGACGAATATTTGTCACTGACGGATAGGACAAGAAAAGCCATTAAAAATGGTGTTAAGACCATTTTCCAAGGCAGGTTCGAAGCAGGCGGGATAACCTGTGTATTTGATGTTTTGGACAGAACTTTGGATGATACTTTTGATCTAATAGAAATTAAGTCATCTACTAAGGCAAAACCTGAACACGAGTACGATCTTGCTTTTCAATTAGCTGTATTAGAAGAAAGAGGGATCAAGATAAGAAACGTTGCCATAATTCATGCGAATAGTGAATATGTACGCAAGGGAGAAATTGATCCTGAAAAATTAACTGTCAAAAGAGATATAACTGAAGCGGTTCGTGCACTTGCCGGTACCACAAAAGAAAAGATCTTATTAGCTCTCAAAATACTTGAAAAGAACACTATCCCTGATATCTCTCCCAGATATGTAAACCTTGCAGATATCCCTGGTGTCGGCTGGTTTTCCGAGTGGATGGATATCTATAAAAATCTCGTACCCAATATGGACCCTTACAGCATATACTATCTGAGCTACCCAACTTCCGAACAGATCGGAAAATTAGAAGATCACGGGGTAACTTTAATCCGCGATATTCCGGAAAAACTCGCTCTTAGGCCAAAGCAGTTAATGCAGATCCAGGCAACCAAAAAGAACGAAAGATTTGTCGACAAAGATAAGATAAAAATGTTTCTGGACACTTTTGAATACCCCATTTATTTTCTTGACTATGAAACTTTTTCGGATGTAATTCCAAGATTTGACGGATGCAAACCATATGAAGATTACCCCTTTCAGTATTCGCTTCATATCCTTGATTCGCCCAATGCATCTTTAAGGCACGAAGAATATCTGCATAGAGAAAATTCCAACCCTGTCCCAAACCTTTTAAATAAAATGAAAAAAGATTTCGGAAATTCCGGGACCATCCTATCGTGGAATATGAGCTACGAAAAAGGATGCAACGCGATAATGGCTTGCCTCTATCCTGAACATAAAGAGTTTTTGGACGATCTTAATGAACGCATTAACGATCTTATGATACCGTTTTCTCAAATGTGGTTTGTCGATAAAGATTTTTTCGGCAGTGCTTCTTTGAAAAAAGTTCTTCCTGTTCTTGTTCCTGAACTTAGCTACAAAGAACTTGACGTTTCCGACGGAATGCTTGCCAGAAGAATGTTCACACAAACGATTTTCGAAGGGAAATATCCGGACAAAAAAGAAAAGATTTTGGAAGATCTAAGTAAATACTGCACATTGGATACCTACGCTATGATCAAGATTTTTGAAAAACTCAAAGAGTGTTGTAATTAAGGCGGTGATTTAAATGACAGAGCCGACAAATCAAAAAAATCAACCTGTCCAAGTAAGTGTTAATTTGGACACAACCCCCGTTCTGTATACGGACAATATCAATATGACAGTAAATCCCAATGGAGTAGTTCTTGATATCATGCAGAGACTCGGACCGACAAATCAGGTCAGGATCGTATCAAGAATAGGAATGAGCCGCGAGCATGCAAAAAAATTCCTTGATAAATTGGGAAAATTACTGCTCAAATCTGAAGGTGTCGTCGTTACGGGTGAAAAGATCATAAATTGAGATTCCTTTACAGACAAAATAATGCATTGCCGGATCGACCAAGATGTATCTTGCATTTTTTTGCATAAATGGTGCAAATAGTCAATGAAAATTTACATTAAAGTTAAAACCAACAGAAACGAAAGTAGAGTGATCAAAAAAGAATTTGCTGAATACGAAGTATGGATAAAATCTCCTCCGGTAAAGGGATTGGCAAACAAAGAACTTCTAAATACTCTTTCGAGTTATTTTAATGTAAAACCGTACAACCTGAGAATCGTAAAAGGTCTCACATCTTCTATCAAAATCGTTGAATTAACCAAGTAGCGACAAAATTCACTGATCAAATATCTTGTCAATACTATCGGTAAGGATATTTATGATCTCAATTTTTATGTGTACAATTGCTTGATAAACAAATATGACAAAATTTAACGACATTGATATGAAATTCTGGAAAGAATCAGGGGTGTGGACAGACAGTCTTTGGATAATACCTGAAAGAGATAAAACAGGAAAACACAACGGATTCTACCACGGAAACTTTGTTCCGCAGATTCCACATCAACTTATATTAAGATATACAAAAAAAGATGAAGTTGTTTTTGATCCGTTTGTTGGCAGCGGAACAACAGCCTTTGAAGCCGAAAGCCTAAAACGAAATTTCATAGGAATAGACATTCAAAAAAAACTTGTCAGTTATGTCAAAAATAATATCAGCGCAAAAGAAAACTTTTCTAAATTGATAGTTGGCGACAGTACAAAAATTGCCACCTTTGATAAAGTTCAAAAAATCCTGAAAGATCACGCCAAAAAAAGAGTACAATTCGCC